>Ga0247768_1000140_pt1 | contig 25804 bp, 21 predicted proteins | sample UWRJL016104C6_FD_179944 | JGI IMG/M metagenome (GOLD analysis project Ga0247768, IMG submission 179944) | Plant litter microbial communities from Arlington Agricultural Research Station in Wisconsin, United States - UWRJ-L016-104C-6 | ecosystem: Environmental > Terrestrial > Plant litter >... | reverse complement strand
CACCAGAGGCTCCAAAGAGCCGAAAGACGCGAAAGACGCGAAAGAGAAGCCAGCTAGAGCCGAGCACGCGGAGGCGCTTACGGCGCCCAAGGACGTTGCCGCCGAGCTGGCCAAGATCCGCGGCATCAGCGCGCAGGCCACCGACGCGACACCGCCAGCGGCGCGCGAGGCGGCGGAAGTCGCGCGCGTATCTGCGCACGTCCACTGAGGGGCAGGCCAAGAGTTGCGCCGCGATTGCGCGGTCGCAAGCCGTGCCTTACGTTTGCGACATGAAGCTGATTGCTGTGGCTGTGTTCGCAATCGTGGCTGCGGCGCGGCTGGGTCTTTCGTGGCTCAATCTGCGGCACCTGCAACGTGAGGGACACGTGGTGCCCAAGGCGTTGGCGGCCGAGGTCGACAGCGCACGCTTGGCCCGCATCAGCGCCTATACGGCCGCCCGTGGGCGCCTGGGGTTGCTGCAGAGCGCGTCGTCCACCCTTCTGCTCGGTGGCTTTCTGTTCGCGGGCGGGCTCGGTTGGTACGATGCCACGGTGTTCCGCGCGTTTCCGTCTTTCGTAGCCGGTGGCGTCGCCTTCTTGGTCGGATTGTTGCTGCTGAACGCCTTGCTCGGAATTCCGTTTCAGCTCTACTCGGTGTTCCGGTTGGAGGCGCGCTACGGCTTCAACCGTCAAACGCCGAGCCTTTGGTGCACGGATTGGCTGAAGAGCACCGCGCTGTCGTTGGTTTTTTCAGTTCTCCTTGCCGCGAGTGCGCTGCGCCTGGTGCAGGCGGCTCCCCACACCTGGTGGCTGTGGGTAAGCGTGTTGATCAGCGCGCTCAGCCTGCTCTTGACGGTGCTCTCGCCCTATCTGATCGAGCCGCTTTTCTACCGCATGGAGCCGCTCGACGTTGCGGGCCTGCGCGAAGGCATTCGCGTGCTCACCGAGCGGGCGGGCGTGCACGTCGGGCGCGTGCTCAAGGTCGACGCTTCGCGCCGCAGCTCGCACTCCAACGCGTACTTCACCGGCATTGGGCGTCAGAAGCGCGTGGTCTTGTTCGACACCTTGCTCGCGCAAATGACCGAACCACAGATCTTGGCCGTGCTGGCGCACGAGCTCGGTCATTGGAAAAAGCAGCACGTGCTCACGCGTATGATCGCGATGCAGGTGTTGTTGGTCGTGTTCGCGTATCTCGGGTTCTCGTTGCTGCCGAGCGCCGGCCTCCCCCAGCTGCTGGGGCTCGGCGCGGCCTCCTTTCCGGCCAGAATCACGATCCTGGCGGTGGCGGCGTCGCTCTTGATGTTCCCCCTCACGCCGCTGTTTTCTGCCTGGTCGCGGCGCGATGAGCGCGAGGCCGACCAATTCGCGGTCGAGCTGTACGGCGCGCCGCTCGAACTGGCGGGCGCGCTGGCCAAGCTCGGCACGGAGAATTTGTCGAACCTGCACCCGCACCCGCTATATGCCGCCTTCTACTATTCGCATCCGCCATTGGCGGAGCGGATCGGCGGCTTGCGAATGCTGGCGGAGGCGACTCGCGCCTGAAGAATCCTTGCGCTTCGTCGAATCGTTGATCGTTCGCGATTTGGATCGACGTTTCCTGGTAGTCCTGAAATGCTCCGCGCATGAAGTGCTTTGAGGCCTTTCATGCTGCAGAGGGGCAGTCATGACTTCGAATCCATCGCCACCGCTCGGGCCCGGCTTTTGGGCGTTGTTCACGACCCAGTTCTTGGGCGCGTTCAACGACAACCTGTTCAAGACCGCCCTCGCGGTGGCCATCACCTTCGAGGCCGCGTCACTGGGCAAGCTCGGCCCCACTTCGCTGGTCGCGCTTTCGGGCGCGCTGTTGATCCTACCGTTTGCCCTGTTCTCGGCCCTGGCGGGTCAGCTCGCCGATCGTTACCCGAAGCAGCGGCTGATCGTGCTGACCAAGCTTGCCGAATGCGCGATCATGACCGTGGGCAGCGCAGGGCTGATGCTCAAAAATCTGCCGCTGTGCCTGGGCGCTTTATTCCTGCTCGGCACCCAAGCCACGTTCTTCGGTCCGCTCAAGTACGGCGCGCTGCCCGAACTCTTGCCCGAGAAACGCTTGGTGCAAGGCAACGCGTTCGTGGAAATGGGCACTTTTTTGGCCATTTTATTGGGCACGATCGCGGGCGGGGTGCTCGCGCAGGGGAACCGTTCGACGTTGGCGGCGGTGGTGCTCGGGGTGGCCATCCTCGGTTTCGTGGTTGCGCGCGGCGTGCCCCCCCTCCCTGCCGCCGCGCCAGGCTTACACATCGATCGGCGTTGGCTTGCTCCCACTTGGCGCTTGATCGGCCTTGCCCGTCAAAATCGAGCCGTCTTCCACTCGGTGCTCGGTATCTCTTGGTTCTGGCTGATCGGCGCGGTCGTTTTGTCGCTGTTGCCAGAGCTGGTCAAGGATCACCTCGGCGGCGGACCTACGGTGGTCACGTTCATGCTGGGCGCGTTCTCGGTCGGCGTTGGCCTCGGTGCCTTCGTGTGCGAGAAGCTTTCGTTCGAACAGATCGAGCTCGGGTTGGTGCCGGTCGGTTCCCTCGGGTTGAGCGTGGCTTTGGCTTGGGTGGGTATCGTCACCGACCCGCACGCGGCGCACGCGGGCGTGCTGAGCGTGGGGCAATTCCTCGGCGAAGCGCGTGGTTTGTGGGCGACCGCGAGCGTGACGCTGCTCGCGCTATCCGGCGGTATCTTCACGGTGCCGCTGTATACGTTGCTCCAAGGACGCAGTGATCCGAGCTCGCGCTCACGCGTCGTCGCGGCCAACAACGTGATGAACGCGCTATTCATGGTCGCGGGCAGCGCATTCTTGGCCGGCTTGTCGGCGATCGGCGTGAGCGTCCCGATCGTGCTCGTGATTCTTTCGATCGCGAACTTGGTCGTTGCCGCTTACACGTACAGCGTTGTCCCCGAGTTCTTGTTCCGGCTGATGTGTTGGTTCCTGGCGCACGTGCTGTATCGCCTTCAGATCGTGGGGCAGGAGCGCATCCCGCGTCAGGGCGCGGCCGTGCTGGTCAGTAACCACGTCACGTTCGTGGACTGGCTGATCATCTCCGCCAGTAGCCAGCGCCCGATCCGCTTCGTGATGCATCACGAGTTCCTGAAGATCCCGCTCACGGGTCGGCTCTTTCGCGACGCCAAGGTGATCCCGATCGCCGGCGCGAAGGAGAACGCGGAAGTGCTAGATGCGGCTTTCGAGAGGATTGCGGAAGCGCTCACGGAGGGTGAGCTCGTCTGCATTTTCCCGGAAGGCAAATTGACCCGCGATGGTGAGCTCTCGCCCTTCCGTCGCGGCATCGAGCGGATCGTCGCCACGACACCAGTGCCCGTGTTGCCGATGTCCCTGAATGGGCTGTGGGGCAGCCGCTTCAGCCGCCAAAGTGAGGGCAAAAAGCCGCTCGGAAAGCTGTGGTCGCGCATCACCCTGCGGGTAGGCACAATGCTCGCACCGAACGAGGTGAGCGCCGAACGCGTCGAGCGCGAGGTCCGGGCCCTGCTGAGCTAGTTGTTTCGCCTGGGAGTCCGGCGCCTTCGGCCAGAAACTGGGCCTTTTCTAGCTGTCTTTGAAACGAGCCGGGCGTTCCGCTACCATCCGTGAATGTCGATGCGGCGGGGTGTGAGCTCGATTGTGGTGTTGACCGTTGCGCTGCAGGCCTGCAGCGCTGCCGATCACGAAGAGGCGGCGCCGCTGTCCGGTGTGACGGCGGTCTCCGCCGGTTTCGACAGCAACTGCGCACTGATCGAGGATGGCTCGGTGCGCTGTTGGGGCTCCAACTACAGTGGGCAACTCGGCAACGGAGACCTCGGCGAGACGCCCCCCGACTCGTTTACCGCGGTGCCCGTTCGGTATGTGGCGAACGCGGTCGGGGTGTCGGTGGGGCAGGACCATGCCTGCGCCGCCTTGGCGGACGGCTCGGTCAAATGCTGGGGCCAATTGCCGGGACCATGGCTGACTGAACGCCCGTCTCAGCCCGCCTTGCCGGTAGACGCAGTGACGGCGGCGCACACGCTTGCCGCCGGGAGAAACCACACCTGTGCGCTGCTGACTGACGCAACGGTTCAGTGTTGGGGAAACGGCTCATTGGTTCCGCTCGGCGACGGCTCACCACCTTCGGCCCCGCCCAGTCCATGGTCGTCGGCCGTCGCCGTGGCCGAGCTCCGCGACGTGACGGCCATCGCCGTCAGCTCCCCCGCCGGAAGCTGCGCGCTACTCGAAAGCGGTGAAGTAAAGTGTTGGGGTGACACTTGGGTCGACGGTGACACCTTGGCGGACGAGTCCCTGGCGGGCCGAATTTGGCTGACCTATACGCCAACGCCGCGAGTGGTCGAGGGATTGCCGAGCGCCGCGGGGATCTCGCTCGCTCACCTTTATTCTTGTGCCGTGCTCAAGGACACGACGGTCGCATGTTGGGGACTGATTCGGGAAACTATGGGCGGCACCGGGCGCCCCACCGTCGTCCCGCTTGCGGTTGCCGACTTGAGCGACGTCGTGGCTGTCTCCACTGGAGATAGCCACGCTTGTGCCTTGCTCAGCGATCGCTCAATCCGCTGTTGGGGATTGAACAGCGCAGGTCAGCTCGGGGACGGCAGTGATGTCTCGTCCGCGGTCCCCGTCCGCGTGCAGGGCATCGACTCTGCGATCGCCATCTCCGCGGGGAGATATCGCACTTGCGCGTTGCTCGCGGATGGCACCGTCAGTTGTTGGGGCAACGGCGCAGGCGGCTGTAGCAACGGGCTTTGCAGCCATGCGTACGTCCCGCTCGTGGTCCGCGTCTCGCCCTAACTTCTCGCGTGCTACTTCGCGATCGGCTGGCAGTAGCCGCCGGGGTGAAGCTCGAAGCCCGCGTTGCACTCACACACGCCTCTGTCCTTCACGCAATGCCCCCAGAGCGCGCTCACGGATGCATCGCGATTGCAGCTCTGGTCGGTCGTGCAAGGCGCCCGTTTGCCTCGGGCAGGCGCCGGGTCCGGGGCCGGAGCGCTATCGCTGGCCGCGGCCTCGGGTGCAGTGACGACGGGGGCCGGCGTCTCGGTCGCGGCTGGGGCGGCTGGGGCGGTTGGGTGGTCACAGGCGCAGATACTCGAGGCCAACAAGAATCCGGCGGCGAGCGAGCTCGTTCTCATGCCGAAAGCCTTAGCATCGATCGCGCGCGTTGACTCCGACTCGCCTGTGAAACCATTCGAACGACTCGTCGGAGTGGTACGACAATCGTGACAAAATGTCGTTGCGGAGATCGAGTTGCTGCAGTCAGGCGCTGCTCCCGCCGCCCGCGGAAAGCTGCTAAACGCTGAGGGAACTTTCTGTGTCTCTCTCCTCTGACCAGCCCCCCTTCGCCCCCAGATCGTTCGCGATCGCGGCCTGCGCGGTCCTTCTTGCCGGCGGCGTATTCTTGTCGGGACAGCATGCTTTCGCTGATCAACCAGCGCCCGCACCGGCAAAAAGCGAACCGGCAGCCGCAGAGTCCGCGCCTTCTGCCGATCCTCCGGCGGCCTCGCGCTCCGCTCCGGTTCCGCCATTGTTGCCGGGCTACGAGCCCAAGACACTGGTCTCGGTAGACGCGCCTCCGCCGCTGGTTTGGAAGTGGGCGCGCTTCTCCGCCGCGAACTACGCCGTGACCGGTGTTGGCGGCGCGATCACATTGGCCTCCGCGATCGTCAACCCGCGTGCGCAACACTCACTGAGCGGCGGCTTGTGGTTCGATGAAAGCGTGCGCAATACGCTTCGCGTGGATACGTTGCCCAATCGCTACATCTTCCGCGATGCGTCGGACGTCGGGCTGTCGTTGATGGTGTCTTGGCCATTCGTGGCGGACGCGCTCACCATCGCCTGGTGGTACCGCGGTAGTCGCGAGACCGCCCAAGAAATGGCGCTCATCGATCTGGAGACGCTCGCGGTGTCCGGCGCGATCCAAGGCGTGACCAACGTCCTGGTGAGCCGTGAGCGCCCCTACGGTCGCGACTGCGGCTCCGCAGAGCTACCGAGTGACTCGATTGATTGTGCGAACTCCATCCATTATCGCAGCTTTTTCAGCGGACACTCCGCGTTCAGCTTCACGGGCGCCGCGTTGATCTGCGTTCACCACTTCGAGAATGAACTGCTCGGTCCGCCATGGGATGCTCTGACCTGCGCGGGCGGCTATGCCGTCGCGACTACCACCGCGACTTTTCGCGTGGTGGCCGACGTGCACTACGCGAGCGACGTTCTCACGGGTGCATTGATGGGCACGCTCGTCGGCTACGGCGTACCTTTGCTGCACTACAGCCGTCGGGGCAGTACGGCGACCACCCTCGCCGGCATGCAATTGCACTTGGTGCCGCAACCGGGCGGCCTCGGTGTGCTGGGGATCTTTTGATGCGCGCACTCAATTTCGGATTGCGTGCGCTCACGTCGAGCGCCTTGCTGCTCACGCTGGCGGGCAACGTTCGTGCTGCCGAACCTGCGGGCGAGCGCTTTCCGGATCCAGAGCCGCCGCTCGGCTTATTGCCGACTCCGGAAGACGCGCTGATGGATCCGCGCATGGCGCGTTCATGGGGCACCCTGCCGCCGCGCACGTTCATTGCCACGACCGTGGACGTCGGTTTCGTCTATCTCCGACCGCGCATCTCGCTCGGTTACGGGCGCCCGTTCACGCAATGGATCGGCGTGGATGCCAACCCAATCGCCGCCCAAAATGGTTTGGGCGCGTATGGCGGTCTGCGGCTCGAAATTCCGCACCTCGATTTTCGAATCGGGCCGCGCTATTTCGCTTCCTTCAACCATACCTATTTGCCGACGCAGAGCAGTTACTCGCGGCTGGATCTCGAGAGCAACGCGGGTGACCCAGCGCGCACACTCACCTTCGAAGCGGAGCTGGATCTCAACTTCAACTTGGGTCCGGGACGCTTGCTGCTGCGCGGCAGTGCTTCATATGTGACGGGGGTGCCGGAGGGCTACGACGCTTACGAAGAAACCCTGCACATCATCGTCGATCCACCTTTGGTTTGGCGGGCGCGTTTGGCGTACGCGTTCACCTTCGGCTCGCGCAAGCAGCATGGGATCGGCGCCGCCGTCGATCTTCTCGATGTCCCGAAGCGCGATGACTCACGCACCATCCGCATCGGTCCCATCTTGCGACTCGCGCTTTCGCGCCGCGTCGACGTGCGCGGTAGCTTCATCTTTTCCGTAGTCAGCCCCGATCGCATCGGCCTAGCGGGTGGCGATTTCACCGAGCTCGGTATCCGCTACCGCTGGGCGAGTGAGTGACCGCTCGTTCGCGCTATTTCAACAAGCTGGCGTCAGATCGCGCCCGGCAAAGAACTCGCTGACCAGCGCGCTCCAAGCACGCGCGTTCTGTGCGGGGCCACATTTGAACGGGCGCTTCGACAGCTTGCCTTTGGCGAGCAGCTCACTCTGTTCCTTGAAGTAGCGTACAGCGAGCTCCGCGGCATACTCGTGCACGGCGATACCGTTGTTCTGCTGGAAAGCGTAGTAAGTGCCGCCGCGCACCAGCGTATCGTTCGGCGCGTAGGGCGCGAGGCACTCGAGCGTCGGCCGCGCGCCGCATTTCTCGAGGATGCTCTGATAATCTTTGTCGAGATGTCGCCGAGACCAATCGCCGTGCGCTTCGTCGTTCAGGTGGAAGAGCTCGTGAAACAGCGTCTCTCGCACGGCTTTTTCGCTGATGTTCAGCGAGCCTTCGACGTTGTATTCGATCGTCCAGTCGAACGCGTAGGCGCTCGGCCGATGCTTGACGAGTGATCGCACGAAGCGAAGCTCGAGCGCCCGCCAGCGATAGTTGGGCATGGGTCGCCCCGCGAACAAACCGTCGAAAAATCGATCCATGGCCAGAGCGCCGCTTTCTACCCACCGCAAATGCCGGCGATAGCCGTTGATTGGTAGCTGGGGCACGAGCTTTATCGTGCCTCGGAAACCGCCGTCCATGACTTCTTCGGGGCCTACGCCCGCGACGTCACCCGTCGTTTTGAACAGCCTGGAAGCAATCTGGCCGGCTTTCGCGTCCGCCTGATACGCATGCTCGATCAAGCATGGTACGTCTTCACAGGTCACGGTGGTGGGGAGCAACCGCTTCGCGGCGGCGAGCTCGACGGTCGGTGGGGCGGGGCCGGCTGCCAAGCAAGTCAGCGCGACGAGTAGGATTGGCCAGCGCATCGATGCAGGTTTCGACACGCTGCCACGCGCGGCCATTGGGCCTGGCCACTGAATTCCTAGAACTCGAGATTGCTCACATTTGGCCGCGGGGTGACGGCCAGGAAGTGCGGCGATTGGCGGCAGAAACGGCAGAGTCGTGAACGAAGCGCAACGCACTCGCGGGTGCCCCGGGCGTGGGACGTCGCGGCGCGGTTGGGCGTCCTCGCGCTCTGCGCTGCGGGCGCCCGGCTACCCAAGCGCTGGCCTTCGGCCAGCGCGGTGCGCCAACGGAAGAGGAAGACAAGGTTCGAGTGCTCTCGACGTTGAGAGCCGCAGCTTCGAGAGAGGCCTTCAACGGTATGCGCGGCAGTACTTTGGCAAGTCTCGTGTAGAAGCTGCGCTGCAGAGCGCTCGGCGGCGACGCGCAGCGGCTCAGGGTTCGGATAAATCTGACCTACCCGCAGCCCGGCACCTGAGTTGATCTAGGTTCTTGGAGCGTTGGCAGCGCAGGGGCGCGGGAGCCATCGCCGCCGGTTCGACTCTGGGATCCGTCACCGCGGGGGCACGACGCACGGTGAGCTGCGATGCTGGATCGCGAGCGCCCATGTTACTTCGCGCCCGTCCCGTTTCTTTGCCAAATCTCGTAGCCGAGCTCTTTGCGGTCGATGAGCTTGTGGTAGCGGCCGCGCTCGTACTTGGGCCAGGCGCGTCGGGAGCCCCTCTCGACGCGGATTTTGAGGACCAAGTCGGGAAGTTGGGCGGGATCGCCGAAGGTCTCTCGCATCAATTGCTTTTGGTAGGGACCGGGAATACCCCAGTAGATCCACTGGGTCCACGTTCTCGGGCGAAGGCGCGTCGACATGTAGCCGGTGGCAAAGCCATCGAAGATGGTCAAAGACTGCGCACTCCCGGCCAAGCTCTTCAAGTCTCGATCGACGGCTTCACAGAGCTCGGCTTCACTCTTGGTGGCGATCGCGCCGCGCATCGGGCCAGACCTGACGCGGGTGTCGTGGCCTTCGAATTGCGGGTGGGTGTCATCGTAAATGTAGGCGAACATGCTGTCTGTCTCGATTCCGAGGCACGCTCCCGCAAAGCCGATCAGCACGCACTGATAGGCGATGCGCTGTCCAGGATTTTCCCGGGTGCGAGCCTCGAGCAGCGCGCCGAATGCGGCGATGCCGGCCGCCAAGGCGCCCAGCGCGCCGAGCAGCGTCGCGAGCCAGCCATTCGAGCTGGTGTAGGTGACCGCAAGCATCGACAGCACGGAAGGCGTCCAAATCAGCACCAACAAAAATCGCCCGTAAGGCCAGGCGCGATTGAGCGCCACGCACACCGGAGCCAGCACCGGGATCGCCATGTAGAACAGCGTCGCGGGCGTGACCACGGTGGGGTTCGGCCCAACCCGGTAGCAGGCGACGCAAGCCAGAGCAGCCACCGGCGCCACCAACCAAAGGCCGCGCTTGAGCCAGCAACACGCGAGTGGCAAGAACACGAACAGCGCGCTGTAGGCGAGCAGCGCCCAACGCCATGTCCAGGCGGCGGAGTGATAGAAGTCCAACTTGGACAGGCCGCTGGCGGTGGCGTAGCCCAGAGCGACCTGTAGCCCGCTCAAGCGTTCGTAGCGAGCCCCGGAAAGCCAGAGCGCGAATGGTACCAACACCGCAAGTGCAACCGCGAGCCCCGCGCCGAGCCCGAACAGCCCGTTGATCCAAGTCGGGCGCGACGTTTTCCAATACAACCAGCCGAGCACGGACGAGTTGTAGGGGAGGAGGACGACGACCAGGCCGGGATAGCTGAAGACCGCCGACAGGAAGAACAAGTTCGCGACGAATAAACCGCGGCCAGGGCGCGGGCCGAGCAGCGCGTGCGCTGACACGAGTACTCCGCACAAGAAGCCGAGCGCGCCTTGGCTGTTGTAGCTCAAGGCAAACAAATTGAAGTAGCCGAAGGTGACGACGAGAGCGGCCGCCCAACAAGCGCTGCTGAAATTGGCGATGCGCGTGACCAAGCGGCACACCAGCAGGGACGCGACGCCGACGTACACGAGATACAGATAGCGATTGAACAGGATGATGCCATCGGCGGATCCCGCGATCGCCAAATACAGTCGGTACAGCGGCATCAGCAAGATGCCGGCGTTCTGATGGATCGCGCGCTCGTCGAAGTAGGGCTGATTGCCGATCAAGAACGAGTACGGCATCGCGCTGTAGAACGCCTCGTCGCGGTGGCTCACCCCGAACGGAATGCGGTAGCGCAGTACGCCGAGCGCAGCCAGCCATGCCAGCGCGCCGATCACCTCGGTCGCCGAGAGTTGGCGAATTTTACGCCAGATGGCCCACATTTCCGCGCGCACCCTAGCTCAAAGCCTCAGTCAACGCCGGCAAAATGAGCTAAGAGCAACGTCCAGCTCAACGGAGGACGGATGCGCTTCATGGTCATGCACAAGGTCGACGCGAAAATGGAAGCGGGTGGTCCGCCCGATCCAGGGATCGTCCAAAATATGGGTGCGCTCGTGCAAGAGAGCTTGCGAAATGGCGTGTTCATCAGCGGTGCGGGGCTGCATCCGAGCGCCAAGCGCGTTCGCATCAAGAGCGCAGCGGGCCAGTGCCAATTGTCACCCGGGCCGTATCAGGGTGAAAACGAGCTACTTTCTTCGTATGCGATGATCAAGGTCAGGTCGCTGGTCGATGCCGTGACCCACGCTCAGCGTTACGCGCTCGCCGAAGGCGAGTGTGAGGTCGAAGTTGGTCCGGTCGTGGAACCCTGGGATATTGGCATCATGCCCAAGCCTGCGGGCGATATCCCGCTGCAGGTTTTGCTTCTGACCAAGGCAGATGCCGCGTTCGAACGAGGCGTCGCGCAGAAGGAGAAGCACGCGCAGGCCCTGCGTGCACTGCAAGACTCGCTGGCTGATGACGGCGCCTTGCTGGTGGCCGGCACACTCGCCCCGAGTGCCAAGGGCGTGCGAGCGAAGCCGGGCTCGGCAAAGCGAACTTGGGTTGATGGCCCGTTCGCAGAATCCAAAGAGCTGATCGCCGGCTTCTCGATCCTCGAGCTGCCGACCCTGCAAGATGCCATCGCTTGGGCCGATCGCTACGCGACGATTTTGACCGATGCCGAGGTCGACGTGAGAGAGCTGAGCGGCAGCTGAGGTCGTGAGTCCGGGGGCCGCGCCCGGCGCATCGCGCCGAAGGACCTACACGAGGCGGCTGATCGAAATGTCATGCTGGAGTTCGCCAGCGACGCATGTCCGAGGTCGGTTGAATCAGACCGATGCTCGGATCGTCGGAGTTTTATCGCTGGCGCGCTTTCTGCCTTAGCAGCAACGGGCCGCAGGCTCGGAATGCGAAATCCCCTGTATTTTCAACCGTCGTCGCATGCGGGTTCGCCAATGGGCGAGGCGCTGCGTTGACACCTTTTGTCACACTGAGTCGGGAAGTCACCACACATGAAGATTCTTAATCAATTTACTTTGCGGCGCGTGTTCTCCACGGTGGGGGCAATCGGCCTGATGGCCATGGTTTCGGGCGCTGGCTGCAGCGCCACCGATGGCACGGGCACCCCCACGAGCTGTACCGGGCTCGACGTCAACGCCAGCGCGCAGGCGACGGTAAAAGCATTTGGCCAAGCCAGCAGCGCGCTCAAAGATGCCGCGCTCGACGTGGAAGCCAAGTGGCTCGCGACTTGTAACTCGATCAACCGCGAGCTCGGCGAAGATAGTTCGCAGACCAGCGCGAGCAAGGCCTGCGCGGTGCTGAACGCCCGCGTGAAGAAGGCGCTCGATGCGGGCGCGACCGTGACGCTCGACGTGAAGGCGGAATGCCATGCCGACGTGAGCGTGCAGGGCGATTGTCAAGCCAAGTGCAAGCTGCCCAATTGCGACATCAAAGCCAAATGTGACCCGGGCAAGCTGGTGGTGGCATGCAACGGTTCGTGTTCCGGCGCCTGCGACATCAAGGCGCCAAGCGCGACTTGTACCGGCACTTGCTCTGGAAAGTGCACGGCAGACGTGGCGGTCACCTGCTCTGGTTCGTGCACGGGTGAGTGCTCGGATTTGGCCTGGAATGGCACTTGCGACGCCGGTTGCAGCGCGCAATTCAGCGGCACCTGTGGCGGCACCTGCATGGGCACCTGTGACGGGATGAACTCGAGCGGTTCGTGCGCCGGCAAATGCGAAGGCAGCTGCTCCGCGAAAGCCAGCGGCAGCTGTTCGGCGAAGTGCACGGGTCAGTTCAGCGGCAGCTGCAAGGCGGAATGCAAAGGGTCCTGCGAAGCAACCGGTGGCGCAACTTGCAGCGGCAAGTGCGAAGGCACCTGCACCTATGCTCCGGGCAAAGCGGACTGCAAGGGCGAATGCCATGGGGAATGCAGCGCCGAAGTTGCGCCCCCGTCATGTGAAGGCAGCTTGGATTGCGATGGTGCCGCGGAGTGCCAGGCTTCCTGTGAGGGCTCTGCGTCGGCCAAGGCGAGCTGCGACTCTTCGGCAACCCTCGCCGTCACCGGCGACGCCGAGTTGTACGGCGTGCTGCAAGCGCACATCGGCGAGATCAAGGCTGCGTTTGCGCAGACCATCGCCCTGAAAGACCCAATCGCAAAGTTGGCGGGCAAGACCACCGCGACCTTCAGCGCGCTGGGTGATATCGGCGCTTCCGGCCTCGCTTGTGCCGGCTCGTCGGTTGCCATCGCTGCGGAAGCTCAGGCAAGCATCAGCGTCTCGGTGAGCGCGAGCGCGAGCGTGCAGGGCAAAGCCGGCACGTGATGTTCGGTTCTCACTGACGGACATAAGGCCACCTCACGCGATCGCGTTCAGCGCGAGCGTCGTGGGGTGGCTTGCTTTTTGTGATTCATTCGTCGCGTGTAGCCAGCTCGTACAGCCATTCGAGCTCGAGCGTGGCGCCATCAGCCATGGGCAGCGAGATCGTGCGCTCGCCGAGTAACGCGCTGGCGAGGGAGCCCCACGCATCGCTGGAAAGCAAGAGCGTGTAGCCGTCCTCCAGCACGCGGATTTCGTTTCTCTGACCGCCGGGAACCACCGTCAAGCAGCCGCCGGTGAGGCGTGCCCCTTCGGAACCCTCGGCGTAAGTCGCCTTCGCTTCCGCTTGACCGGGATACCAAACGAGCAGTGCATCGGCATTCGCGGCAGGTTCTGTCAGGAGCGCGAACGGCGTTCCTGCATCGAGCGAGCCCACGCCATGCGCCAAGATTCCGCGTGCGCTCTTCGGAATGCGCACGCGCAGGTTTTTGCCTTCGACGACGAAGTGCACGCCGGGGGCGCGGGTTCGGGAGATCTTGCTCAACGCGCTCTCCGCTTCGCGCGGGCTCGAGACGCTGCGGCGGGCCAGATCGCTCCAAGTTGGGAATGGGAAACAGCCGGACTGTTCGCCGATTCTCGCCAACACGCGATACACTCCGTGCGCGAGCGCGGTTTCGACTTCGGCCGCATCGACGCTGATTGCCGCCAGTGCTCGGCCCGGCATCGTGACCCCGCGGATCGGTCGCGCATCGACGTAGAGAAAGCCGTTGCCGCTGCGACCGAACATGCCGCGCTTACCAAAGCGCGTCACGCCGCCAGCATCGACCAAGTTCCGTTGCTCTGCCCAGCGCAGCACAGTGACGAAGAAGCGACTGATCTCCCGCAGGTGGTCGCTCACGTCGTCGTTCTCGGCGAGTTTCAAGGTCAAGACGAGCTCACGCTGACGGCGCTTGATCAAACCCTCGGTGACCGCCGTGAGAAAGTTCCCGGCGCGACCATCGGCGACGTCGTGCGCGTAAAACGTGACCGTCAGCTGATCGGGGATGGCGCTATAAACGGTCGGCAGTGCGGGAGTCGGTAGCGCCAGCGCCGACAAGTTTGGCGTATCGCCCGAGCTGCCAAACAATTTCGACCAAACGCTCATCGCCTCGGTTTAGCGTGTCGGGCCCAGAAACCAAAATCCGCCTGCTTTATGGGAGCCGGAGCGCGCATTTCGCGCGGGTTCGAGAATTGCTGCAGGGCTACGCTCACCGGGCGCGCGGCCCGATCAGATGCCGTAATCTTTGATACCAGCACTCGCAGGCTTGGGTGAAGCCGCCTTGGCCGCCGGACGCAGCTCTTTCGGAGTGCTTGCGGGCGGCCCGTTGCTGAGCTCCGATGCTGGGTGCGACGCTGGCGCGCTGCGATCGTGTTCGTCCGCCGCCGGCGCGGGTTGCGGCGCCGGCTGGGCCAAGACGGGGGCAGGTGGCTGGGCGTGAACCGGGGCGGAGTTTACCGCTACTTCGTTGCTGCTTCCGCCAGCGACCAGCGCGATCGCAATGCCAATTACGGTCACGACCGCCAGGGCGATCAATGAGCGGCGCGATGGAGAACCGCGAAGTTTGGCGACCTCTTCGGCAATGGGAATGGATTCGAGCGTTGCGCGCGCGACGACCGCCGATGAAGAAGTGGGAACTTGCGAGGACAGTGACGGAGCGCTCGGCATGCCGTCGGGCCAGACCGGCAGCGGCGGCGGCAGCTTCGACAAGCGCTCGGTGCTCGCAGGTGCAACGTCTGCCGAGTCGAGCACCGAGGCCGGCGTGCCGACGGACATCAGCGTCTTCCGCCGGTGCGAAGCCGGCACGAGCTCACCCGTGCCGATCAAAGTCGCAAACGGCGACTTGTGCGTCGCGTTGCGTTGCGTTGCCGGACCAGGCGCCGATGACGTGGGCGCAGGCGTGATGGATCGTGGCACAGGCGTTATCGAACGCGATGCAGACGAGACCGAACGCGGTGCAGGCGTTACCGAACGCGGCGCAGGCGTTACCGAACGCGGCGCAGGCGTTACCGAACGCGATGCAGACGAGACCGAACGCGGCGCAGGCGTGGCCAAGGGAAATCCGTTGCGTGAAGACGCAGGGGCGCTGATGCTGACTGGAGCCACCGGCAAGCTGACGCTGGGGAAGGTGGAGCTGCGCGAAGGGACTGGCCGTGGTTGGGCGACCGAGCCGGAAGAGCGCAAATTGGGGCCGAAAAACGCGGTGATTTCTGCGTGAGTGGCCACTCGCTCGCGGGCCACGATCGCAATTGCCGTCGCGAGCTCGGCACAATCAGCGAAGCGTTGATACGGATCGACGGACAGCGCGCGCGCTGCGATCGACTTGAGTGGAATTGCCCAAGCAAGCTCTGGGGGGAGCTGCGGCATTTGCAGCTTCTCACCCATCAGGCGATCGATGATCGCTTCACTGGATGTTTCGCTGAATAGCCGCCGCCCTGCGAGTGCCTCCCAAAGCAGCACCCCCGCGCTGAAGACATCCGCGCGGGCATCGACTGGTTCCCCAAGCAGACGCTCCGGCGCAAGATGGCCGAGCGCCTCGACGGGTGGCCGCGAGTCGGCGGCCGAGTGACGGGCGGCCAACGGGACGAGCCGGCACACGCCTTCGTTATCGACTCGCAAGTGCGTCAGCGCGACTTCGCCGTGCGCGAAGTTGATGCCCTCCGCGTCGAAGGTGTCGTGGAGCGCGGTCAGCCCTCTGAGGACATCCAGCAGCATACGCAGCGCACGAGCTAGGCCATAACCCGCGAAGCCCCGGCCTGCCGGCAGCTCGAACCAACCCTCGGCACTCGGATCGAGCGCATAGCCCCGCTCGCCCAGTTGCATCGGCACCAAGCGGGCGTGAACCCGGGATAAGGCCAATTGCATGGCGAACGGGTCAGCTGACTCGGGCCGGAGGCGGGTGGAGCGGTTCATGCTCGATTGAGTGAGGGGCATGCTGGGGAGTGCTTCGGGGACCAAAACGTCAAATCTCGAATCCTTCGCACATTGGCCCACACAGCGTTTCGAGACGATTGCGCTGGCAGGGCCGCCTGTGACTATTTGTAACGGTGCCCCTTTCCGGTGGTTCTGGCCAGTGTTTCGGGCAGGTGCCGGCATTTATTTGGCAAACCGCTTGTTTCTGGGCGTTGCGCCCACTGGGCAGTTTCACGAGCGTTACAGAAGGGTGCTGGGAGTGCCTTTCGAGGCCGAGGTCGCCCGCGTGATCGTGCTCCGCCAGCCGATTGCGGCGAGCCCTCGCCAACACCCGAAGATGCGCCTAACGTCGCCGGTAGCGATCGCAATTCGGAGGGAGTGAGTAGCTCAGGTGGTTAATCCAAGTGCACCACCCTCGGTGGAGGCAGAGAACGATTGGCACGCGCCCGGGGGTGCTGACGATCGATTGGCCGGGCTCGGGCGTGTGATTCGGAGCTGATGACCGGGCCACGCGTCTTCACAAAGCGGGCAACGCTTGCGCTTCGTGCTCTCGATACCACGGTGGAGATCGAGACGCCGGAGCACGTCGTGTTCAGCTGCAGTCTTGCCGGTCCTGCGCGGCGCGCGCTGGCTTACCTGATCGACCTGCTGGTACGCGGCGCGATCGTGGCCGCGATCGGCGTGGCCCTCAGCATGGCTTCGCTCGGCAATGCCGAGATGTCGGGCTGGAAAATGGGCGCGTTCTTGATCTTGATGTTCGTGCTGGAGTGGGGCTACTTCGTGGCTTGCGAATCGTTCATGAACGGGCGCAGCTTGGGCAAGCGAGCGCTCGGCCTGCGGGTGGTCACGCAGAATGGTCTGCCCGTATCCTTCGGCGGCAGCGTGCTCAGGAACCTGCTGCGCGCGGCGGATTTCTTGCCCACCGGCTACGCCATCGGCCTGTTGACCATGACGTTCGATCCGCGTTTTCGCCGGCTCGGTGATTGGGCCGCGGACACCATGGTCATCTTCGAAGAACGACCCCGCTTGCGTGATCCGATCCGCTTGGATCCGCCGCCGCTGCCCGCCGAGCTCGATCAGTTTCCGCAGCGTTTGGATTTGCCGGGCCCCGTGTTGGAAGCGCTGGAACTATTTCTGCGGCGCGCCCCGGAATTGCAGACCCTGCGTGAGGATGAACTCGCCACGATGCTCGCCTCGATCTACGGCGAGCGTTTGCAGGTGCGCTACAAGAGCGCTTCGCGCTTTCTCGGCTTATTGTACGCCCGCGCGGTTGGGGAGAAATCACGTGTTCGATAGGGAAGCGTTCGTGGCTCGGCGCTCACCCGATTGGCAAGAGCTGACGCTGCTCTTGGCCAGCGACGCGCCGCTGGCCGAGCTGTCCGCGTCGCGCATCTCGCGAGCGGCGAGCCTGTATCGAGCGGTGTGTGGGGATCTGATGCGCGCGCGTCAGACCGGCTCATCCGCAGACATCGTGGCATACCTCGATGCGCTCACGGCTCGCGCTCACAACGCCCTGTACGGCTCACGGCGCTACGCGCTACGCGGCGCGCTACGCGCTCTGCTGCACGGGTTCCCGTGCGCTTTTCGTAAGCATTGGCGCTTCATGTTGGTCAGCGCGCTATTGTTCGTGGTGCCGCTTCTGGTGGGCTGGTTCGGTGCTCTGCACTCGCCTTCGTTCGCGGCCTCCGTGTTGCCATTGAAGACCTTGGAGGGGCTGTCACAAGCCTACTCGGAGGGCTTCGCCAATGGGCGTTCGGAGCAAACGGACGCCGCAATGACCGGCTTCTACGTCGACAACAACGTGGGCATCGCCTTTCGCTGCTTTGCGACCGGGATTTTGTTTGGGTTGGGGAGTGCGTACTACACGCTGTACAATGGTCTGTTCGTAGGCACCGTGTTCGGCTTCGTGCAGCGCGCCGGGCACGGGCGTAACTTGTTCACCTTCGTCTGCGGACACTCGCCCTTCGAGCTGACCGCGATCGTGATCGCGGGCGGCGCGGGGCTGTGCATGGGCGCTGCGTTGATCAGCACCGAGGGGTACACTCGGCTCGGCTCGCTCCGTCGGCGCGCGTCCGATCTCGCTTTGCTCGCGCTCGGGGCTGCCGCCATGCTGTTCATCGCGGCGTTGATAGAAGCCTTCTGGTCGCCATCGTCCTTGCCGGAGCCGGTGAAGTTCGGCTTCTCGGCGCTGGCTTGGCTGTCGGTATTCGGCTTCTTGCTGTTCGCGGGCCGGCCGCCGAAACCGCGGACCGTGCCATGAACGTTTGGGAAGCGCGCGTGGTCGTGCGTGAGCGCAGCTTGGCCGAGATCGTAGACTTGGCGGTGCGTTTCAGCTTGGTTCTGGGCGCAGGCTTGTATGTCCGGCTCGGAGCGTGCCTACTCCTGCCTTCGTACGCGCTGTGCTGGTGGCTGCTGCGCGCCGATGTCGCGCCCGGTCTGGTAGGCGCGCTCGGCATCGCGCTGTACTCGCTGCTGCAGTTGCCGTTCACGGTCGCGGCGGGACGCCTGATGTTCAGCGCTCGGGTGTCGGTCGCGGAGGTGCTGAGAGCCTCGCTCCGACTACTCTATCGCGCAACGTTGGCGCGTTGTTTGGCCTTGTTACTCATCGCTGGCGGAGCGACGCTCGTGATCGCGGTGCCACTCGTCATCGCGCGCGCGCTATATATGGGCGAGGTCGTCGTTCTAGAGGGGGCAGGTGCGCTCGCGGCCTATCGGCGCACGACACGCCTCACGTTCCGGCGCGTGCCGCACACGTTCGCGGTTTGGTTGTCGATGCTGGCGACCTCCGCGGCCTTCGTTGCCCTGGCGCAGATCTTTGCCAGTGCGCTCGCGGCAGAGGGGTTGGCAATCGAGGCGCTACCTTCGGTCTGGGGGGGCCTGAATCTGGAGGTCGGCCTCGCGGGGTTGTTCTTGTCCGTGCCGCTCGTGGCCAGCCTGCGTTTCTTGGCCTACATCGACAATCGCACGCGCCGCGAGGGTTGGGACATCCAAGTGCGTTTCTTGGAGTTGGGGCGCGTGTTGAGCGAGGCCGCGGAGTGAGCCTGCGCGGAACTCGCTTGGGCTTGGTCGCCCTACTCGCTCTCGGCTGCGTGTCTGGCGCCGCGCTCGCCGCTCCGAGCGACGAGTCACCCGCATGGCAATCGTTGCCGCCTGCGACCAGCAGCGACGCAGAAGGTGCGGAACGCGAAGCCGCGGACGAGGCGAGCGACGAACCGGAGGCGCCGAGCAACCCGTTCACTAGTGTGCCCGCGGATAGCGTCGAGGGTTCGCTGTCCCGGGTGTTGTCCAGTCCCGATGTATCGTTTTGCAAGGCCGAGCAGGCCGCCGCGCGCGAGGACTCACGGCTGTGCTCGCTCTCGCGCTTGTCTGCTCGGCAGCGCTGCCCCGGTTTGCGCCAAGCCTGCGCGAGCAAGCCGGCCGAGGCCTCTCCGGGATCGAGCTCCGGTTGGACCATCCGAAACGGTCTCGCCATGCTCGGCGATCTGGCGTTTTGGGTGGTCTTGGCTGGGCTGTTGGTCGTCCTCGGCCTAGCCCTCCGGCGCGTCTTTGCAGACACGGAATTCGCCCCCCCGGGTGCACCCGAGCGAAGGTCAGCGTCGACCTCGGAGGCAGCTCCGGTCGCGCGCCACGTGGCCGAGACGGACGTTGCTCGGCTGTGGGCAATGGCCCAAGAGTCTGCGTTGGCCGCACGTTTCGAAGAGGCGGTAGCGGCGCTGCAAGGCGCGTTGATCCACGCACTACGCATCTCGGGCAAGCTGCACGTGAGCCCTGCGCAGACCAATGGCGATTATTTGCGCGCGCTGCGCCCCGACCCGACCTTGCATGGCACCGCGCGCGACGTGTTTCGCTCCGTGGAGGCCGTGCAATTCGGCGGCGCGCCCGCCAGCGGGGAGCTCTATCGCAAGCTGTTCGAGCGCGTGCAACCGATCGTGGTGCGCGTGCTGTTCGTCTTGCTCCTGTGCGCCTTCGGTCTCGCACAAACTGGCTGCTCCAAGGCGTTTGGCGGAGATCCTGTAGGCGGCGCCGATGGCTTGGGAGTGCTCACCCGTCTCCTGACTGATCAGCATACCACCGTGAGAAGGCGCGTCCGCGCGTTGAACGTGATCGAGCCCGAGGTCTCGGCGATCCTGGTGGTCGGCGAGCAACCGAGTGAGGCGTGGGTGAAATTGCTCGAGTTCGCCGCGGGCGGGGGCATGTTGGTGGTGAGCGAATCGAGCGAGGACTTGGCCAAGGCAACCCATGTTCACTACTCGGCGGATGCTCACACGGGGCGCCTGGACATGCCGACCGGCTTCGAGCCGAGTCAGCTCGAACTGTTCGCCGTCGTGCGCCACTCACTCGAGCTCCGCAATCCAGAAGACACCGAGAGTGATCGCACGTTCGCTCAGGTTGGCAAGCGAGCGTATGTCGCAGAACGCAGCCATGGTGCGGGCAGCGTGCTGTACTTCGGGGACGACGATTTTCTGAGCAATGCCTCGCTGAGCGTGGGCGACAACGCCTTCTTCGCCGTGAGTCTGCTGCGCCGAAATGGCCAGGTGTTGGAGTTGGTCGGTCCATGGACGGGCGGCGGGTCGTCGTCCACGTTTTCTTCGTTGTTCAAGGCTGGCCTGGGTGCGCTCTTGGCGCAGCTCGCCCTCTTGGCCGTGCTCTTCGGTTGGTACGGCGGGACCGCTTTCGGCCTGAGAAAGGATCCGATCGCCGTGCGTCGCCGGGCTTTCCGCGATCACGTGCTGGCGCTGGGCGAAAGCTATCGCCGCGCGCGCGCCACGCGCTTCGCGCTCGCCAGCTATGGCTCGTGGCTGACCGAGCGCCTGCGCGAGCGACTGAGTCCGCAGCAGCCGATCGGCTTGATCGATCTCGCGGGCCGCGTCGCCGGGCGGGTCGATCGGCCCGAATCGGAGCTAGTCGTGCTCTTGACCGAAGCGCGCGAAGCGCAGGACGATTTTGCGGCCGCCCGCTCGTCCCCCGCCGATTTGAGTACCTTGGAAAAGCTGGAAGCGTTGACCGTCAGGGCAGGAGGCTCGAAGTGAATCTGGAACATCTGAGCAGCGAATTACGGCGCATCGAAACCGAAGTGAGCCGAGTGCTCGTCGGTCAAGAGTCGCTGGTCGAGCACGTATTGGTCGGCCTGGTGGCCCGCGGCCACGTCCTGATCGAAGGTGTGCCAGGGCTGGGCAAGACACTGCTCGTGCGTGCGCTCGGCCGCGTGCTGGGGCTGTCGTTTCGCCGCATTCAGTTCACGCCCGATCTGATGCCGAGCGACATCACCGGCAGTACCCTGTACAGCCAAAAGCTCGGCGAGTTTTCGTTCGTGCCCGGTCCGGTTTTCACCGAGCTCTTGCTCGCGGACGAAGTGAACCGCGCGCCCGCCAAGACTCAATCCGCGCTGCTGGAAGCCATGCAAGAGCGTAGCGTGACGACCGATGGCATCACGCGCCCGCTTTCGGAGCCCTTCTTGGTGCTCGCGACCCAAAACCCGATCGAGTCGCAGGGCACTTACCCGCTGCCCGAAGCGCAGCTGGATCGTTTCCTGTTGAAGCTCGAGGTGGGGCACCCGTCGCAAGCGGCGGAAGCGCAAATCTTGCTGAACTACGTGGCTGGTTTCGACCCGGGGGAGCTGTCGCACTTGAATCAAGTTTCAACCCAGGCCTCCATCGTCGAGATGCAGCGCTCGCTCGGCGAGATCCGCATTGCTCGCGAAATCATCGACTACGTTACGGACATCGTGCGCCGTACTCGCAATCATCCCTCGGTGAGCCTCGGCGCTTCACCGCGCGCCTCGATTGGCCTGCTCAACGTGGCCCGCGCGCACGCGCTCTGGGAAGGCCGCGATTTCGTGATCCCCGATGACGTGAAATCATACGCCCACGCCGTGCTCCGCCACCGCTTGCAGCTGCAGCCAGACGCGGAGCTCGAGGGCATCACCGCCGATCATTGCGTCGACTCCGTGCTGCGCGACGCGATCGTGCCCAAGACCAGCGCTTGAAGCGGAGTCGATGACCCTCGCCGTCGTTCCAACCCGGGCCTTGGTCTGGCTGTGCGTGGCGCCGCTCGCCCTCAGCGCATTCGTAGCGCTCGAGCCTTCGCTGCTGAAGAGCGTGCTCTTGCTCGACGGCGCGTTGCTAGCCTGCGCCTTGCTCGATCTGTTGTTTTGTCTGCGGCGACAGCTCGAAATCCATCGCACCGCGCCGGACGTGCTGTCGCTCAAGCGCCGCAACCTGGTACGACTCGAGCTCAGCTCCCGGGCGGCGCGTCGCTTACGGGTCGAGGTCCAGGATGATCTGTTCGACGGTGCCTTTTCCGCGGATCTACCGGCGAGCGGCGTGATCGGCGCCCGCGGTCAGCTGACGCTGACTTATCACGTGGAACCCAGCGTGCGGGGCGCCTATGCGATCGGCGATCATCACCTGCGCTACCGTTCTTTGCTCGGCCTGTGGCAGCGCCAGCTACGCGTGGCCGGGCACGCGCCGGTGCGCGTTTATCCAGATCTGAAGCAGCTGCAGGCTTTCGATATGCTGGCGCGCGATAGTCGTGAGTATGCGCTCGTGCGGGTGTCGCGCCTCAAGGGCGGCGAGAGTGAGTTCGCGCGCTTGCGCGACCAAGTTCCTGACGACGAGCACCGAGCGATCGATTGGAAAGCCACGGCGCGCCGGCAACGGTTGACCGTGCGCGAGTATCAGCTCGAGAGCAACCAGAACCTGCTCTTCATGCTCGACGCGGGTCGGATGATGACCGGCATCGAAGCTGGGCTATCGCGCTTCGATCACGCGCTCAACGCCAGCCTGATGCTCTCCCACGTCGCAAGTCGAACGGGCGATCGTGTGGGTATGCTCGGCTTCGACCAGACGGTGCGCGTGTTCGTTTCGCCGAGTGGTGGGCCGAGCGCAACGCGCCGCCTGATCCAGGCCGCGTATGATTTGCACCCCGAACTGATCGAGCCGGACTACGAGCGTGCATTTTCCTTTCTTTCCAGCAGGGTGCGCAGCCGTACCCTGGTGATTCTCTTCTCGCACGTGATCGACGGCACCGTGGGCGAGGTCCTGGTGCGTCGCGTGAAGGCCCTGCGCGGGACGCATCTACCGCTGGTGGTGCTGTTTCGCGATACGGACATCGAAGCTCTGGCCGAACCCGGCTCGCGCTTGGCTCCGGACCTGTACACCAAGGCCGCCGCTGCCGAGATTTTGCGAAATCAACGCGCGGTTGCGACCGACATGAGGCGTGCCGGCGCGCTCGTGCTGGAGACCGACGCCCGCACTTTGACCGGCAAGCTCGTCGGTCGGTACTTGCAGCTCAAAGCCAGGAATCTCCTATGACCTCCCCATTCAACCCATACGAACCGCCCGCGGCGGACGCACTCGAGCCGGGCATCACCCGAGCGGATGACTCGCCGCAGCACCTCGCCTCGCTCGGCCAGCGCTGGCTCGCCGCGATGATCGACGGCCTACTCGCCGCCATCGTGGTAGCTCCGATCCAGTACAAGCTGGGTGTGTTTGCCAAGTATGCCGCCAAAGTCGAGCCCAATTTCTGGGAGAACGCGGGCTGGGCCGCGATTTACTTCGCCGCTTGGCTCGTCGAAAATGGCTATTTTCTGGCGACGAGCTCGCAGACCATCGGCAAACGGATGGTCGGCATTCGCATCGAGAACGTTGCCGGCGGTCGGACCGCGTTTTGGAAGCTCGTTCTGGTTCGGAATCTGCCATTTTCGTGCATCGGTCAGATCCCAGTCATCGGTGTCGTGCTGGTCTTGGCCGACCCCTTGCTCATCTTCCGAAAAGACCGACGTTGCCTGCACGATCACCTTGCCGGCACGCAAGTGGTCAGAGTGCGATGATTGAATCGGCCTCGGCTTTGCTGCACAGCGCCAACAGCCGTCTCAGCTTTCGTGCCTGCTCTGGTCGAGCTTGTTCGACCCAGCTCACGCGCCCCTGAAGGTACGCGAGGAAGTTGGGATGCTGAGCGCGGTTTTGGCTGGCCAAGCCGTGCCGCACGGCATTGTTCAGGATCGCCTCCAGCAGCTCGCGCTCTCTGCGTGACACCGCGGGTTGCTGGTTCGTGACTAAGCCGAGCATGCGCTGCTGCGTACCGCGCCGCATCAGTCGAGTCTTGCGATGATTGATGCGGAAGCCCTCTTCGAGCGCGATCGCGCCTACCAAAGGCTCGAAACGAGCGACCCGTCGCGCGAATTCCGCATCGCCGGAGAACACCAAATCATCCGCGTAGCGCCCATAGCGTGCGCCGACGGAACGCGCAGCGTGTGAGAGCCGCACGTCCAACTCGAACGCGGCAAGGTTGGCGAGCCCGGGTGAACACGGCGCGCCTTGCGCCAAGTGACGCGCTGCCAAACGCTTTTTCAGTCGTTCACGCGCTGCCAACGCGTGAGGATCGCGGAACTCGATGAACCCCAGGCTCGGCAACGTGTCACGCACGGAGCCCGGTGTGATCGTCGTGCACACGCCCGTCAACGAACGCGCAACTTCGTCCGGGTAACCCAGGCTGCGAAACACTCGGTGCACGCGCGGTGCGCCAATCGAGGCGAAGAACTCCTCCAGATCGAGGCGAAGCAACACGGTTTGCCCGCTGTGTGTGCGGGCCAAGGAAAGCGCAGAGCGCCCGCGCACGAAGCCATGGGCGGCTTCGTGCGTAGGAACTTGGTCGAGTATTTCGTGGAGAATGCGCCGCTGCACACTCTTCAAACGTGATTTGGGTGCCTCGAGCAAGCGATAGCCGCCGCGTCGCTTGGGTAACCACTGAAATGAATAGTGCTGTAAAGCGCGCTCCGCGCTGCGAGAGTTGAGCTGCTTCAGATCGGCGAACCAGTCCAGCTCTGAATCACTCCAACCACACCAGCCAGCCAACTCATGACTGGTGCACAGCTCGGGTACCGACCATCGCGATTGGGCCATGCTCGGCTGATTCGCGACTACCGCGGCGATTCCAGGCCTCGGTGTCCACCCCGTGAAGGCCGAGCGAAAGCTGCGCGAGGTTTCGATCAGCTCGCGCAGCGCGCGCAAATCAGCGGTCGGGGGCTCGCGAAAGCGTGCCAGTATTTGGCGCACCAAGCGGCCGAGCCAGGCTGGCCTCGAACCGAGCACCCGTTCGCCTGCGGCGAGCAACTCGCGCTTGCCCCAAGCGTCGGCCAAAAACGCCAGGGCCAACGCTTGCGCGACCGCGGCCGATTCAGCCATCGGCGGCGAACGTGCGGTGACGACACTCAACGTGTCTGGTCATGCGCGACCGGGACTCCGAGTGAGCGGAGCGGAGGTCCCGCGGTGCTCTCGCCAAGTGATCGAAATTCTCCGGGGTAGCCCCGGAGAGCCGGGGTTCGAAAACCCCAACCTGCTTGAGATGTCGCCACCGCACCCGCTTTCCCTACCACTTTTCTGGAGCGAGTTCCCGGAGCGGACAAGGCTCCTCGCTGAGCTACGATAGGCCATGGTGCGAAGGCATTGCCGAGGCGGGCAGAAGGCATTTGGCGTGCTCTTCGCGCTCGTTTTCGCGGCGTGCGGCGGTCAGAGCAAAGGAGACCGCTCCCGAAGCGGCTCGGCGGGTGCCGCGCCGTCGGAAGACTGCACGTACAACCGGGTTCGCTACGCGAATGGTGAGCGTTTCGGGGACTGCCAACAATGCGCTTGTCAGGACGGCGCCATTGCATGCGACCCGATCGATTGCATGCCCGCGATGATTGGCGGGTCGGGCAGCGGCGGCTCGAGTGGTGCCCGACCCGGCAATGGCGGCTCGGCCACGGGTGGGGCTGGAGCGAGCGCGGCCGGCGGTGCGGGCGCAGGTGGCCCTGGCGTTGCTGGCGCGGGCAACGCGTGCGAGCTGGCGGCCATCGGTTCGCTGTGCGTACTCGGCACGCCCACGTCGGATGGTCAGGATCTGAGCGCCGGTATACCGCTCGTGGTTTCGCTGCAACCTGCCGGCTGCTACTCGTCGAGCTGCACCCAGCTCGTGAGTTCGAGCTGTAACTACCTCGGCAC
>Ga0247768_1000139_pt1 | contig 25830 bp, 19 predicted proteins | sample UWRJL016104C6_FD_179944 | JGI IMG/M metagenome (GOLD analysis project Ga0247768, IMG submission 179944) | Plant litter microbial communities from Arlington Agricultural Research Station in Wisconsin, United States - UWRJ-L016-104C-6 | ecosystem: Environmental > Terrestrial > Plant litter >... | reverse complement strand
TTCACGTAATACGTCTTAACAAACGCTTCCGCGATGACTGCGCGGAGGGCACGAGAAGCGACACGCGCGCATCGATCCGCACATTCACATCCGTCTGTCGCTTTCGCTTTGATCTTGCCAAAAAAAATCGCCAAGACGCGCGTCTGTCCTTCAATACAACCGTTTGACTTACGGGGAATATGGGTGTTTTGTTGGTGAGTGACGCTGCGGCAAGCTCGAGCGGGAGCTCGAATCGGAGCGCAAGCGAGCTCCCCGCTGACGCCGGAATTGATCGAAGCCGCTCGGTCGGGAGATCCACGTGCTTCGCAGATACTCTGGGCTCGTTGCAGTATCGTTGCGACGCAAGTTGCCCGCCGCTGCGCCGTGCGTGGCGTCGACGCGGACGACTTGAGCCAAGAAGCTCTCCTGCGCGCAATCGAAAGCTTTTCATTGCTGCGCGAGCCGTCGGCTTTAATCAATTGGTTACAAGTCGTGGTCCGGCGTTCGGTGATTCACGATGCGCAGCAGGTGCGCCAAAATCGGCCCCTCTTGTCGGGCGGGGCTGACCCAGACGTTTTGCCCTCGCTCGACGCACTCCCAGACTTTCAGGTCGACGTTCGACTCCTGTTGGCATTGCTCGAAGGCTTGTCAGAAGAAGAGCGACGCTGCCTCTGGTTGCGTCGCGGCGAGGGGTGGCGCATCGACGAGATCGCCCGAGAAACTTCGCTCTCCATCTCGACGATTCGTCGGCGCGTTCGAACCGCGGAGCGCCGACTCATGAAACGGATCCGCGGTTGAACGGGCGTCGATTGTTCGCTTGGCAAACGGAAGATCTAGCGGCCATTGCGGCCTACAACCCGGTCGAGGTGACTATGACGATTGCGATGTGCAGTGGAATCAAAGCGGCATTCCCCCTACGTTCAAGCCTCTTGTTCAGCGTCGCTTGGGTTGCAGGCGCAGCCGTTCCGTTGGGTTGTAGCAACACCGAAGCGTCAGTCACCAACGACGCAGGGGGGGCCAGGGCAATCGACGGTCGTGGTGGAGCGGGTGCTTCGAATTCTGGGGGAAGCGCGGCGAATGGCAGCAGCGGAGCGCTGGCGATCGGTGGCTCGGCAGGCTCAGCAGGCGCGGGCGGTCAGGCGGCGTCGATTGGCGGCGGAGGCGCACTTGCAACGGGCGGAGCTTCGGCAAGTGGTGGGGAGCCGAACGCGGCAGGCACCGCCGGCGGCGGAATGGCGGGCATGACCCAGAACGTCGGCGGCGCGTTAGGCACGGGCGGCGCGTCGCTCACTGCTCCCTGTGATATCTACGCGGCCGGCACTACGCCGTGCGTCGCTGCACACAGCACGGTAAGGGCGCTCTTCGGCTCCTACAGCGGGAACTTGTACCAAGTTCGGCGGGCTTCGGACAAGACCACCAAGGACATCGCGGTGCTCGGCCCCGGCGGGTACGCGAACGCGGCGACTCAAGATACATTTTGCGCGGGCACCTCGTGCAGCATTTCGATCATTTACGATCAGTCCTCGCAAGCAAATCACCTCACCGTCACGCCCCCCGGGGGCTGGCTCGCGAACGGCGGAACCGAAGCGAATGCCGGCGCCGCCAAAATTACGATTGGTGGTCACACCGCCTACGGCGTGTACACGACGGGTAGCTTCGACGAGGCCGTGGGCGGAGTTGGGTACCGCAACAACAAAACCAAAGCTATCGCCACTATGGACCAACCCGAAGGCATGTACATGGTCGCCAGTGGAAAACACTACAATCAATGGTGCTGCTTCGACTACGGGAACGCAGAGACGAACAACAAGGACAACGGTCCCGGCACCATGGAGACATTGTACTTTGGTAGCAGCACCCAATGGGGGCGCGGCAGCGGGAGCGGGCCTTGGGTGATGGCTGATCTCGAGGACGGTGTCTTCGCTGGGGGCTCCTTTGCTGCCCCCGCGAGTAACACCTCACTGACGGCGACCTTCGTTACCGCGATGCTGGGAGGCAAGCCTGGCAGCTTCAGGCTCAAGGGCGGTGATGCCCAGACCGGCGTGCTCAAAACCATGTACGACGGAAAGCGCCCAGCGGGCTACGACCCAATGAAGAAAGAGGGCGCCATCATCCTCGGCGTGGGCGGCGACAACAGCCATACGGGTGAGGGGACCTTCTTCGAGGGTTGCATCACCTCGGGCTATCCGTCGGATGCCGCGGAGAGCGCGGTCCAGGCCAATATCGTCGCGGCTGGTTACGGACACTGAGGGAGCGGCGATATCCGGTCTCTCAGGGGGGCGAACCCTCTCGACGCGCGGGCTACTTGACGTAGCCCGCGGTCACGATGGCGGCTTGCACTGCGTCTTCCGTCGCATCCGTCGGGTAACCCGTGACGATACAGCCCTCATAGAAGGTGCCATCGCTCTGATTGGCGCCGCCATCGGGTTTGCAGCAATCGCCGCCGCTTCCAAGCACAATCGCACCTTGTTTCTTCATCGGGCTCCAGCCCCCGGGGAGCGCGCCTTTATAGTACGTGCTCAAACCGCCGGTTGTCGCGGCGCCGCCTCGAATCGAAAATTCAGTCGTGCCGTTGTTCTTGAGTACGGCCGTGACGAAGGTGGCGGTCTGAGACGGGTTATTTGGATTCTTCTTCGTATCGCCTTGGGCGAACAGGCCATACTCGAGATCCGCCATCACCCACGGACCGGAGCCGGCACCGGAGCCCCAAGCCGTCGTGCTGCTGAAATTCAGGGCATCCATGGCTCCCGAGCCATCGGCCTTTCTGTCCGTCTCGCTGTTCCCATAGTCGAAGCAACAGCCGCTATTGTAGTGCTTGCTGTTGGTCACCATGTACATACCCTCGGGCTCCTTGCCGAGCGCGATGCCCGATTTCGAGGCGTCGACCCAGTAGCTGTTGCCAGGGTTGATGTAGAGCCCGTACACCTTGTGCCCACCGACGGTCAGCGATTGGCTCGTTGCCTTGGCGGGGCTGCTCTGCGGCGAACCGGGGACCTGAGCCGAGCCTTGATACCAAAGGTCGTTGGCCTTGCCGGATTGGTCGTAAACGACGGTGATCACGCAAGTCGTGCCCGAGCAGAACGCGTCTTGCCCCGCGCCATCCGCAACGCCACCTGGAGCCAACGCCAAAATGTCCTTGGTCGCGCCGGCCGCATTGCGAACCTGATACAGCTTTCCGCCGTAGCTCTGGAACAGCGCGCGAACCGTGCTGTGCGCCGCGACGCACGGATTGCCGCCGGCTTTGTAGATATCGCAGGGCTGGAGGGAGCTGGAACCCGTGCTCCCGGAAGCACCGGAGCTGCCCGCGCTGCCAACCGAACCGCCCTGCCCGGCGCCGGCGCTGCTCGTGCCCGCTGCGCCGCTTGCCCCGCCCGTCCCGCCAACGCCGCTCGGATCAGCGCGCTGGAACACAATCGAGCCCGACATCGTCGGGCTCGAGGGGACGGGCGTCCAAGTCATCGTGTCGCCCGAAACGCAATAAGCGTAGGGCATCTCATCGTCGAGCGTGAGCTGATTTCTCGCAGCCACGTAGTTGCCGTTTGCGGTCGCGAAGGGGGACACCAATCCTGGTCCGCCCGACTGTTGGATGGTCGCGGCGCAGTCGCACCCTCCGCTCGACACTGGCTTGCAGGTCACCGTGGCGTAGCCCAAGCTCGAAATGATGTTGGCGGCGCCCGCGCAGTCGGTTTGCGTCGATGAGATGACGAGGCACGAAGGCGCCAGGGCGAACTGCTCCTCCCCAGAGGTGGTCGTGTGGTCCACATAGGTCCCGTCAGCGTTTGCCGTAAACGTGCCGGTTGTCGTCAACGACCCCATGACGATCGCGCTCGGGCAACCCGCACCGACCGTCGAGAGGTCCAGACTGCCACTCACCTTCACGCAGGATGAGCCGATATTCCAGGTTCCGACCACGCTGCCGCCGCACTGGCTCGAGCTGGGGCAACTCGGACCCACGGCTCCCGAACTCCCGCCGGTACTCATCGTCCCCGCCGCGCCGAGAGCGCCCCCTTGGTTCACCGTTCCGCCGCTGCCCGGGGTGCCAGCGCTGCCCGTTGGGGTGATCGAGCTCGAGCTGCAGGCCGCGAAAACTAGCCCCAATACCCCAGCCATGGCCCAAGCGACACGACGCATCATCGGCGAGCGGTGTCCGTTCGGCGAAGCGCTTGCGATCACGAAAAGTACATCCATTCAGTGGTGCTCGGAGGGCTGCGGTGTGCAGCCAGCGAAGCGCTCACTCGTACTGACGCCGCGCGACCGGTATTGTACGAATTTTTCCGGGAACTCGATTCGGACGAACCCAACGACTCATTCCGTTCGGTTGGCGCGTGCGCATCGTTGCCCTATTTTGCCCCGACCATCGAATTGCCGAACTCGCGTGAGAATACTAAACGGATTCGATTCCGAGCCGACATTGGTAGCACTGAGTTGATTGTCTGCGACGGATCACCATCCGGTCGTGTGTCAGCTCGCAAAGTCTGATCCCTGAGGCGCACGCTCGCAGCCATCCGCGGGCTTCAGGTCAGACACCCGGGAGAGGACGACGAATGAGAATGCTCAGCTGCGCGTGCTTGGTCTCGCTGGCTGCTGCTCTTGGATGCAGCAGCACAGCGGATAGCCCCGCCGCGTCCGATGCTTTTGGTGGCGCCAGCAGCGCGGGCAATCCAAGCTCCGGAGCCGGGTCGAACCCGATTGGTGGTGGCTCGAGCAGCGGAGGCTCGGCCTCGGGCACCGCTTGCACTTCGCTGTCACCGCTCCAGCGTAGGTTGTGGCGGCTGTCCGTCGAGCAGTACCAAGCAGCGGTCAAAGATCTCTTGAAGTTGCCGAAAGCGCCGCTGCTCTCGAACCGTGGCGGTGAAGCGCAGTGGGCCTTCTTCAGTGATGTATCGCTGGGCGTGGACGACACCTTCGAATACGCGCTGTACCAGGTGGTTGAAGGCCTTTTGCCCACGATTCCCGCGTCGGTGACCGCTTGCAGCTCGGGCGAAGCCGCGACGGCCTGCGCCACGCGCATCGCGAAGGATTTGGGAAGCCGCGCGTTTCGTCGCCCGCTCACCGATGACGAGCTTGCGGCCCTGGTGACGAACACGGCGCAGCCGGCGTCGGGCAGCAACGCCGCGGTCGCCAATGCTCCCTTCGTAGCGTCTGGCTCCGATACTCAGGCTGGCATCAAACTAATGATCGAGGCGATCCTCTTGTCGCCTTCGTTCATCTACCGGACCGAGCTCGGTCCGAGCACCCTCACATCGGACGCAACCGGGAACTACCCGGCCACCACGCTCACGCCGTACGAAGTGGCGACTCAGCTCGCCTTCACTTTCCTCGGGTCCATCCCCGATCAAGCGCTCGAAGCCGCAGCGGCCGATCCGGGGCCGAATGGGCTCGGTTCGGCGAGTGGCATCTCCAGTCAGGTCGACCGCCTGCTGAAGCTACCCGCCGTGCAACAGAATCTCACGACCATCGTTGCGGGTTGGTTCAACATCGGGCAGCTGTTCCTGAAGACTCACGACACCTCATTTTTGGCCAGCCTCTCCGCAGCAGATCAAATGGATCAAACGGGGGTGCAGAATGACTTGTACAGCGCGGCGCAGCAGTTGATTAGCGATGTACTTTGGACCAAGTCTGGGCGAGTCACCGATCTGCTTGCTACTCCCAAGGGTTACTTCAACTCGCGTCTAGCTGCGCTGTTTCCGGGGGTCTCGTTCCCGAACGGCCCGCCCACTTCGCTCACGATGTTCGTCGAAGGCACCTGGCCCGACGCGCAACAGCGCGTGGGCTTGCTGACCGATCCAAGCTACTTTTGGGCGCAGTCGGATCCGGCCGCCAACTCCATCGTCAAGCGCGGGAAGGCCATTCACGACGACATCATCTGCGAGGATCCCTTGCCGCCGCCGGTGGATCTCAGCACCCCGAGTGCTCAAGCCGTCATCGCCATGGGCGACAGCGAAGTGACGAAGTCCGACGCGCGCATGTCGACTCAGCCGTGCCAGAGCTGTCATCGGCAAATGGATCCCTACTCACGGATCATGCAGCACTTTGGTCCAATCGGGAACTACCGGGAGAAGGATGAAGCGGACCGCGCCATCGATACTTCGGTGACGTTCGCTGCGCCTTCGCTGCTGGCACCGCAAAAGGTCGAAGGCCCGACGCAACTCGCGCAGGCTCTGATCGGGAGCGGCCATATCAGTGGTTGTGCGGTTCAGAAAATGACCAGCTACTTGATCGGTACCATGATCCAGAAATACGACACCTGCGAGGTAGACAGCATTCGATCGGAATTCCAAAAGACCGACGGCACTCTGGCATCGCTGTTCAAGACCGTAGTCGTGGCGGATTTCGTTCGCGCAAGGGCCGGAGGTGCCCAGTGAGTGGGTACCAGGTTTCTCGTCGCGCGTTGCTGCGAGCCGCAGGCGGTTCGGCGGCCTTGCTCCTGCCACTACTCCGCAACATCGAAGCTCGTGCGGAAGGCGCGAAGACTCCCCTGCGTTTACTGGTGATTCATCACCCGCTCGGGACCGCCCCGGGTGGGGTCAATTGGGTGCCGCAGGGCGTGAGCGGCACTACGACCAGCTTTACCTTGCCGAGCGAAAGCGCCCCGTTCGCCGCGCTGCAAAGCCAAATGGTGATGATTGACGGGCTCAACCTGATCACCGCGAGCAAGATGTCTGGTGGAAACGGCGGCGGACAGAACACTCACGAGGGGGGCATGGTCGCCATGATGACCGGCGTGCCGACTCTAGGCGTGCACGGCCAGCAGGATCACTGCGCAGGAGGGCCGTCGATCGATCAGCTCTTGCTCGCGCAATCGACCACCTTGGGCGGAACCGGCGCGCCGATGGATCAACGGACGCCCTTCGGTCACCTCGCATTGGCGGCCGACATCCGCTCGGATCGCGACGAGATCGCGCCCCGTATTCTCTCGTACAAGACGCCCGTAACCGCCAGCGACATCAGCTTGGCTCGTCAGCCCATCTACCCGGAGACCCAACCGCTGAATACTTACAGTCGGTTGTTCGGCAAGGTGACGGGCATGGATAGCACCGCGCTCTTGGCTCAGAAGCTCAGCGTGCTGGATTTCATGCGCGGTGATCTGGCGCGCCTGAACAAGCTGATCCCCGCGAGCGAGAAAGATCGCTTGGCGGCGCACACGGTCGCCATCCAAAGTCTCGAAGCGAGCCTGCGCCAATCGTACGGGGGCGGCTCGACCAGCCCGCAGTGCACCACGCCCGCCATGCCGCCCAGTTATGCGACGGTGGGTGAGACGGGCAACGGTAAAATCGGCGGTATTTCGAGCTCCTCCAGCAACCTGAGTGGCGTCGACTACTACCCTGAGCTCGCGAACTGCACTCCCAGCGCCGCGAGTAGCTGCTACGCGCACCAAGACGTGGCGCTAAACCAGCTACGCATGATCAAGGCAGCATTTGCCTGCGACTACGTCCGCGTTGCCACCTTCATGTACTCGGCGGGCACCAATTGGGTGGTATTCCCGTCTACGTTTGGCGGCGCCACGATCAGCCAGGCCGCCTTGGGCAACAACGGGAAATCCACGCCGCATCATCCGCCGAGCCACACCGACGACGCGCCGACCCACGCTTGGTTGAATCAGATCAACAAGTTTTACTCGCAGATGACTGCAGACGCGCTGAAAGAATTTGCCACGACGCCCGACGTCGACGGCAACATGTTGCTAGACAATACGATCGTCGTCTACTTGACGGAGGTTGCGCGTGCCTGGGACCACAACCAACAAAACATGCCGCTGATCGTATTCGGTGGCAAAAATACCGGGCTCAAAGGCGGAACCTTCCTCAAGGTCACGGGCGGACATCTGTCCGGGCAAACAGGCGGCAGTAGCAATCGTCCATTCAACGATCTGTGGCTAGCGCTCGCGCCAAAGTTCGGCGTGACGCTCCCCAGTCTGGGTGCGGCATCGCAATGGTCGGGCCCGCTGTCGGGGATCTTTGCGTAAGCGGTAGTCGCCTCTCCGCTGCTCGAGGAACCTCTGCGCCGAGCTCGGTCGCGAACCGTTAGGCGGTCTGCGTGCTTCGAGGTGCAGTGAGGTACTCACGATCGCCCACTCTCCCTGGTCCGACCACGTTCCGCAACTAGGCGTCCCTCGCAGCGCCTCAGCGAGTCAAGACAGGAGCTCCGCCAAGGCGGGGCGAACGACTTCACTCACGATCTGCCTGCGCAGAGCTTGCTTCCTGCGTTCGCTCAAGATGCCGTGCGCCTCCAGCCGCTGCTCGTGAATGCTTTCGAGTGGGGCAGCGCCCTCGAACCGTTCAATCGTTTGCTCGAACGTCGCGCGCAACGCTGCTTGCAACGGAGCGCCGCCGACCTGCACGGCCCAACGCACGAAGCGCCAGGCGAGCTCGGCGTGGCGCGCTTCGTCGTCGTGAATGCGCAGTTGCACCGCGCGCACGGCTTCGTCTTGCGCGAGCTCAGCAGCGGCTTGCGCCTCGAGGGCGGCGATCGTCTCGCCCACGCAGCCTTCCTCGACCGTGCCCAGGGCGACGCTCTGCAAGTCCCAGCCGGTCAAGGCGCGATCGTCGACGGGCAGCGGCCCCGGACCGATGCTTTGGCCGGCGTAAATAGAGGCCAGGGAAAAGCAGAGCTCGGCATGCTTGATCTCGTCGAGGGCAGCGCGGTGTGCGTCTTCGAGCAACGAAGGCGGTGCTCCGACGGCCAGTAGTTGCAGCGAGAAGCGACTGAAAGCAGCGACGGAAGCGTGCTCCATCTGCGCCGCGCGCGTCCAATGCTGCGCAATCGCGCGGCGCGCGGCATCGGGCAGCGCGTCGCAGCGCGATTTGAGATCGCGCCAATCGTCGCGTGTTGGCAGCGCCTGCGCGCTCACGCCTCGAGCTCCAGCAAGTCTGCCACGACCCAATCGCAGCGCTGCGTGAGCGCGGAAACGATTGCCGCGCCGTCGACCAGCAACGGGCGCCCTTCACAACCGATGCTGGCGATGACGTAGCAGCACGTGCCGGCCTTCTCTGGCTCGTGGCTGGGATTTGCAGCGAATGGGCCTTGAATGCTGTCCTCACCGCCGCACAGGCACGAACCAGAGCCATAGGACTCTCCGAGCTTGCTCGGCGCCTCATTCGGGGGCACGCACTCGCTGCCATCGTCTGGCGTATAGCAGAGTGCGTCGGCGCAGCATTGCCCGAAATAGCCACCGTCGTGCTCCGGGCCGGTGCAGCCGAGCGCGCTCACCGGATAGGGCGTGAGTTGCTGACTGCTGCCACCCCCCGTGCCCGCTCCTCCTGTACTGGTCGGTGCGGTGCCGGATGCACCCGCGGTGCTCGTTCCAGATCCAGAGTGCCCGGCGCTTGGCGAACCGGCGGACGAAGCACCAGCGGCGGCGTCTCCCGCGGAGCTGCCCCCACAGGCAGGAATCGAGAGTAGGGCTAGGGCTGCGCCTGAGCCGAGCGCCTGTTCGAGTCTCAGCCTAAATGCTTTCATTCCGGTAAATGTAGCAAATGGCGAGCCAGCGCCAAACCCCGGCTGATGCTTTGAACTAGCGGCCTTTCCAAGTTGACTTGCGCCAAACTGTGCCCCGACCGCGCCACCTGGATCACGGTTGCGGCGGGCCCGGCTGATCACAGCTTCGGGATGCGCAAGGTCTTGCTGATCATCGCGCTGCCGTGCGCCACATACAACAGCGCCAAGGGGTGCAGCGAGATCGGGCCGAGCTGCCAAGCCGAGAGCGGCAGCGCATCACCGCGGTAACCCAATGCGAAAAGCACGGCGAATAGCGCGACGAGTAGCAGACTGCTCGGGATCGGGATGCCTTCGAAGTAGCGGACCTTACCGGTGGCGGTTGAAAGGCTAGCCGCGGTCACGTTGTAGCGGGCGAGACGGCTGATGCCGCAGGCGACGAAGTAGGTCAAGCACAGCGCGTCACCCTCGCCGCGCAGCCCGAAAGCGAAGGCCATCGCCGCAGGCCCGACACCGAACGATACGACATCGGCCAGTGAATCCAACTCCTGACCCAAGGGTGATGCCTCGTTGCGCAATCGCGCTACTCGCCCATCCAAGATGTCCATCGCCAGCGCGACGGGCAACAGCGCCGCGCCGATCCAGAAGAAGCGCGCCTGTTCACCGGCGCAGAAGCGCATGAAAGCGAGGATCGCGCCCGAGCCCGCCAAACCGTTGCCCAAGGTGAAAAAGTCTGCCGCGCGAAAGTCGCGCAACATGGAAAAGTGACGGCGGGGCTCGGAGGGCATCGCCGGGCACTTCAACGCGGCGCCGCCGCCCGCGCAAGCCTGCAAACATGTCGCACCACGGCTGCCGCTGATCGAGAGGCATTTTTCGTATGGAGCGGCGGTGCTGCGTGGAGCTCGACTGCGCGCCAGGCGCCACCGGTTTCGTCTCTTCGTCAGGCCGAGGCGACTTTGCGTTTCGACGCAGCGAGCTTCGAGACTCTCTGTTTCCGATTGGAATCGTTTCGAATCACATCGAGTCTTTTGCTGTCGAACAAGCCTGGCTGTTGCCATAGTCGTTCGAGCGACTCGTAGTCATTTCTTCTTACGACGCCGTGGTGCCGAGTTTGTCGCGGTTTTCTTGCCATCCCGCATCGACGCGAACGCGCACTCGAGCTCGCGATGAGTTATCGTGCGCGGGCGATGTTCAGCGCTGAAGGGTTCAGCGCGCCTAGCGATCCGCTCGTCGGGCAGATCGTTCAGGAGCGCTATCGGATCGTGCATGCCATTGGCAAAGGCGCCATGGGGGTCGTGTACGAAGCGCAGCACCTGCTGATCGGTCGCAAAGTTGCGTTGAAAACCATGGCCACGCACGCGGTTACCCCCGCGGGCGTGCAACGCTTTCGGAGAGAAGCCCAAGCCGCGGCAGCAGTTGGAAATTCACACGTCGTCGACGTGCTCGACATGGGTCGGCTGGACAACGGCTCATTCTTCATCGTGATGGAACACTTGGATGGGGTCGATCTCGGCTTCGCCGTTGCGCTCGAACAGCGCTTCTCCGTCGGGCGAGCCATCCACGTGCTGAGCCAGCTCTGTGACGCGCTGTCCGCGATTCACGCGGCCGGGATCATCCATCGTGACCTCAAGCCCGAGAATATTTTCCTCACGACTCGCGACGGCGCCGCAGACTTCGTCAAGGTTCTCGACTTCGGCGTCTGCAAGTTCAACGACGCAGAGGGCACCCGGCTGACCGCGACTGGCGACGCCATTGGTACGCCGCTGTTCATGGCTCCCGAGCAAGTGGAGGGGCGATCCGATTGCGATCATCGCGCCGACATCTACGCCCTCGGTGCGATCTTGTATTTCGTTTTGACCGGGCGCGCCCCGTTCGATGCGCCGAACATGCCCGCGCTCTTTCTGCGAATCTGCCATGAGCCCGCGCCGAGCCTCGCCAGCACAGACAGCGATTTGTCATTCGAGCTCGACGCCATCGTGCAGCGTGCGTTGAGCAAGGATCCGAACGCGCGTTTCAGTTCTTGTGCTGCGTTCAAATCTGCCTTGCGCTCGCTACAGACGACCTCGGACGAGATCGCGGCCACGCTTCCGGGCGCTGTGGATGCTTCGCGTGTCACCGAGTATGCCTGGGGCAATGCCGGTGGTGACGGTTCGACCTCGCTGATTCGAACGCAACCTCGGCGACGCCCGCGCTGGCTGGGCGCCGCAATTGGCGTCAGCGCGCTTGCCGTCTCGGTCTCCGCGGGGGCCTATCTCGTGCGCGCACACGAAGCGGGTGCACCGCCAAGGGAAACCAGTGTCAACCTGTCGTCGAGCAAGGCCGCGGCGGGGCCTCCGGAGGCGCCGTCCGGAAGCCAGCCTGTGCCAGCCGTCGGCTTGGTCATCGCCGCTTCCGAGCGTGACGCTCCAAAGGACCTCGCAAAGAACAAGACCCCCGCTCCGTCTAGCTCGCCGCAACCGCGAGTCCCCAAGGAACAATTGGCGGCTCCGTCGGCTGTCTTGCCCACGGTCTCCGCTGAGCCCGCTACGGCACCGGCTCCGCCGCCGGAGGACAAGACCTCGACTGGTTCCACCACGGTCAACTCGTCCGCCGCAGCCCTGCACCTGACGAAAGGACTGAAGGGTGGCTTGTAAGCTCTCTGGTGCTCGCTTGTTGCGCGTGCTCGCATGCGTATTGGCAGCGATCCTGGTAGTCGGCACGACGCGTCTTGCGCGCGCCGAAGGGCCCGAGCCGGACCAAGCGATCCCGAGCGTGGTGCCGGCCCCAACGGCATCCGAGACGACGGGCAGCGTGCCAGACGAGCCCCTCGCCCGCGCGAGAGCAGTGGTGGCGACGGCGGCGCGTCTATTCGAGGCGGGCCAATACGCGGCCGCGCTCGCCGAGTACTCGCGGGCGTATCAGATCTTGCAAGGGCATCCCCGGCAGTACTGGGTGCTGCACAATTTGGCTGCCTGCAACGAACGCTTGTTTCGCTACGATGTCGCGGTCGAGCTGTACGAAGAGTACCTGCGCCGCGCGCCCGCGACCGAAGATGATCGCAAGGAGGTCAGCGCTGTCCTGAGCACCTTGCGCACGCTGCTGGCAACTCTCGTCGTCGAGTCATCCGTCGCGGGCGAAGTCTGGTTGGACGATCGGCTTCTCGGCACCGCACCCGGCAAATGGCGCGTCCCCGCCGGGCGCCACATCGTCGAAGTTCGCGCCGATCGCTATGAATCGCAGCGGCGGGAGGTCCTGCTCAGCGCAGGTCAAACCGAGGTCGATCGCTTTCAGCTCCAGCGCTTGTCCACGTACCAGGGGCCGCCCCCGACCTACTTTTGGGTCGCCGTGGGGCTCACCGGCGCGGCGACGATAGCGGGCGCGACCACTGGTGCCATGGCGCTGGGGGCGCGAAGGGACGGCCAAGCCCAGGCCGCGCTGCACGTGGACACGCAACCGGAGGCTGAGCGAACGCGGCACTTGGCCTTGGCATCGGATATCGGGTTTGGCGCAGCCATCCTCTTCGGCGCGACCGCGACCGTGCTGTACTTCGTCACTGATTGGCCCAAGGCGGGAACGACCAAGGATCACAGCCGTGAACCCGTCGCGCAGCGCTCCCTCGGAGTTGCGCTCGTGGCTCCCGGCGGCTTCGGCGCATCCCTGCTGGGGAAGTTCTAAATGCGCAATCAGCTCAGCCGATCGTGCGGGCTGCTCGTCCTCGTTTTGCCATTGCCGAGCTGCAGTTTGATGGGCCTCGACGACTTCGGAGCATCGCCGTGCGCCAACGACAGCGATTGCGCGAATGCAAAGGCAGAGCTGTGGGCGCCCGCGTGTGGTGATGCGATTTGCCGAGAAGGCTTGTGCGAGTGGCAAGAGGGTAAAGAGATCTGCGACGGCAAGGACAACGATTGCGACGGCCTGATTGATGAAGGCCTATTCTCAGCCGAACAAACGAACAGTTCTGCCCCCGTCGAGCCAGTAGACATCGCCTATGTCTCGTCGCTCGATCGCGATCAAACCTTCGTGGCAGTAGCCGGACCGAATGGGCCGAGTGAGGGATATGCGCTTCCGAGCTTGTCGAGGAACGAGCTTCAGTACGTTTCTGCGGCTGAGTTGCCGGGTTGCCCGGTGCCGAGTCACGATACGCCGCTCGGCGCGCTCGGGACGTGCAATTTTGCAGAGGTCGCATTGGCCGCAGATGCGGGCCACCTAGTCGTTGCCAGCATCAACACGTGGGGTTGCGCGTCGGGCCAAGTTCGGGTTGGACTGAGCCGCATCAGCGACGCGCCGTTCGATGTGTGGCTGGGCAAGACCAAAGGCGTGCATAGCCAAGATGAATGCAACATCCGGTTTGGCGTGGATGTCGACGATGCGGGCTGCAGCGGTACGTCTAATCCCGTGAACGGTGACGGAATGCCTGCGCTCGGAGCGACTCGTCCGGCCGTGGCCTCGCTCGATACACAGGTCGGCGGTGTGGGTGCGCTAGTGCTTTGGTTGGCCGCGCCCGCGAGCCCGAGTTCGACCGACGCCCGCAGCGACTCGATTCCGGTCAAAGCGTTGGGCCTCACGGTTTCCAAGGAAACGCCCGAGTGGCTCAACGGCATGGGGGGAGGATCGCCCATAGAATTGGGCAGTTCGACGAGCCTTTCCGCCCCGGCCGTGCTTGCACTGAAGTCGGCTGCGGGAAGAGGAAAATACCTAGTCGCGTTTCCGGCGAAGCAAGGCCCCCAATTCGGAATTCAACTGCTGACCGTGCGCACCGACGGAGTGGCTTTGCAGCAACCCGACTCGTCCGAATTCATTGCTGATGGCCCTGCCGACCAAGTGTCGCTATCGCTCGGAAATACGGGGCGTGATGAGGTGGGAGTTGCTTGGTACTCTGGCACTGCGTCTGACGTGCTCCTACGCTTCACGGTTGTTTCGACCTCTGGCGCGCCGCTCGGTGGTATCGTGAGCATACCCACTTCTGCTCCGTTGTTTGCGCCACAACTCTTGTATCGGAGCGAAGGGTTCGCGGAGAAGCAACCGGGCGGATGGTTTCTGTCGTGGCTCGCTGCCAGCGATAACGCGCAGAAATTTCACATCGCACGCGTGCATGACGATGAAGGAAACCTCCAATTCTTGGGTCAGTCGTCGCGTCAGCTCGCCAACATTCCGCTGCTGTACCCGGCCGAAGACGACCATTGGGGCGTGGCCTATGCGTCAATTCACCCCGCGAGCGAAAGCCAATCCGAAACAAATCCTCCTTGGTGTCAGTGACAGGGGTTGAAATGGCGAACTCGAGGCGAGTGACTTACAAAGGCTCCGTGACTTGGATCTCGGCAATCAATGGAGCGGTCAGCGCGATCAATAGGCCCGCTTGGGCGCTGCTGCTCGTGAGCGCGCTCGGCTGCGCGCTGAGTTGCGCGGACAGCGACTCCACTCGTCCTGACGGTTCCGCGGGCGGAATGTCTTCGGCCGGACAGTCCGGTGCGCCGACAGTCGGCGAGGGCGGCGCGGCCTCGGCCGGAGAAAGTGGGATCCCAGGACACGCGGCGGGGGAGGGCGGAACGGGCAACACCGGTGCCACGAACACTGGCGGCAACGCGGGAGCGCCGCCGATTCGACCTGAGCACTGCGAGGCCAATAGCGACTGCGATGACGGCTTGTTTTGCAATGGCGTCGAGTTGTGTCTGACCCTGCCGGGCGAGGAATTCAAAGTGTGCATGGGCCGTGAACACGGGCCGTGCGCTAAGAACTATTGCAACGAAATCGACAAGTGCGACTGCAACCATTCCGATGAGGACGGTGACAACGCCAAAGTCGAAGGGTGCGCCATGCCTGGCGACTCGATTGATTGCGATGACAATGATCGCACCCGCGCCCCGGGCAAACCGGAGGAGTGCGGCAACGACAAGCTGCACGACGAAGACTGCGACGACACCACCTTCGGCAACAAAGATACCGATGGAGATCAAGTTGTCGATCAGGATTGCGCGAACGAATTGGACTACCAGCCGTTGTTCTTTCGGCCATCGAAGCCGCTGACCTCGCACGGCACCGACTGCGACGACCGCGATCGGCTCACGAATCCCGACGCCGAAGAAATCTGTGACCGCCGTGACAACAATTGCAACGGCCAGATTGACGAGGTCGCAGAGGGCAAGGGGACGGTCTATTACGAAGATCTGGACGACGATCACTGGGGCAACGACGAGAAGACACAACGGTCGCTGTGCGGCTTCCCCCCACCGGGCTACGCGATACAAGGCCACGACTGTAACGACCAAGATCGCTGGGTCCATCCGGACCAACAAGAGACCTGCAACGGTGTCGACGACGACTGCGACCTGGATGGGAAGATCGACCAACCCGATAAGCCAGGAAACTTGATGTCTGGTGAGCCCTATGACGGTGGCAAGACCAAATTCGAGTGTGTCGGGGTCGATGGTTGGAAAGTCAAACAGTGCCCGTCCGACCTCCTGGACTGCAATGGGAAATACCTCGATGCTTGTGAGACAATCGGCACTACGCTTTGCAATTGTCACGGTTGCGGGACAACTTGCGCGTTCTCGTGCGGCGACACGACTTGTGAGGAGATAGTGCGGCTCAGCACCGGCAATAGACACACTTGTGCGATTGTTCAGGCCGCAGGGAGCAGTTCTGGCGGAACAATTGCGTGCTGGGGCCGAAATAACTTCGGTCAGCTCGGCAATGAAAGCACTTCAGATTCGCTTCGGGCGCGCAAAGTCTTGGGCATGACAGGCGTTACAGCGATCGCTGCAGGAGAGCGGCACACGTGCGCCATTGGCGCAGACGAAATAATTTCGTGCTGGGGTGACAACAAATATGGCCAACTTGGCGCCGCTGTGACGGACCTTATCGTGCGCCATCCTGCCAAAGTCTCTCCGTCACCATTTCTGCGCAGGGCCAAATCGATTGGCTCCGGTTCTTTTCATACCTGTGCAATCTTCGATGAGGGAAAACTCGCCTGTTGGGGGCTTGGGGACCTAGGGCAGCTCGGCAACAACGATACAGAGAACGTGGACTTCCCATTGCCGGTCCAGCGCATAGTCGATGGTAAAGCGACATATATTGCTAATGCCTCTCAGGTCGTCGCTGGTTACATTCACACTTGCTCGCTCTCGGCTGGGCGCGTTGAATGCTGGGGTGACAACTCGAATCAACAACTGGGTGTTGATCCCTCGAGCTTGGAGTTCGCAAGTTCAGCAATTCCTGTCGCTGGATTCGACGGTCAGGAGGTCCTGGAGCTCTCAGCATCTGCTTATCACACTTGCGCGCGGGCAGGGGGTGACGTTTATTGCTGGGGAAGTAACATCGATCACGAACTTGCTCTCGAGTCTGGAGACTCGGCGTCTCCCGTAAAAATTCGATTGCCGGTCGCAGCAACTGCAATTGCGACAGGTTCGTACTTCGGGTGCGCGCTCGGTGATACAGGCAAAGTCTATTGCTGGGGCAGCAACGACGCGGGCGAGCTTGGCCCCGCGTACAATCCGACAAGCGTCCTCCCAGTCGCAATTCCACTCGTCGGTGTAACTGGCATCTTCGCGGGTCTCGGGGGCCATGTCTGCGCGATATTACGCGACGCAATCACGCTCGGCACGGAAACCTGGTGTTGGGGAAATAACGACTTCGGAGAATTGGGTAACGGCCGGGATTCAGATTTGCCTCAGCCTACGCCATCGCGCGTCCTTCCGCTGAATGGCAGTCAGGCGTGTGCTTCTCAAAACTAGCATCACGAATTCTGTTTGAACCTCTACTGGAGAATAGGTAAATAGCCATGCCAAATTTTGATCCGATACAAGTGATATTGACCACTGCGAACGGCGCCCGAACCGTTACAGACGTGACCCTACGTTGGAAAGGGAAGGAGGATTTTGCTCTAGACGGGCCACCCCAGGGTGCACCAAAGCCCCTCAACCCTGCACAACCATTTTCTTTGGACCTTGCCCCCTACGACCCAACCTCGAGGTATCGCGTCGCGAAGCTCAAATTCGATCCGGCAGCATACGCTTCTTGGGAGACCGACGCGTTCGATCCTTGGCTCATGCTTGTTCAGAAGATACGAGTCACCGACGTTGGCCCGAAAGATCTAGTGATGAATCTGTCGTGTACGGAGCATCAACAGCAAGTCGCTCACTTCCTCGCGCGGGTGGCAATTCACGTCGCAGAAGCATCAGCCGCAATCGCGACTACGGCCGTCCAGTTTCTCAAACAAACCTTCGGCAAACCGGCGCAGATCCCCGAAGCACATGCACACGAAGCGCACGAACTCGAGGCGCACGCACAAAAGGCCTCGCCATCGCCCAACTGATACCCGAATCATGCTCCAGCGCCTTTTCCTCTAAAGCGGGCGGTGATCCCGCCCCCGCCCGCTTTGTGATAGTTGTCGGCGGTATGGGTTGCCTGGAAAGCGGCGAGCAGCGTTGCATCCTTGCGTCGGATCACCTGATCGGCAGGGAAGCGGGCGCGGCGCTGCGGCTGGATGACGACTCGGTGTCTTGGCGCCATGCGAGCCTGCGCTGGACGGGGCAGGCTTGGGAGCTTCAGGATCTCGGTAGCCGAAATGGGACTTTTCTCGATGGGCATCGGATCGCCTCCGGTGCCCGCGTATTGCTGCGCATGGGGTGTCAGCTTCGTTTCGGCGATGACGAACAGCTTTGGCGCTTGGTCGATGTGGATCCGCCGAGTACGGCGCTCGTGGATCTGGCGACCGGTGAGCGAATCTTTGCCTTGGATGAGTTGCTTGCCGTGCCGCAGCAGGGCGAACCCGAGTTGTTCATCTCGAAGCAAGCGAGCGGCGCGTGGATTGCCGAGTTTGGGGCTCGAGTGTGGGAGCCTCAGGCATCCGAGGTGTTGACGATCGGGGCGCGTCAGTACCGCTTCGAGCCGGGGGCGCCGGTCTACGCGACCACGACCGGACGAGGGCAGCAACTGACTCCATCGGAGCTGGCACTTCAGTTCTCGGTGAGTCGAAATGAGGAATACGTCGAGGTCAAGATCGTGCACGGTGAGCGGAGCATCGAGCTTCGCCCGCGTGCGCACAGCTATGTGCTTCTGACGCTCGCGCGGCTGCGCGTGAGGGATCAAAGTGACGAATCACTCGAGCCTTCGAACCAAGGTTGGGTCTACCAGGATCAGCTGCTCAAGATGCTGGCCACCACGCCGGAACAACTCGCCGTGGACATCTATCGCGCGCGTAAGCAGTTCAGTGAGGCAGGGGTCGTCGAGGCCGCGCAGATCGTGGAACGTCGAGGCACGAGCCATGAGCTGCGGATCGGCGTGCCCAAGCTGGCCATTACCGTCGCTTAGGGATGCCGGTCGCTAGCGGGATTTAGCCAGAATTTGGCCATTTCCGGTGAGCGCCCAAAGGTCGCTCGTGGTGCCCCACAGCGCGTTGATGGTCGTCGGGCCGCCCACCGCCGAATACGACCATTGAGCGCCGTCCCAGTGCAGCACGCGCGAGAGGTAGATCCAAACATCTCGTTCATTGTCGGCCCAGCCGGCCTCGACGGAGCTGTAATTCAGGGAGACGTTGGGCGGCGCGATCTTCGGTTCGAGGTTGTCGCTCATGCCGATGCCGTCCCAGTGCCCGAGTTCAGGGCGCGTGCCACCCGCCTTGTAAGCGCTCCAGCCAACGTTCCCTCCGATCCACACGAGCTGAGCGTTGCCGAAGGCAAGCTCGTAGGTCGGGGTTTCGCTGGGATGAGGCGGCAAAAGAGACCACTCGCTGCCGTCGAAGTGGATTCGGTTACTGCCGCCAACCGCAATCACATCCGCAGCATTTCTTCCCCACACGCTCGCCAGGGGACCGAAGCTCGATGCCGACCAAATGCTCCAGGAAGAACCGCCGAAGTGGAGGAAGTGTCCGTCGCTGTCTACGGCCCAAACGTCTCGGCTCGAGCTCCCCCAGACACCCTTGATGTCCGCGCTGGTCGGACTTGCGCTGACCTGCCAGCTGAGGCCGTCCCAATGTAGAAGCAGGCCGTGGGTGCCTGCGGCCCAAACATCGGCTTCGCCGCTACCCCACAAGGCAAACACTTCATCAGAACCGGGCCGTGGAACATCGGTCCACAGCTTGCCGTCCCAGTGGACGATCTCGCGCCCTGCCGCCCACACGTCAGCAGGGTGGCTGCCCCACAGACGGTTCAGCTGATGACCAGCGATCGGGCTCGATAGCCAATTCTGCCCGTCGAATTCCAGAAAGGTACCGTTGTCACCGACGAACCAGGTCGAGCCTTCGAACCCCCAAGCCGCGTTCAGGTTGAAATCAGTGAGGTGAGGACCTGCCGTCCAAGCCGTGCTGTTCCAATGCGCGATCAGCCCCTGCTCACCGACTGCCCATCCGTCGCGGCCAGAGTTCCCCCAGAGACTTCGGAAGTCTGCCGTTGATGCTTGAACGGTGACGGCGTTGGTTTGCTCGACCGTCGAATTCCAGCGTTCGAGTGTGCCCGATTGGCCAGCAACCCAGGCCTCTCGATCAGCGCGGCCCCACACGCTGCTGAGCGCGCTCTCGCTCGGCCTCGCTACGGTCGACCACGATGTTCGGTCGAAATGGTTCAGTGTCTTGTCACCCAAAACCCAAACTTCATCCGCTGAGCTCGATACCGAGCGGAACGTGTCCCAGGTCGACAACTCGATGGAGGACCAAGCGACGCCGTCGAAATGCAGGATGGCTCTGTTCCATCCCACGGCCCACACGTCGTTCGCGCTGCTGCCAGAAATGGCGGTGATGCCGCCGGCAGGGATGATCGGTTCGACGACGAGCGACCAACTCTCGCCGTCGAAATGTAAAAGGCTGGGACCGCTACCGGCTGCCCAGACGTCGTTCCGCGCGCTGCCCCAGATAGCGCGCAGTCGGCGTGTTTCGTCGATCTGAATGGCACGCCACGCAGCGCCATCCCAATGCAGGAGAGCCGTGTTGTCGTCGGGGTTCCCCGTTTCTTTGGTGCCAGCGAGATCGCCCGTGCGTTCGGCAATAATCCAAATGTCGGAAACCGAGCTCCCCCAAATCGCGATGAAGTTTGCGTTCGAGCCGCACCACTGATCGAGGCTGCAAAACACGGGTGGCGTGCGTCGCGGATCGGGGCCCGCGAGCACGGATGGCGCGCCACTGTGCCCTGCGATACTCAGTGCGCCTCCGTCGCTTTGGCTTCCCCCGACGCTGGTCCCGTTCCCGCCGCTCCGGCCTCCGTCGCTCCCGCCGCTCCGGCCTCCGTCGCTCCCCCCGCCTTTCGGGCTCGCTTCACGCCCTCCAGCAGCAAAGGTCCCGCCTACGCTGCTCGATGAATCAGCATACCGATCTCCGAGCCCGGAACGTGCTCCGCACGCGACGCAGAGCAAGACCGCAGCGAAGGCCGAAATTCGCGATCGGCAGAGCCAGGCTCGCAGTTCCCCGCGTATCACGATTCAAGGCTATCACGATCACGCGCCAGCCTCCGAGTGCGGGGCTAGGGAACGAGTTTCTGACAGATCAGCTGTGCCGAAGAGTCAGCGCTTGCTCCGGGCTGGGAGCAGCTGCCAAACCCGAGCGGGCAAACGCCCGGGCTGTTCGTTGGTGGCTGTGCACACGCGCACGTCAACGCTTGGTTCTGGCACGCGCCGTTGAGGTCAGCACATTTGTATGCAAAATCCGGCTGGCACTGGTTGCTCTCCACGTGGCTTCCGGTGGGGCACGCGCCGCCATCCGGCGCCGAGAACACGCCGCCGATGGTGCGATATGCAACACAGGCCTGCGTCGCCGTGCACGCTGTGCCGTTGCAATCGTGGGTCGCGCTACTGCTAGAGCCGCCGGTCCCGCCCGAGCCGCTATTGGTCCCGCCGCTATTGGTCCCGCCGCTGCCGCTCGCGCGGCCGGCACTGGCGTTGCCGCCGACAGCGGTCGACAATCCTGCTCCGCCGTCCGAGCGGGACAGAGTGGTCTCGCCACCGCAACCCAGCACGAGCGCGGTACACGCTGCGAGCAGCCAAGCGCTGTAAGTCATGTACGTATAGGAGCAAAAGCCGGGCCAATAAACGCCTGCGTTTTCCCCTAATTCGTACGATCGCGAGTTGGCACAATGGCACAATCTCGGCACAGTAGGCGCCAGAGCGCTCAATCTTTGGCGCGCGAGTCGGGAGATCCTAGCTAAGATCGCACATGCCCGATTTCCTCGAAGCGCACCGTCGCGTGCTTTGCCGAGTGTTGATCGCCTGCGGCGTGTTCACTTTTGGTTGTGCGAGCAGCGATCCAGCGGTGCAGGGCTCGGCTGGGGGAAGCGCGGGCGTTAGCGAACCAAGCGGTGGTGCTGGCATTTCGTCCGGAGGTGCGGGGGCGGGCCCTCAGGTGGGAGCTAGCGGAGGGCCGAGCCAAGCCGGAGGCACTGCCGGTGCGATTGCCGCTGGCGAAGCGGGCCAACCGAGTGGAGGCGGGGCAGGAGGCGGGCAGGGTGGAAATCCAAGCTCAGGCAACGGCGGGGCCGGGGCCAGCGGCGCCTTTTGGAAGCCGAGCGCCGGGGTCACTTGGCAGTGGCAACTGACGGAGACCATCGACCAGACGGTAAACGTTAGTGTGTACGATATCGACGGCTTCGACAGCGACGCCAGTTTAGTGAAAGAGTTGCACGATCAGGGGCGCAAGGTGATCTGCTACCTGAGCGTCGGCAGCTACGAAGATTGGCGCCCAGACGCCAAGAGCTTTCCTGCGGCGGTGCTCGGCAACGAGTACCCGGGTTGGCCGGGCGAGCGCTTCGTCGACATTCGCGCCAAAGCGCTGCGCGACATCATCGCGGCGCGCTTCGATCTCTGTAAGCAGAAGGGCTTCGACGGCATCGAGCCCGACAACATGGACGTGTACGGTTCGAATTCGGGTTTTCCGCTGACCGAAAAAGATGGCGTCGATTACGCGAACTGGCTCTCCGGCGAAGCCCACGCTCGCGGTTTGAACATCGGGCAAAAGAACGCCGCAGAGCTCGCAAAACAGATCCAATCGGCGTTCGATTGGGTGCTCACCGAGGATTGCTACGATCAGGGTTGGTGCGCGGAGGTATCCGTGTACCTCGAGCACGACAAGCCCGTGTTCATGAGTGAGTACACGGACACCGGCGTCGACTTCAACGCCGCGTGCAATTGGAGCAAGCCCAAGAAATACAGCCCGATCCTCAAAGGCAGGGATCTCGATGCCCCGGTGCAGTTCTGCCCCTGACCGGGGGAGGGGGCAGGTCGTTGCGAGCGACTAGTGAACGGCGGGCAGCGGATGATCGAGCGCCCGGCGCACTTCCGAAACCAAGGACTCGCGCGTGATTGGTTTGGAAAGCACGGCCCTCACGTTCGGGTTTCGTAACTCCACGCTCGAATGCCCGCTGAGCACCAAGATGGGCAGTCGGATCCCGAGCTGCCAGACGCGCTCGATCACTTGTTCGCCCGACAAGCCGGGCATCGAGCGATCGATCAGCACGGCATCTATTCGCGCTTTGCGCTCCAACGCAGCGAGTGCCTGCGCCCCGTCTTCACATTCGATGACGCGGAAGCCGCTTCGCTCGAGCATTCCGCGCAGCACTCGGCGCACCGGTAATTCGTCGTCGACCACCAAAATAGTCTCGGTACCGACGGGCACCGGCCGCGGTTCCGGGGCGGGCGGAGCCGAGCGCTGAGTAGGGGCGCCTGGTAGCTCAATCTCGAAGCGGGTGCCATCGCCGAGCCGAGTGCTGCAGCGAATGGTGCCTCCGTGATCAGTGACGATGGCGTACGCGCTGGACAGCCCGAGGCCCGTGCCGCGGCCCATTTCCTTGGTCGTGAAAAACGGCTCGAACATCCGCGCGCGTACGCTCTCCGTCATCCCCGCACCGTTGTCCGTGATGCTCACGCAGACTCTTCCGGCAGTAGGTACGGAGAACTCCACGCGCAAACTGGGTTGCTCGCGTTCGCTCTCCAAGAGCGCGTCGCGCGCGTTCAGGACCACATTCAGCAGCACTTGCTCGATTTGGCCGGAATTGCCGAGCACGGCTGGGATCTCCGCAGGCACGAGCTCAATCTGCACCCTCGGATCGAACGTCGAACGGCTCATGTCCACGATTCGTCGTGCGGCGTGCACCAAATCGAACGAGTTGCGAGTGGCGTTGTCTTGTGGGCGCGCGAAGAGCATCAGTTGCCGCACCATCTCGGCGGCTCGCATCGAGGCGTGTTCGATGTCCGCCAGGCGCTCCGCGACAGGCCCTGCGGTGAGCTCGCGGCACTCGGCCACGTTCGGCAATATCACGCTGAGTGCGTTGTTCAAGTTGTGCGCGATGCCCGCCGTCAAGCGGCCGACGGCTTGAATACGCTGGGCTTGCGCCAAATTGGCCTCGAGCTCTTTACGCTCGGTCACATCCAGGACGCCGCCGCGTAGCGCCTCGAGCTGGCCTTGCTCGTCGAACTCAGCCACGCCCTTCGCGATCACGTGCCGCACCATCCCGTTGGGGCGAACGATGCGATACGCCATTCCGTCGTAGACCCCGGTTTTCACGTAGGCCTGGATGGTTTCGAGCGCCTCAGCCCGGTCTTCGGGGTGGATCAGCTCCAAATATTCCTCGAGCCGACGGGGGGCGTTATGGGGCTCTACGCCGAAGATCTCGCACAGAGCTTCATCCCAGTACAGTTCGTCTCGGCGCAACCACCACGTCCACGTGCCAACCCCGCTCGCCAATAGTGATAGCCGGGCGCTGCTCTCTCTTTCGCGCAAGGCTTGTTCCTGAGCCTTGCGCTGAGTGACGTCCGTACTGGACACGAGCATGAACACGACTTCACCGGCGTCCCGCACCGGTACTAGGCGCGAATCCCACCACGTGTCTCCGATGGACCGGACCTCGATACTCGTCGGCTGGCCCGAGCGCCAGCACTCTTCGAACACGTTGCGATAGCGTTCTCTGTCGTCCGGAAACACCGAAACCAAACAATCGGCGCCAATGAAGTCCGCTGCGTTTTGCCCCGCTTCCGCGCGATTGACGTAGAGGATCTGCAGCTCGCGACTGAGCACCATGATCAGGTGAGGGAACGTTCCCAGAACCAACGGATCGCCCAACAAGCGATTTAGTCGAGGGTCGATGGCGTAGCGATTGGCTCGACGCTCGGAGAGCTGAGCTTCGAGCTCGGCGTGTTGGCGTTCGAGCGCTTCGATTCTTCGCTTGGCGTCCGAAAGCTCGCTCAATTCCACCTCCTTGGCAAACATCGTATCCGCAATGGCAGCGAATCGCACGATCTGTGAGCAGACTGTACAAGTCTGGCAGCTTTGGCCCTCGGGAATGCCGGGTCGGGACGAGGCCTTCGCTCGCTCCTCTCTTCCACTGGCATTCCCCTTTCAGCCGAGCGCTGCCCGTACTCGAGCGCAAGCGACCCGCAACCGCGGCGAGATCGGTCATCTTCGGACGGGTTTTGGAGTGGCAAACGGCAAGAGCGCCACAATCTTGAAGGCGGCCGCACTCAGGAGGTGCTGCCAGCCCTTCACTTCCGATTGGCCGGGGACCATACTTACATGCTTCCCGTGTCGAACTCTGAGACGTCCGGAGCGCAACAGTCAACACCCGAGCGCGATGCGGGGGGTCTGGCTCAGGAGCCGTCCACGCCGTCAGTGCCGAACGAGCTTCTGCGCGCAGCGCTGGAATGCATGGCTGACTCGGTAGTCATCACGGCAACGGATGGTCGAGTGCTCTATGCCAATCCGGCAGCCCGGTACTCGCGACCCACGGAGGTCACTCAGACGGATGGGACCCTCGCAAGCTATGGGCTTTTTTTGGCGGACGGCGTGACGGCAATGACGATTGACCGGACGCCCGCGGCTCGTGCCCTCGCCGGCGACTTGGTCGGCGACACCGAAGTCGTGCGTCGGCTGCCCGGCTTGCCCGAGCAATCCTTCCGTGTGAGCACGTCGGTGATGCGCGATCAGTTTGGCGCGGCTCGAGCCGTGATCAGCGTGGGGCGTGAAAATACCCGAGCGCGCGCCGTACGCCAGGCTCTCGTCACCAGTGAAGCCTTGTTTCGCACGGTCGTTCGCAACCTGCCGAATGGGGCCGTGTTGGTCTTCGACCATGATTTGCGTTACCTGGTGGCAGACGGCGAGGCGCTGCTCGAAAGTGTCGGGTTCTCTAGCCAAGCACTAGTGGGCAAGACCCTCGCCGACGTGGCGGCGCCTCAAAATTTCGAGGCCCTCGCGGCGCGCTACCGTGCCGCCTTGGCCGGTGAGAGCCAAGCCTTCGAAGTGGCTAGAGGTCCAAAGACGTTCGCGCTCGATATCGTCCCCGTGCGCGATGAGCAGGGCAGTGTCAACGCCGGGATTGCGCTGGTCTACGATGTGACTAGCCACAAGCAGACCGAGGCCGCGCTACTCGAACAGACTTTGCTGGTAAACGAAGAAGCGGCGAGCGTCGAGATCCTGCAGGCGATCGCGGCAGCGGCGAACAGCGCTCAATCGGCGCAGGAGGCGTTTCG
>Ga0247768_1000137_pt1 | contig 25871 bp, 19 predicted proteins | sample UWRJL016104C6_FD_179944 | JGI IMG/M metagenome (GOLD analysis project Ga0247768, IMG submission 179944) | Plant litter microbial communities from Arlington Agricultural Research Station in Wisconsin, United States - UWRJ-L016-104C-6 | ecosystem: Environmental > Terrestrial > Plant litter >... | reverse complement strand
GATAGAAGATCGCGTGTTTGCCAGCCAATGCGCGCCAATACGACGAATCTTCGTCGTAGGGTCGGCGTAACCGCGGCTCCTACGCCAGCTGCAGGCAGCGCCATTCCAGCGAGGTGAGGTAGCGATCGCATTGCGCGTCGCCCCAGCGGTCCCGCGTGTGGGCGGCGATATCGCGTAGATCGTCGCGAGCGTGAGCGGTAAACCGAAATGGCAACCGCGCCTACTGTCGAGTCAGGCCAAGCTCAGCGCGCACGCTGGCGAAGGCGTCACCTTCGAAGACGCCGCTCAGCTCGCCCTCTTGCAGCGCGGCGCGCACAGCGACGCGCCTTTGTTCGAGGGTTGCAATCGCTTCGACCCCGGCGCGAACAACGTCTTCGACGCTGGCAAAACGTCCGGCGGCAACCTGCGCCTCGGCCGTGCGCGCGATGTCTTCTGGAAGGTCGGCGGCCTCGATGTGTCGTGCCATTGAACTCTTGGCATTGTGGCAGAAAGAGGGACCCGGACAACTGGTGACCGTGCGTCCCGCCTGCCCACCATCAACTTCCGCGGCTTCGGACCGTCGATGTAACCGGGTGCGATGGCTTCGGCCAAGGCTTGGCGCGTCTTAAGCGTCGCGCCTCGCGACCCCCAAGCAGAGTGTTGCGCCCCCGACTCGACCCTCACTTCGGCGCGTAAATCTCGTCGAGGCGTTGGCGCGTACCAGGGACCGGCTCGAGGTATGGGTGCCGGAGACCGTCATGGTAGCGGAGGGCGGTCGTGCGAACGCGGGCGCCGCTCTTGATCACGAGCTCGATTGGGCTGCCGCTCTCTGCGTGGACAACGGCCTGCTTCAACTCGTCCGCGGTGTAGGCGCGCCCATTGACCGCGATGATTTGGGCGCCTGCGGTGACGCCCGCGTCGAAGGCCGGGCTCTCCCAAAGCACCTCTCTGACCCTGCCATCGGAGCCGACGTTCAAACCGATGGAAAATAGCAGGCTGAGCACGTTGAAGAGCCGATCGGCATCGAGCCCGAACGCGCTGGGTACCTTACGGTACACGAGCCGGTAGCCGCCACGCTCCATGCCGGCCAGCGCGGGATCGGAGCCGGGGCCCTCGAGCTTTTCACGCAGGAACGCGGCCCAGTCGAACGAGGCGACACTGTCCAACGTTCGCACAATCTCGTCGAAATCGTAGGTCGACGTCGCGAAGTTGCCGTCGATGGCCGTACCAAAGAAGCGTGTTGCGAACATGTCGAGAGAGCGTGTGTCCCCCGATAGCTCCCGGATCCTCGTATCGACGTCGAGCCACATCAGCTGCCCCTCAGAGTAGTAGTCTTCGCTGCGTTGCCAGCTCAGCCACGGCTGGGGAGCACGGCTTGCGATGATCGGGTCGCGCGTAGTATCGCTCATCGAACGCCAGCGTCGACCAGCGCGGTTCTCGAAGATAGCTGCGGTCAGAGCTAGAGACTCGAGCGCCTGGTCAAAGGTCCAGAGTCCCGCTCGAGTCGACAGAATATTTCCCCAGTACTGGGTCATGCCTTCGTAAACCCACATCAAGCTATTGCGGATGGGACGATCGAAAGTCGGCGTCCACGAATCGGCGCCTCTGCGAAATTTCCCGTTCCAAGCATGGGTATACTCGTGCGCCATGACATCACGGTTGGGTGCATTGCCCTGCCAACTGGTGAAGTAATCCGCCGCCGTCTTGATTTCCGTCGAACGATGGTGCTCACACCCAATCGTGCCGAGCTCATTGCTCAGTGCGACCAAGAAGTCATAGTGATCGAAAGGGCGCGGGCCAAAGAGTTTGTCTGCTTGCAGTACCAGCTCACGGTGAGGCGCTATCTGCTCTGGCGTCGCCTCGAGGAGGTCCGCCCGATCCGCCACCAGGTTCAGACGCACTCGACCTCCGTCCTCGAGATCGATGCACCGATAGTGACGTCCGGCAAACACCGGCGAGTCGACGAGGACGTCCAGGGCGACCGGTTTGAAGCGCGTGACTCGACCCTCGGCCGTCGAGCCTTCGAGCGCGCAGCCGTAGCCCCAACCTTCGGGGAGCTCGACGCCCGCCGCGACCAGAATGCGTCGTGAAAAGAAACCCGCCGGGTAGAGCAGGAGAGCGTTCCACTGTAAATTCAGCATCTCCGCGGTGACGGCGATTCTGCCTTGCGCGGGGCTGGTCGGAGAGACGAACTGAAACGTCACTTCAATCGATTCGACGCCCTCGGGAACGTCGATGTGAAAGGCATAGACCTCCACCTCGTCCCGGCGCCACTTGAGACGCTTCTCGCCGGCCATCAGCTCGAGCCCCGCGAGAAATGCGATGGGCGACTGCGGTGCGTGATATCCGGGTAACCATTTGGGATAGAGCAGGGTCATGGGACCCGAGGCAGGCACAGGAATGACCTCGCGCACTCGGAAGATGCCGCGCTGCGTGTCAGTTGCATCCACCGTCAGCGTGATTGTCCCCGGAAACTCCACATCCCTCGACGAGCTGATGGGCGTGTGTTCGGGCGCAGGTTGTGGCAGACGATTCATGCCTCATCAATGGCACGAAACGTGAGCGCTTGCTCCTGAGCGATCACTGCCTCCGCCCGCGCGTCTGTGCTCACACGAACGGCCGAAGCACTCAGTTCATGGCAGCGAAACAACGCTGCCTTACGGGCATGGCCCTGCGCACTTACAGTTGCGTCGATGGAGACCAATCCCCGTCGCTGCGTCGCCGTTGCGCCGTCACGGAGCCGGGCAGAAATGTTCGATGTTGGCGAGGGTGAGGGTCGAGCAGTCGTCCTTGCCGAGATAAAATTGCTGCGAATGATCTTCGCACGTGCACGGGATGGTCGGTGCGCCGACGAGTCCCTCGCAGACGACACCGGGCCGCTCCGGGGGAGGTGGGCACTTGATGCGGTCACACGCCGCGCCTGCGGCCGCGTTGCGAGCGGTTTGGGTCGCGTCGGTACAACTGTCGACGGTGAAGATTTGTCCGGAAGGACAAGCGCAGGTGACCGCGCCCGGTTCCGCTTCCGTGCAAGTCGCGACGGCCGAGCCCACGATTGCGAAGCAATCGGCGTTGAGGAAGGTGATGGGCGACGACTCTAGCCTGCGTGTCAGCCAGCATTGGGCGATCGCCGCATATTTCGGGCCGAAAAACGGGGTCGCGTAGGTCGAGCGGGTGGCGATGGCGCAGCTGCTGCAGCCACTCGTATCCGGGAACGCGCCCGACGACATGTAGTTCGCGCCTTCACACAAGCAGGCGGGTGGAGCGAGCGTCACGCCGCCACATCCGTCATACGTGAACGTGCCGACCCCCGCCGCATTGCCGGCGTGTGGAAAGCCGATGGCATGCCCGAATTCGTGCAAAAACACCTGTACACTGGCGAGCGGCACGGCGATCGCGAGCATGCCGAAGTCGGGATTCAAGGACTGGGCGTTGAACGCCGAACCCGCAATTGTACCGGAATAGGTGCTCGGCATCACGAAGGTCATCGTGTTGCCGCGGCGGTAAGTGTTGCCTTGCAGATGTTGCGCTTCGTAGTCCGAGCTCGGGTCCGAGTGGTAGACTGCAAGCTTTGGGTCGGTGACGACCTCGAACGATTCGAAGTGAAACAATGGAGCGTCTGCGATCAGCTCGCGGAGCGCTTGATTCATCTGCTTGACGATGCCGCGCGCGAAGCACTCGTTGAAGCGGGGCAGAGGCGGCATTGACTTCGAGGGCTCGAACGAACACTCGGAGAAGGTCGTCGTGAAGTCGCTGGTCGCCGTCAGATCATCGTTCGGGCCGTCACCGATGAAGCCCACGAAGCGCACGCCGAGCCCGCCGCTGCCGCCGCCGCCCGTCGCTCCGCCTGCGCCGCCTTGCGGCTCGAGCCCCGAGCCCGCTTGACCTCCGCCGTTGCCATCGCTCCCGCCCGTTGCTGCGCCTCCCGTCGTCGGCGAGCCCGCCACGCCGCTTCCGCTCGTGCCCAGGCCGGCGTGACTCAGGTCGGCGGACGCTGCAGAGCCGCCGCTGCCCGCGCCGCCCATCGCGTCTGCGAGTGACCCTTTTCCGCCCGCTCCAGAGCCTGGGGTCGAACCGCCCGAACAGGCGATGCTCGAGCAGACCACCGCCACGGACACCACCCACGACGCACGCACCACGAGCTTCGTAAACATCATTGGAAGCGCATCAGTCTCGTGAAGTCCTGTCCGCTTGGCAAGTCGGCCGGCGAGCAGCCGCGGCAAGGGCTTCTTCCACGCTCGGCCGGGCCAATTCCTGGCCCCTGCCCAGCGCTAACAGCCGCAATCCCAGAGCGAGGTCGAAAGCAGGACACGACGTTCGTAGCCGCTGGCACCGAGCCGCAAGACGGAGATCTCGTCGGCGAAGACGTCGGGGCCTGCGAGCAGCTCGAGGCTGCCGTCGGCGTTTTGATCGACTGCGCCGTGGACCTCGAGCAGATCGCTCGAATCTTTGAACACGCCGCGCAAGGTGAGGGGGGCTTGCGCGGCGGTTCCGCTCATTTTCCAGATCGCGCTCAGGTTGCCGCCGAACCCGCTGCAGCCCGCGCCGCCTCGCGCGCTGACGACGAGCAGGGCAGATTCGGGCGCGGTGCGCAGCTCGACGATGTGGAGCGCGCCGTCGACGCTCTCCCAGGCTTGCTTCGGGCTCGCTGATTCCCGCGCAAAGCGAGCCTGGAGCTCGTGGTAGGCGGGCAGCGCTTTGAATGCGCTCAGGGCCCGCGCTCGCAGGGGCGGCGCGGGTGCGGTCGCAGCGATGAACGACGCGGCTTGGATCGTGGCCCAAACGCCCTGGCACGGCTTGTCCAGCACCGCGACGACGAAGCGTTCGTCATCGCGGGCGATCGTCCAAATTTGCCGGGCAATTTCCTGTGGGGTGGCCTTGGGGGCACCGTCTTCGCCGGCCCAGGCTTGGCGCATACCGAAGTGAGGCTCGGCTTTTACGCGCACTTCGAAGTGGCTCACCGTGCCTTGGCAGGCCGTGCCTTTCTCTGTGTACGCAGTGATGCCTCGTCCGAGCCAGGCGCGCGTGCTTCCGCCCAAAGCGGCGGGTGCAATGGGGAGTGCGACGTCGTACGAGTCGCTCGCTCCGCGGGGCATGAGTCGCGCCTCGCCGTGCAAGGCACTGGTGATGCCGGTTTCGACCACCGGACCATCGCGATGAAAGGCGAGCACAGTGCTGTCCGTGATGGGCGCCGCCTGAGCCACGTGCGAGACCAACATCTCTTCGCGAGCGATGGCCAAGCCGGTGGGTTGTGTGACCAGGAACAATTCCTTCTGTCCGCGGTCGTGAAAGCCTGGCGCGACGAAGTCCTGCGTGAATACCGCGCGCACAGCCGCCGCGCTGCCAGATAGCTGTAACTCCGTTGCCCGCACGATCACGCCATCCCGGAACATCGGTTGTCGATCGCGGAGCCAGTCGTTGCGGTCGAAGCGTCGGGTGTAGCTCCCGACTCGCTTCGTGCCGGAGAAGCGCGGCGCGTACAGCCGGCTGTACGTGGCAAAATCGTGCTCGTTTTGGGCGTTCAGCCAGCGCTCGACGAACTGACGCGCGTTCGCTTCATCGAAGCTGCTCGGCGTAGGCGAGCTGAAGCTCGACGCTCGAGCGGCGCTTGCGTCTGATGCAGGAATGCGCGTGCTCGCGCTCGGTGCGGGTGCCGCGCGCCTTGGTTCGGTCTTGCAACTCAACACGGCACACAGCGCGACCGCGTATCCGAAGCGGGACGACATTTCCTCCCCTTATTAGCACGGACAATCCGGTCGCGATGGATGACACGCGAAAGTTGCGTCGATGGCTGCCTCGTTCGGCTAGTCTCATGCGCCTATTCGAACACGAGGAGCACATCCAGATGAAGGCGAAGAACACAATCTGTCTTTGGTTCGACAAGGACGCCGAGGACGCGGCGCGCTTTACGCTGCGACGTTCCCGAATAGTGAAGTGTCCGCCGTGCACAAGGCGCCGGGTGATTTCCCCGGCGGCAAGGAGGGCGACGTGCTCACGGTGGAGTTCACGGTTTTGGGCATCCCCTGTCTCGGGCTCAACGGCGGCCCGCGCTTCAAGCACAGCGAGGCGTTCTCGTTTCAAATCGCCACGGACAATCAGCAGGAAACGGACCGTTACTGGAACGCGATCGTCGGCAATGGCGGAGAGGAAAGCGCGTGCGGCTGGTGCAGGGACCGCTGGGGACTGTCCTGGCAGATCACTCCGCGTGCGCTCACGGATGCCCTGGCCGCGGGCGGCGCCGAGGCCCAGCGTGCCTTCTCGGCGATGATGTCGATGACGAAGATCGACGTCGCGAGCATCGAGGCCGCGCGGCGCGGCTGAGCAGCGATCCCGGAAAGTGCGTTCGATGCGCGGGGGCTCCCGCCGCGCTTGCGCGGTGGGGGCTCCGCAGCGTCGCGAGCGGAGCTGCGAGCAGTTGCTGGCTGCGCGGGAATTTGTTCAGGCACGAGTGTTGCTCTAGACTGTTGCCGTTGCTGTAGCTCTGGACAGGAGGGGACCGTTGAAATGAAAAACGTGAGCTGTTTTGTGGTGGGAAGCTTGGTTTTCGCCTTGGGTGCGGCGGGCTGTGGTGATTCGAGCCACAGTGGTCCAGGCAACAGTGAAGATCTTTCACAGCTGATGCCTGCAGAGCTGTGCGCAAAGAAGTGCGATCTGCAAGTGGCGGCCAACTGTCCCAACGTGCCGCCCGACTACGCCAGCAGTTGCGCGCTGATCTGTCAGGCAAAATACGATCAGCATCCGAGTTGCGTGGCGGCGGCGCGCTCGCTCGATGCTTGCGCCATCCAGCGAGTCAGTTATGGCTGTGAAGGGGGGACCATCAGCGTCAAGCCGGTCGGCGCTTGTGCTTCCGAGGGGGCGAGCTGCGCGTCGTGTACGGGAGATTTCTTGGATTGCCTTTGAGCTGCCGGCGCCGAGAGCTCTGATTGGTCGAGCCGAGAACACTCGGGCTTCCCTGCGTGCGGCTCCACATTCAGCCCCCCAAATGCAAACGATCCGGCAGGCGCTGCGCGCCTCCGGATCGTTTTGCTCGCTCGAGGTCCGCGCTTCAGGTCGGATCGACGATCATCTGAATCTGGGCGATGACCTTGTTGCCCGTCTTGGTCGCGGTGCAGTGGCGCCCGCTGTTGCCGGACTCGTTCGCTGCCATCGCGTCCGTGTAAGCCGACAGCATCGTGCGCCGCTTGTACGGCTCGACCGCCTCGTGGACCGATTTACTGAACGCCGGGTCGAAGTAGAACTGGGTGGTGAAGATCCAGGTCGGCTCCACGCTCTTCGAGTACATCATGCGGCCGTGCGACTTCGAGCCCTTCTTGAAGCACACGATGTGGATGTGCAGATCGCGCCCGTTGTACCAGCCGGGAAACACGCTCAAAAACGCCGCCACACCGTTGGCATCGGTGATCTGGATGCCACGGCAAAAGCGATCGGTGTTCTCGAGGTTGTCCTGGCTGGGCTTGCCGGAGTACGGCGTGTCTGGTTTCTGTTCGTCCGCGGCGCCGCGCGTGCCGAAGCCGCTGTAGTAGCCCTGGCCGTCGGTGTGCCAGATGTAGACGTCGATATCCGGGACTGGGACCATCGTTCCGCACGCGGCATCGCTCTTGGTCTTGTCGATCAGCCGCACGTACAGCTCCATGTCGACGCCTTTTTCGGCGCTCGGATTGTACTGGCCGCGGATGTCCTGTCGGTAGAGCGAGATGTCGTCCATCTTCTCCAGCTCGTGGATGAAGAACGGACCTTGGCCGGCGCCGTCGGTCTTGGTCACGACGTTGCACGCAAGCGTCTTCGGAGTGGACGAGGAGGAGTCCTGCACCGGGACGGCGGTCCACGGCGGCGAGCTGAGCGTGCTCGTGCTGGCCATGCCACCTGCGCCAGCCGCACCGGGTGCGCCGCCCGCGGGCGCGCCTGCTGCGCCTGGAGCACCACCCGCTGGAGCGCCTGCAGTTCCAGGTGCGCCCGCGCCGGGCGCGCCTGCAGTTCCGGGTGCGCCCGCGCCTGCGCTTGGCGAGCCTGCAATTCCGGGTGCGCCCGCGCCGGGCGCGCCCGCGAGACTGCTGCCCGCGCCTGCTGCGCCGGGGTTCCCGCTTCCTGCCGCGCCGCCGGGCTCGTTGACGTTGGTCGAGCCGCACGCGGTGACCGCCGCGAGCGCTCCCAGTCCCTCCAGCATTTGTCGACGGCTCACGGCCTGCGCGGGTGTCGTGCTTACCTTCGATTCATGCTTCCGGGACATTGATTCTCCTGCTTCGATTCTCGCGCATCAGGCGTACAGGTAATGAGTTTTGGAGCCCAAAAACCTAGTGAGATCTTCCTCATCTGGGTCTTTAAATTTGTATGGCGGAGAGCAGAATCGAGCGATTTTTTGGGGCTCATACGCGCCGGAGCGACGCTCGAACCTCGGGCAAATCCTCAATTATCACTGCTTTTTCACAGATACCGAGGACGCCTGAGCTGTCCCTGCTGCCCGATCGCGCGCTCGGGGATCAGCGAGAAATTCGCACGACAATGCCGGGCCCCAAGGCGGTCCGTGGTCCGGCCGACGTGCAGCCACAGGCGATCATTGTATCCACAGAGGACAGGTTTACTGATGAGCCGCCGGCTCGAATGCCGCGGGCGCGTCTGCGAGCATCGACCAGTCAAGCAAGCTCACCTGTGTCGATCGCGTCGAGCGTGATGCGCTGATCGCACTCGGGCAAACCAATTCGTTCGGCACTGCGTGAAGCGCAATCGCGCAATTGCGCAAATGCCACAGTGCGCTTTGCAGCCCGCGACTCTGTTGGAATTTTCCCAGCTCGCTATTCGGGCGCAAGGTTTCGTGGGGGGCGTGTTAGAAATGTGGACCCATAGTGCTCGTTGCGGGCTCAGCAGCACACACGGAGCATTCCATTGAGTCGTCGCTCAACATCGTTGAAACTTGCGTTCTCTCTGATTTTCGCTGTCGGTTGCAGCTCGAAGGTCGAAGCGGACAAGGGCGCGGGTGCGGGTGCGAACAGCCCCGGCGCCGGCGGCGGAGGCAACAGCGCCGGCGCGAGCGCCAATGCCGCTGCCGGGTCGATAGGCGTGGGCCAGCCCCTGCCGTCGGCCGAAACCTGCGCCAAGAGCCAAGACGTCGAGCGCACGCCGCTGCGGCGGCTCACGCGCACCGAGTACACGAATAGCGTGCGCGATCTGCTCAACGTGGACGTGAGCGCGACCGCCGATATGCCGGCCGACGAGGTGACCAACGGCTTCGACAATAACGCCGGGATCCTCACCGTCTCGTCGCTGCACGCCGAGAAGTACGTGTTGGTTTCCGAGGCACTCGCCAAGCTCGCGATCCAGAATTTGAGCTCGCTCACGGGCGGCTGCGACACCGCGGCCAAAGGCGAGGACGCCTGCGCGCTGGCATTTGCCAAGAGCTTCGGGCGGCGCGCGTTTCGACGTCCGACCACGGCCGAGGATGAGCGGCAGCTGCTCGCGGCGTATACCGCTGGCCGTACCGGAGGCAGCTACGCCGAAGGCATCGAGGTCATGCTCCGTGCCGCACTGCAGTCGCCGAATTTCTTGTATCGCCTCGAGCTCACCCCGTCCTCGGACCCGGCCGCCAAGCGCATTCCGCTCAGCCAGTTCGAGCTGGCAAGCCGGCTTTCGTACTTGGCCTGGGGCTCCGGCCCGGACGACGCGCTGCTCGACACCGCCGCCCGAGGCGAGCTCGCCACCAAGGAGCAGGTCGCCAAAAAAACGCGTGAACTTTTGGCAATGCCCAAGGCGCGCCCCGCCATCGGCGGCTTCTTCGAACAATGGACGAGCACGCGGCGGCTCGCGATCACGACCAAGCTCAGCAGCGCCTTTCCCAGCTTCTCGACCGAGCTGCGCGACGCCATGGCCAAGGAGCTGCCCGCGTTCGTGAACGACGTGCTGTGGAACGGCGATGGCCGGCTGAGCACGCTGCTGACCGCGCCCGTGGCATTCGTCAGCGGGCCCCTGGCCCAGCTGTACGGCGTCAGCCCGCCAGCGGCGAGCGCTGACGGCAGCCCGGTGAAGGTCAGCTTGCCCGCCAATCAGCAGCGCGCGGGGATCTTGACGCAAGCCGGCTTTCTCTCCGTTCAGGGCCATCCGGATCAGACCTCGCCCGTGCTGCGCGGAAAATTCGTACGCGCAATGTTGCTTTGCCAGCCGCCCCCGCCACCACCGGCGGACGTGGACATCTCGCTGCCGAAGGTCGAGGAGGGCGCCACGGCCAGGCTGCGTTTCGCAGCCCACGAGTCGGCCGGCGCGAGCTGCGCGGGTTGCCACAAGCTCATGGACCCGATCGGTCTCACGTTCGAGCACTTCGATGCCATCGGTCAATACCGCGAGCTAGACAACGGCCAAGCGATCGACGTCTCGGGTGAAGTCCTCGCCACCAGCGACGCGAGCCTGGCCGGGGCCTTCAACGGCCCCGCCGAGCTGGCGGCCAAGCTCGCGAGCAGCACGCTGGTCCGCCAATGCGTGGCCACACAGTGGTTCCGCTTCGCTTCGGGGCGCACCGAAGCGAGCGGCGATGCCTGCTCCCTGGCCTCGATGGAAACTGCCTTCGACGCCGCAAGCGGCAATCTGCTCGAGTTGATCGTAGCTACGACTCAGACAGATGCCTTCTGGTATCGGCCCCTGGTGACGCCGTGAATCGAGGTCAAAAATCATGAATCCGCTGAGGTTCACCCGCCGCAACCTGCTCCGAGGCGGCCTGGCCGCGACCGCTGCCATCCCGCTTCTGAATGCAACCCGCGCCGTGGGCGCCGACGCTGCGCCCATCCGCTTCGTCGTCATCCACACCCCCAACGGGACGCGCAATAGTTTGTTCTGGCCGACCGGCAGCGAGAAGAGCTTCACGCTCAATCAGTTCACGAAGCCGCTCGAGCCGTACAAGAGCAAGCTCACCTTCTTGAAGGGCATCCGGCTCAACGATTCGCTGCAGAACGGCGCGCTGGGCGGCACCTTGGGCTCGGAGCACGCACGCGGCACGGGTGGCATGCTCACCGCGCGACCGCTCAACGCCGGGAAGGATTTCGTCAGCTTCGGCAACACCACTTCCGGCTGGGGCAGTGGGCAATCGCTCGATCAGTTCCTGGCCACGAAGCTCGCGCCGCCAACCACGTTCAAGAGCTTGCAGCTCGGCGTGCACGTTCGCGATACCGAAGTGCGCGCGCGCATCTCCTACACCGCGTCCAATCAACCAGTGCCACCGCGTGAAGATCCGAAGGACGTGTTCACCAGGCTCTTTGGCAGCGGCATGTCCAATCCCACTCCCGGCGGGATGACCGATCCGGCGCTCGCGCGGCTGTGGGCACAACGCAAGAGCGTGTTCGACCTGATGGGCGGGGAAACCCAGCGCTTGATGGGCCTGGTCGGTAGTGAAGACCGCATCAAGCTCGACGCACATCTGACCGCGATGCGTGACGTCGAAACGCGGCTGGTTGGCACGCCTGGCACCGGAACTGGCACCGGGACTGGTTCCGGCACGGGCAGCACGTGCTCTCCTCCCACGCTCGCGGCCGCCGATCTCGGAGTCGACGATCAGTACCTGCAGGCCGGCAAAAATCAGATGGACTTGGCCGCTGCCGCCCTGGCCTGCGACCAGACGCGCATCCTGACCTTTCAGTGGTCGTATTCGGAGAGCGAGCACCTGTTTCAGTTTCTGAAGGTGAACAGCGCTGCCATCAGCGGCAATCACCACGCCATCTCTCACGACTTTTCGTCGAGCGGCACCAACTTCCTCGCCTACAACGCGATCCAAACTTGGTACGCGGAACAGGTCGCGTATTTTCTGGGCAAGCTCGACTCCTATCAAGAGGGCGATCGCACACTGCTCGACAATACGATTGTGCTGTGGGCGACCGAAATCGGTGAGTCGACGCAGCATGATCTGACGTTGATGCCGTACGTGCTCGCAGGCAGCGCGGGCGGCGCCATCAGCGCCGGGCGCTATCTGGATTTCAGCAGTGCGCGCAAGGACAATAACCAGCTTTTGGTCTCGATCGCGCACGCCATGGGCGCCACCGACGTCAATACGTTCGGCGATGCTTCCGGCGCGACCGGCCCGCTCTCGGGCTTGACCGCGTGAGCTTGCGCTAGCCGCTCGAGCGAGTCGAGTGGCTAGCGGCGAAAGCGCTGGCGCGCTCAGCGTGTGCCTCAGACCGTGTCCGATCCGGTTTCCACACCCGCGAACAAGGGCGTCGACAAGTAACGCTCACCGGTGTCGGGCAGCATGGCCAGGATCACGCTGCCGGGCGATGCTTTGGCTGCCACCTCGAGCGCGCCGTAAAATGTGCCGCCCGCCGAGATGCCGCAGAAGATGCCTTCGCGCCGCGCGAGATCCCGCGCACAGGCCAGTGCTTGATCGTCAGTGACTGCGATCAGCTCGTCGTACACGTCGCGATCGAGGACCGACGGGACGAAGTCCGGCGTCCAGCCTTGGATCTTGTGCGGCGCCCAATCCTTGCCGCCGAGTAAGGCTGCACCGGCCGGCTCACAGGCGACGATCTTCGTTTCTGGGCGCGCGCAGCGGATCACCTGCCCTGCCCCGGTCAATGTGCCGCCAGTGCCCCAGCCCGTCACCCAATAGTCGAGGCGAGAGCCCGCAAAGTCGGACAAGATTTCGGGCCCGGTCGTCTGACGGTGATAAGCGGGGTTCGCTTCGTTGTCGAATTGGCGCGCCAGAAACCAACCGCGCTCTTCGGCCAACTTCGCGGCGAGCCGCACGGCGCCCGAGGCTCGCTCGGCGGCGGGCGTGAGCACCACCTTCGCGCCATAGGCGCGCATGATCTGGCGGCGTTCGACCGAGAACGATTCGGGCATGACAGCAATGAACGGATAGCCACGCGCGGCACAAACGAGCGCAAGCGCGATCCCGGTATTACCCGATGTCGCCTCGATCACGGTTTGTCCGGGCTGCAGCACGCCTCGACGCTCGGCATCTTCGATGATGCCGAGCGCCAGCCGATCCTTCACCGATCCCCCGGGATTGGCCGCCTCGACCTTGACGTAAATCGTGACATGCGCGGGCGCCAAGCGGTTGATGCGGACCACCGGCGTTAGCCCAATCGTCTTAGAGATGTCTTGATACAACATGGGGTCTCCCGATCAAAATGGGGCTCCTCGGGACCGGAGCTCCGGGTGAGCCGCGTAGTTTTTCCAGTGGCAATCGCGAACGGCCAAAGTCAGGATGCGCATCGGACATGGGATGCAGCGTGGAAATAACCATGGGAATGGCGGCGAGGCGAGCCAAGTGAGCGGCTTTTCTGCCCTCTCCGTGCGCATTCTCGGCCCGGGCAGTGTGGCCCGAAACGGCCTGCCGGTAGCCCTGCCCCGCTCACGTAAAGTGCGAGCTTTGCTCGCGTTCCTGACGCTCGAACCAGGTCCAGTGTCACGCTCACGGCTGTGTGACCTGCTGTGGGACGTGCCAAACGATCCACGCGGTGAGCTACGTTGGTGTTTGAGCAAGCTGCGCTCCGTGCTCGACGACCCGGACCGTCGCCGTGTGCTCGGTACGGGCCAAAGCTTGGTCAGCCTCGATTTGTCCGATTGTCGCGTGGATGCACTCGAGGTCGAGCGCCTGCTGACTGCCGGCCTCGGGGCGGGCCAGCGCCGCGGAGCTCAGCGAGCTCTGTCAGCAGTTCGGCGGAGATCTGCTGGAAGGCATGCAGCTCGACGGGAGTCCCGAGCTCGTCGCCTGGCTCACCGCACAGCGCCAACGCTTTCGAAGCACGCGCGTCGCCGTGCTCAGTGAGCTGACAACGCGCGCCCCCGCCGATTCCGACGAAATTTTCCAACATCTTCAGCCCTGGCTGCAGCTCTCTCCGTTCGACCAATCTGCGCACGAGCTGATGCTCGAAGCGCTCTTGAAGCGCGGACGCATGCGCGACGCCGACGAGCACGTGGCAGCCACGATTGGCAACTTCGAGCGCGAGGGACTCGACTGGTCGCCATTGCGCGAAGCGTGGCGTCGAGTGCGCGGCAAATCCCTCGCGCCTGTAGCGACGCGGTCGTTGCTCTTACCTGCAGCGACCACACTCGTAGAACCCCTAGAAATCGCGGACAAGCCAGTGCGACGGCGCGCTTCGATCGCGGTCATGCCCTTCCGCGACGAAACCTCGCCGGGGCACGCTGGCCGCCCGATCGCCGACGGCTTGACCGAGGACGTGATTCTGCGCCTGGCCCGGCTGCGTGTGCTGTTCGTGATCGCTCGCGGCACGGCTTATGTGCTCGGCGAACGCGGCATCGACGCCCAGGAGGCGGGGCGGATCTTGAACGTCGATTACGTGGCCAGTGGCTACTTGCGAAATAAGGGCGGGCAGCTCAAGGTCTTGGTCGAGCTCAGCGAGACCCAGGGCGCGCACCTCGTCTGGAGCGAGGAAATCGCGGGCGTCACCGCTGACGCTGGTTCGATGTTCGATACGCTCGATGCCATCGTCAACCGGATCGTCTGCGCCATCGCCGAAGAAATCGAAGCGGCCGAGTGCAATCGCGCCATGCTCAAACCCCCGAGCTCGCTCGACGCCTGGGAGGCCTATCACCGCGGTCTTTGGCACATGTACAAGTTCAACGGTCCGGACAACCTCCACGCGGGGCGCTTCTTCCGCGCAGCGCTGGAGCTGGATCCGACGTTTTCGCGCGCCTATTCTGGCTTGTCGTTCACGCCAAGCGCAGCGATGAGGCGCGAAAGTTCGTGGCTCGCATTCGTGCACGCGCGCCCAGCTACAGCCTCGCCGACTTCCTCGGAGCGTTTCGTTTCGACCGTGACACGGAGCGAGTCTTTCACCATGGTGCGCGCCAAATCGGCTTCGACTCGAGCGCGAGCGCGAAGGCACGGAAACGCAGTTGACTCGCCCGAGCGCCCGCGCGTCAAACGTGAAGTCACTGGGGAACGAACAGCTCCACGCTCATGGCCGGGATCTTGTCGGCCAGCGCGTCTCCGCCGAGCACGCCCACTTGTCCGTTCGGTAACATGAACGCCGACGCGCCCGTGCGCGGAACCCGCAACGCGATCTCATTTTGCGCGTGGCCGAGGCCGGTGTCGAAGGTAAACACGTGCGTTTCCCCGCTCGTTGGATCCTCACCCACCGCGAGCAATTGCTCTGCGGAGAGCGCGAAAAGCCGCGGGTAATCGAACGGGAAATCGGCCTTCTCGATCGCGATCGGCGCGCACTCGTCCTGGCAGCCGAGATCCATCGTGCGAAAGCCGACGATCTCGTCGGTAGCGGGATCGCGCCCGCCGGCCAGCACCGCCGTGGTGGCATCTGGAGCAACCAAGGCCGCGCCTTGCGTGGCGTCGCTGGCAAACGGCAGCGGAGTGAAGCTACTGCCCGAGGCGTCCGAGACCTCCGCGCCCGCCCCGCTGTCCGCTCCACCAACGACCAGGAGTTGGCTATTCACCATCGCGGCGGCCGCGCCCAGGCGGGCTGTGCCGAGCTTCATGAGGTGCAGCGTGGCATCGGGATCGACACGAAGGACCACGTCCGTAGCTGGCCCCGTCGCGCGCGTCGACCCGACGATGTACTGAGTGTCGTCCGGGGCGGTGATGGTTTCTCCGCCCACGACATCGGCGAAATCGAGGCCCACCGGAGCATCGACCACACTCGTGGTGAAGGTGGACATATCGAGCCAGAGCGGGCCGCCGTGATCGATGAGCAAGACCTTGGACCCTGCGACGGCCCAGCTCTCGGGGACCTTCGGCAATGACGGTTGCTTCGGTGCGGCCTTCCAAAGCACCATGTCGTAAATGTCGAGGTTCGGCTGGCCGCTGTCACCGCCGGAGATCAGTAGGTAGCCGTGGTAAAGAATCGCCAGCGTCGGGTGGCGGCGCGGAAAGACCAGATCTCCCGGCGGCCGCGACAGGCTGCCCACGCGGCCCATGAACAACGAGACTTGCGCGTCTTCGAAGCCGACGATGGCAAGCTTGACGGTCGAACCCTTCAGCACAGGATTGGCGTTCGCGTCGAACGCAGTGGCGTCGAAGCTCGCGATCGTGTTGGAGGGCCCGCCCGTGCCGATCGTGATCTCGGTCGCCGGCGCGGAAACGTTGGCCAAGGGCGTGCGCCCGCTGCTCTGAACCAATTCGAGCACCACGTTTTGCGCTACGGGCTCTGCCGTCCAGGCGTCGGACTCTTGCCCGGTCGTAATCGTGACCACGCCATCGGTCAGATAGGTCGACGAACAAGCTGGCAACAGCGGCAGCAGCACACCGAGCAGGCCGAGCAATCGGCTCTTGGTCGACCGAACAAGCGAAGAATGACGAAGCGTCGCGCTAGAAATCACGGGCATATTTGCAAACATTCAGGGTCACGGACTCAGCCAAGGGCCGGTAGCTTAGCGGACTCGGCGGAAGCGACAACGGATCTAGGATCTACGCCAAATATTGCTGGATTTCGGCCAAAGACCGCTCAATGAGCGTGCAAATTTTCCAACGCCGAGACGTCTGCCGCTGAAAGCTCGAGCTCGGACGCCGCCAAGTCCAACTGCATGTGCTCGTACTGGGACGTACCGGTGAGGGGCAAGATGCCGATCAGCTGGCAGAAGCGAAACACAACCTGTGCCATCGGGCGTCCGATGCGCTGCACGATGCGCTGTGCGTTAGCCCCGGCCAGCTCCCCGCGGTTGGCGGTGAGCAGAGAGAAACCTTGGTACACGCTACCCTGCTCGTGGCACAGGGCTCGCACCGCGCGATCCCAGCCAGTCTTTGCGTAGCAACGGTTCTGCACGAATTTTGGCGGAATCGCGGCCTGCGCCGAGAGCGTCTGCAGTTGCTCCAGCGACACGTTACTGATGCCGAGAAAGCGAACCCTGCCGGCGTGCGCCAACGCCTCCATCGCGCGCCACGCCTGCCAGTCTGCCGCTTCCAAGCCGCGACGCGATGACGGACCATGCAAAACATACGAGTCGAGATAGTCCGTGCCCAGGTTGCGCAGCGTGCTCTCGAATGACTGGGCGACCTGCCGCTCGATGGCCGCTGCGCGATCGTAAGGCAGACGGTCGTCCTGGCCCCCGACAAAGGTGAACTTCGATTGTAGGAAAAGCTCCGAACGGGCAAGCTCGCCGTTGCCAAGTGCCTCCTTCAGCGCGGCCCCCACGCCGGCCTCGAAGTAGTGCTTGCGCTGGTTGGCCGTGTCGATGCCACGAAAACCGGCCCGAAGAGCCAACCGGGTGAGCGCTGGGGTACGCTCTTCCTTCCACGCAGTCCCGTACATGAACGGGGGGATCGGCGCGATACTGGGCAGCTCACGCGGGGCGTTCGGCAGCATGTCGCCATGAGAGCGCGTGCGGCCCCCGGGAGCAACGAAGCGGGGCGCCTGGGGTCAGTTTTGTCCCCCCGGATTCCCGCCTTGCATGGCCAGTCGAGCGGACATCCTTGCCAATACCGGCGAAGGAGCGACAGAAACCGACCGCTTGGAAACTAAAAGCTGCCTGGAGGATGGCGCGAAGGTTACCTCACCTCGATCACCCTTAGCTGTGACGAGCGACGGCGTGACAGCAGTGCCATGCCCGGGGCCGTGTCGGAAATCATTTGACCCCTTTTGCAGGGCCTCTCGATCGCTTGCGCGCATGTGACTTTCGAACGCACCGTGGCTTCAAGGGCTCACTCGCAACGCGCTGAAATCCAATCACGGACGAGATTTCGGCGAGACGCGCGATCCCGAACAGAGCATGGCAATATTCCGATTGGATGCGGCCGTAGGCATTGAATCGGACCATTCTAGATCGTAAGGTGTCTTAAGCGCCGTCGACGAGATTACCCGACCGACGGCATTCGTGCGTGAGCCGCCAAGCGAACGCCGCGAGTGGCGAACCCAACTCGAGCGCAGGAAATTCGAAATGAAAAGCATCCCATCTTCTTTGTGCATTGGCCTCGCGTTGCTGGGCTCAATTGCCTGTGGGAATTCCGACAAGCCGGGCAGCACTGTCGCCACTGCGGGCTCTGGTCCAACGCCAGCCGCCGGAGGGACCAGCGGCGGCACGGGGCCCGTGTACAACCACGCCGGGACCGGCAACGACCTCAACGTCCCGGAGAGCGGCGGCGCGTCGTCTACCGGCGGCATGCAATGCGACGCCAACAACAAGACCACGATCAGCGGCATCGTCTACGATCCCGCCGGCAAGAACCCGCTCTACAACATCTCCGTGTACGTGCTCGACCCGAGCTCGCCCATGCCGGACCTGGACAAGATCCCGGTTGCTTGCGGCTGCAGCCAGCTGCGCCCCGCGAAGGTGGCCGCGATCGGCGCGCCCACGGACGCCAGCGGCCATTTCCAAATTCCCTGCGCACCGAGCGGGCCGGTCAGCCTCGTGGTCCAAACCGGCAAGTGGCGCCGGAAATACGACAACGTCAACGTGGTCGCCAATCAAGACAACGTCATCCCCAACCTGCGCCTGCCCGCCAATTCCTCCGAGGGCTCGCTGCCGAACATCGCGATCTCCACGGGCGGCTCGGATTCGTTCGAATGCTTGCCGCTGCGCATCGGCGTTTCGGCCAGTGAATACGTGGCGGGCTCGGCGACCGGTGGGCACATTCACATTTACTCTGGTTTGCGCGGCGCCACGCCGGCGCAGGGCGCCGTCGAATCACGCAGCGCCCTGTGGGATTCGCAAGCCCACCTGAACGAGCACGACGTGGTGATCCTTTCCTGCGAAGGCGAAGAGACCAAGGGTGGCGCGGGCGGGATGCGAGTCGGCGCGGCAGCCCAGCAGTATCTGATGAATTACGCCAACATTGGCGGACGCGTGTTCGCGTCCCACTATCAATATGCGTGGTTCAACACCGGACCTTTTGCCACCGGTGCCAACAATTTGGCCACGTGGAACACCATGCAGGGCAACCTCAACGACGACCAATCGTTCATGGCCGAAGTGAACACCACGCTGAACCCTGGCGGCGCGGCCTTCCCTGGGGGCGTCGCACTCGCCAAGTGGCTGGGGTTGGTGGGCGCGCTCACCAACAATCAATTGCCGGTCTGGTTCGTGCGCAATAACGTGAGAGCGCTACAACAGCCGCCGTCGACTGAGTGGCTCCACCTGGCCGCGAGCGCCACGCAGGCTCCGTCGGCGACGCAATACTTCTCCGCGGATACCCCGATCGGGGCGACCAGCGACAAGGTTTGTGGCCGTGTGGTCTACAGCGCGCTGCACGTAAGCGGTGGCCCGAATACGAACGCTCCCGGCGTACCGGTCGACTATCCGGCTACCGGCGCGGGCGGCGCTACCGGCGCGGGCGGCGCCCCCGGCGCGGGCGGCCGCACCGGCGGCACCGCCGGTACAGGTGGTCGCACGGGCGGCGCGGCGGGCGGCTTTGCATTCCCGGGCGGGGGCGTCCCCGGTGCCGGCATGATGCAAGGTGGCACGGTGCCCTCGGGCTGCGCGATGCACCCGCTCACACCCCAAGAATTGGCGCTCGAATTCATGTTCTTCGACCTGTCCTCGTGCCTGGTGCCGATCGGCGAAGAGCCGCAGGTGATCCCGAAGTGAGCGGCGCGCGCGCGACGACCTGAGCTACTGCCAGCGAGCCCTCGATCCGCCGGAAACGGCGGGTCGAGGCGCCCAGGTCGCGATCACCCCAGGTGCTACGCTCGGCCAATGAGCTTGCACGTTGCCGCCCACGCGCCCAGGGCGGAATCGCCGAGCGCTTCGCCCGCCGAGACGCCCAGGGCGGAATCACCGAGCGCTTCGGGCGCCGAGGTCGTCGTGTTCGACTTCGACGGAACGTTGGTCAGCCGTGACTCGTTCTTCGATTTCGCCCTCGGCTACTGCTTGAAGCGCCCCGCGCGACTGCTCGCTGTCGGCGCGTTGCTGCCCTTGGCGCTGCTGCAGCTCGCGCTGCGCTCGCGCGCCAAGGCAGCCTCGGCTTTGCTGTGGGCGATGACCGTCGGCTCGTCGACACGCCAATTCGTGCTCGAGCTACGTCACTATGCGAAAAATACCCTGCCACGCTACGCCAACGAGGCAATCTTCGCGGAGCTAGTGCGACACGTGCAAGCAGGGCGACGCGTCGTGATCGCGACGGGCTCGATGCCACTGGTCGTGCGCGGCTTGCTCGCCGCTCGTCGAGTCGGACGGCTGCCGATCGTCGGTTCGCGCTTGCGACGCAAATGGGGCGGGCTCGTGGCGGAGACGCATTGTATTGGCAGGACCAAGGTTCAGCAGCTCGCCGGCAGATTGGGAATCGTCGAGTGGTCGACCGTGTACACCGATAGCTTCACGGATCGCTCACTGTTACGTGCCGCCCGCGACATCACTCTGGTCTCGCCCAGCAAGCGCACGTTGCTGCGCACGCAGCGCCTGATCGATCAAGCGACACTACTGCGCGTGCTCGAGCTCGACTAGCGCTCGCAACTCAATACAGGACTTCTTCGCGCACGGCGGTACTCACCAGCCGCTGGGGCTGTGCGCCCAGATTCGATAGATCGCAGCTTCCGTCGAACGCCAGCACCCCGAGCAGCGTCAGGCCCAGCCGATACCCGCACACCTTGCCGCGCGCACCGACGTAGACCCCCGGTTGATTGACGATGGCAGTGCTGCCCGAGGCAGACGCCCCCGGCGCGGCACGCTCCGCTAGAACCGGGTTTCGCTCGGTCAGCTCAGCTTGCGCGCTTTGCACCGAGCGTAGCCTCAGGGGCTCGAGCTGAGCGCGCAGTGCGTGCCGTTCCTTCGACTGGAGGCCGTTCGGGAACACCTGTTTTGCGTTGATTTCGATCACGAGTCGCACCCCCTGTCGACCACTCGGGATATGTGGCGGCGCGCTCCGGAGCGCCGCCGCAGCATTCGTGGCGACCGTATCCCAGCCCGCGAGATCACCGCTGGCATCGCTCAAGATCACCTCCACCGCGCCCGTCTCGAGCACCGTGACGCGAAAGTGCGCGACGCCTTCCAGCGGCGCCAGGTCACTGTGCGCGGCATGATACAGCGCGGAAACGACCGGCCCCGACGTCCCCATGCCGACCGCGCGATCGTGCGCTTCCAAACCCTCCTGGAGTCCGCCAGTCGTGCTGACCGGCGGAGCACGGAACAACGCGCGCCTCGGACGCGGCGGGCGTTCCGCGACGCGTGCAGGCGCCTTCGTCTCCGACAGCCAACGACGCCAGTCGTCGGAACCGAGTCCTAGATCGATGGCCCGCGCGGGTTGCCTCGAGTCTGGGCTCGGGGAGGGGCCGCCTTCCGCCCTCGCCACCGGCTCGACGTGCTCGATGTCGTTTGCGGGCCGCGACAACTCGCGAGCCACGGGACGACGCTGCAGCGCCGAGCGTTGAAGCTCGTCGTCTCGACGCTCGGCTAGCGCATGAGGAAAATCAGCACCGCTCTCGTCCATACGACCCGAGCTAGACGCTTCCAGCTGTGCTTCGACCTCGACCTCGTCCAGGAGCACATGCTCCGGCTGGGGCGACAGCGTCGGCGAAATCCGTGGCTGCACGCGGGCATGCTGAATGCCCCATCCCGCCAGAACGATCAGCGCGGCAACGTGCAGCGAGCCGGCCAGCACCAGCGCGCGTCCCTCCCGAGCTCGTTGCGACCTGCGCAGCAACATGGGCGAAGCCTAGCAGGCTATACGGAGTCGGCGAACCTGCCGGCGTTGCATTAGCGCTGAATGTCGCGACCCAGCAGCATTTCCCGCACCCGCTCAGTTGTCGGAGTGAACGCCGCGGGGCGTGCACTGTGCTGCAGAAGTGACAGTGCTAGCCGCGGGCGAAGAACTCCTTCAGTACCGGCTCGAGCACCTTGGCCGAGACATCGTGGGTCTGGCCTGCAAGCGTGCGGTGCTGCGCATTGCGCAACGCGCGGGCGAGTGCGCGCATGCCGTTCTGCATCCAGGCCGGACTCTTGCCGCCGGCGATGGCAAGCACCGGGACGGTCACGTGGGTCCAAGCGTCCGCGGGCAATGGTTCGCCACGTTGGAGCTCCTCGCAGAGCGCAGCGTCGTACGGAAGTGTGTGCGCGACCGACATGATTTTCGACCAGACCGGAAGCCAGCGCATGATCGCGATTACGAGCCCAGGCAAGCCCACCGACTTCAAGAACACCTTCAGCGCGGCAGCACGCCGGCCCTCGACAATGTGCTCCTTGATCTGCAGCCAATCGTTTTGGAGTGGCGCGCGGCCGGCGTCGACCAAAACTGGGGCTTCGTACAGGGAAAGCTTAGGGATCGGCAGGCCGTGCGCGGCCGCCCGCAAGCCCAGCAGGGCGCCCGACGAGTGGCCGAAAACAAAGGCCGAACCGCCGGCTTCGGCAATTAGCGCCCCCAGGTCCTCGATCTCGCGCTCGACGCGATAGGCGGCGTTGTCTCCGCTCTGGCCTCGACCTCGGCGATCGTAGGCAAACACCGTAAACTGCGAGGCCAGCAGCGGTGCGAGCTTCACGGAAGGGCCAAGGGCCCGCGTGCACAGCGCGCCATCGATCAGGATCAGCGGGGGACCGCTGCCCAGTCGATCGTAGGCGATGACCGTGCCGTCCTTCGACACGACTTGACCGGATGCTCTGTGCTCGCTCATATCTGGAAAGACACTTGGCAGCCGCAAAAGGATACGGGCCCCGTATCTTTTGTCACCCGGCGCGTGTCATTACCCCCATGAGCCCTCGAGAACCGGAGCGACTGAACGGAGCGGTCAAAGAGTCGTGGCGTCGATTTCTCGACACCTACGAGCCACTGCGTCCGGAGCTCTATCGCTACTGCCGGCACCTGACGCGTAGCCCGTGGGATGCAGAAGACATGGCCCAGGAAGCGCTCGCGCGGGCTTTCGTGAGTCTCGGCCTCATGCCAGAGGCGCCCAATAACCCCAAAGCCTGGCTGTTTCGCGTGGCCTCGAACCTATGGCTCAATCGCACGCGCCAAGCGCGTGAGCTGCCCGCCGCTTTCGGGGCGGAGCTTGCCGAGCCGGCGCCAAGCAGCGAACCTCGCGCCACGCGCGAGGCGGCGGGCACATTGATCGCGCAGCTCTCGCCCCAGGAGCGTGCCGCGGTCGTGCTCAAGGATGCGTTTGGACTGTCGCTGGTCGAAGTGGCGGAGGCGCTCTCGACTACGAGCCAGGCGATCAAGGCGGCGCTACATCGCGGGCGCGAAAAGCTGGTTGTGCCGGAACTAGATGCCAGCAGCACGGTGGCTCCCGCGGTGCTCGACGCCTTCTGCGAAGCGTTCAATGCCCGCGACCTCGAGCGCCTGACGGCGCTGCTGCTCGACAGCGCGACCCTGGAGTATCCGGGGTTCAAGCTCGAATGCGGAGCGAAAGCGGTGGTCGACGGTTCGCTGCGCGGCACGCTCTTCGGCTGTCCGGACGGAGCTCACGCGCCGCCGCCCACGCCCCGTTCGGAGCTGCGACTGCACCGCGGAGAAGCGCTATTTTTGTGGTGGTCGGGCGACGAGGTCCACGCAGTCGTGCGCGTGGAGGTCGTCGGGGACCGCATCGCACGCCTGTGGAACTATTATCACGCGCCCGAGCTGCTGGCCGAGGTATGTCGCGAGCTCGCGCTGCCCTTCCGCAGTCACGGCTATCTGCCGAATCAAAGCTCGGCGAGCACGGTGCTAAAGTAGCGCGTTGGCAATCACCCAGAAATCTGGCTTCTGCTTGACTCGGAGCGCGATGACCCACCTCGACGCGAACGTAGCTTTCCGCTGGGCGATCCGGCACGAAACCAGCTACAGCTACAGCACTAGCGTCGCCTTCGCCCCGCACGTGCTGCGCTTGAGCCCACGACCCGAAGGCGTTCGCACGCTCGCGCGCAGCCTGCACGTTAGCCCAACCCCGACCGAGCTTTTGGACTACAGCGATGCCTTCGGCAACACTTGCACGCGCCTGACGTTTGGCCCCAATTTGGCCGATCGACTCGTGATCGAGAGCCGGGTCGAAGTGCAAACCTTCGCTCGTCCCTATCTGGGCTACGGCCTGGGGCTGCCGCCGTTGCCCTGGGCCTCGCCCGGCTTCGATGCGCTTTCGAGCTTTCGGCAAGCGGACGGCAGTGCGGAGGTCGCGGCACTCGCCCAGCGGCTGCTGTTCGAGGTCGGCGGCGCGCCGCTCGCCTTCTTCGATCGCCTGTGCACGACGCTGTATTCCACGCTCGAGCGGCAGATCCGTGTCGAGGGCGCCGCGCAGACCCCAGCCCAAACGCTCGCCCTCGGCAGCGGCGCGTGTCGAGATTTGACCGTGCTTTTTCTGGCGGTGTGCCGAGGCCTGGGCGTCGCCGGGCGATTCGTCAGCGGCTATCAGGGTCAAGAAGCTTCACCCGACGGCAAGCGGCATCTCCACGCCTGGCCGGAAGTGTTCGTGCCCGAGCTCGGCTGGCTCGGTTGGGACCCAACGCACGGCGTGCCTGCCGGCCCGGGTCACGTGGCCGTGTGTGCGGCGCCGGACCAAGCCGCGACCATGCCGATCGAGGGCGGCTTTTACTTCAACGGGCCAACCGTGACCTCCACGCTCGGCTACTCGATCACGTTCGAAGCGTTGACGTGAATCACTACTCGCAGGGCAGCACACGCAGGATTTTGAGCTTGCTCGCGCTGCTGCCGGGGGCAGGATAAGCGACGCTGCCATCGGGGAACGCCTTCATTTCTTGATAGCGGTTGTTGCGTACGGGTACGGCGATTGGCGCGCTCACTGCGGCTCCACTGCTGCTGTCGAGCGCTTGCACGTACAGCTGTCGGTCGGCGGTCTTCTGAGTCAGGTCGCCCTTGCTGGCCGAGGTGTCCCAGGCCGCGAGCAAGTGGCTCGCTCCGTACTGCGTCAGGTGCGGCGCGCGGTCGTTCAGGCCCGGATCGCTGGCCAAAGTCACATCCTTGTCGGGCGCGCCGGTCGTGAAGTGGAGTAAATGCACGTCTGCCAAACCGTTGCTGTCGGCGGTTTCGCCAGCCCGAATGTCGCTCGTGGTCAGCCAATAGCCGCCCGACCCGCCGAGGCCATCGAGAGTGATGTTGCCGACGTTCGAGTAAAACAAATCCAACGGATAAATGCTGCTGCTCTTGGGCGCGAACGCCAGCCTCCCCGATTTCCCACCCGTCGCCGCGTCGTTCTTGCACACAGTGACGAACTGCGAGCTTCGCGGATCCCAAACGATGCGTTCGTAACCGCTGTGGCTGCAGCCCCAGTCGAAGCTTTGGTGACCCGTGAGCAATGCGCCGCTCGGACTCACCACGCGCATCTCGTCCCCCTGGTGAATGTTGACGCAACCCTCCTGTGAGACGCTGATCGCGGCGCCGAAATAGGCCGCGTAGTTCGTGCCATCACTGACGATGCGCCCATGGTGGGCATACCACCAGATGAAGATCACGCTCGGCCCAGTCTTGCTGGTCAGATAGGGTGGCGCGCTGGCACTCGATTGCGTCAACTCCGTCGCCCAAGTCTCGCTCGCACCGTCGAAGCGCACCAAGTACATGTCGTAGCAAGGGATGGCCGGACTCGGTGGTGTGCCGCACAAATTCGTGGGCTCGCCGCAGTTCAAAGTGCCAGAGCCCTTGGCGTCACGCGTGAGCAAGAGCACGCCGCCCGTGGCGTCGGCGTACAGATCCGCATAGTCCATGCCCGCTATGCTGACCGCTGGCGCTGCCGTATCCAGCGTGTCATCGGCCTTCAGCGTCGTCACGTGGATCTTCGCGTCCATGCCCAGCCACGCCACGCGTGAGCCGCCGGAAGGGATCGCCGCAATCGCCAGCGGTTTGAGCGCGGCCTCATCCTCGTTCTGATTGATTGCGGCGCCCACGTCGATTTCGGTCACGCGCAGCTGGGGCGCGCTGCAGGCGCTGGCTCCGCCCGGGCTCCCGCCCGCAGCTCCGCTGCCCGCGCTACCGCCGCCCGCGACGCCCTGCGCCCCGGCCTGTATGCCTGCCCCGGCGACAGCGAGCGCTCCGGACTCGTTGCCCGTGCTCATGCCTGCCGCCCCCAACGCGCCTCCCGTGCTCGCGCCGGCAGCGGAGC
>Ga0247768_1000136_pt1 | contig 25932 bp, 24 predicted proteins | sample UWRJL016104C6_FD_179944 | JGI IMG/M metagenome (GOLD analysis project Ga0247768, IMG submission 179944) | Plant litter microbial communities from Arlington Agricultural Research Station in Wisconsin, United States - UWRJ-L016-104C-6 | ecosystem: Environmental > Terrestrial > Plant litter >... | reverse complement strand
CACCCGGTATGCGCCGCCGACGCTCCCGCCGCCACCGGCCACCTGAGTGCCGCGCCCGGCCAGCCCGGCGACGAACTTCCGCACCGCGGCCGGGTCCACCTCGACGATGCTCTGCTTGCCGTCTTCGCTGCGCCCGTTGATGTTGACCACCGGGATCGTCACGAAGTTCATCGTGCCGGACGCGATGCCCTTGACCTGCTCGGCGAAGTCGAGCAGGTCAAGCCCGTCGTCCAGCACGATCGACCGGTGCACGGCGTCCATCAGGTCGCCGACCGTCGACGGGCTGGTGAGGGTGCCCGCGGACAGCACCTGGTGCAGCGCCGAAGTGAGGAACGCCTGCTGCCGCACGATCCTGTCCAGATCGCCGCGCGGCAGATTCTTCCGTTGCCGCACAAAGGAAAGCGCCGCGCCACCGGACACGGTTTGGGTACCGGCCCGGAAGTTGGCGCCGGAGTCGCTGTCGGCGGTCGCGTGCTTGAGGCACACCTTGACCCCGCCCAGCGCCTCGGTGAGCAGGTAGAACCCCAGCAGGTTCACCTCGGCGTAGTGGTCGATCCGTAGCTGGGTGAAATCCTGGACGGTCTGGACCAGTACCTTTCGGCCCGCCTGGTCGGAGTCCCGCTCGATGGCCGCCTGATCGGTTTCGCCCGCTTTGCGCCGCTCAGTGGCGAATTCTGCCTTCGCGACGCCGTACGCTGAGTTGATCTTCGTCTTACCGCGCCCAGGGACGTCCACCCACGAGTCACGCGGGATGGAGACGCCCGACGGTTTCGAGCCGTCCTTCGGGATGCGCAGCACGATGATCGTGTCGGTGTTCACGCCCGGCTTTTCCTCGGTGCGCAACGCCTTGAGCAGGCTGGTCGGCAGCGGATTGCCCTGCGCGTCGGTCCTGGCGTCGCTGCCGACGAGCAGGATGTCCGTCGCGCCGTCGTCCGCGGGCGGGGCAGGTTCACCCGGCTGGGTGAGTGCCTGGGTGGTGTGCACGTTGTTCTGCAGCCTGTCCTTGGTGACGTAGGCGTACCCCGTCGCCGTCACCGCCGCCACGGAGATCAGTGCGACGGCGGTCTTCGCGATGGTCCGGACCACTCGCCGAGGACGTCGCGGAGGGACCCGCCGCCGGGTAGCGACCGGCTGTGCGGCAGGGCTTTCACGGGGGAACGGGCTGGGGACGAAGGGTGTCGGACCGGCCTCCTCGAGGTTGCCCGACTGCCGTTCGTACTCGTCGTCCATCCCCGCTGCTTCCCCTAGCCATCCCCGTCCATTCCAGGTTAGGGCACTCCGGACCCGATTCCGGCCGATGCCCGCCTAGTTCACACAAGGAACTCCATCGGCGGTGATCGGCTTGTCGGCCGGGGGTACCCCGGATGGGGTAACCGGCGCGTTCGAGGTGGTGACGGGAGGAGGCGGGGTGCTCGCCGGAGTGCCGTGGAAGTCCTTGCCGAGCAGGACACGCACATGCCCCTTGGTGACGTCCTTGTCCTGCTCCGCCTGGATCGTGCCGCCGAGCGTCTGCTGGACGAGCGCGAGCCCGGCTTCGTCGCCCGGCGCGTACCGGAGCACGGTGCTTGACCGGGTGGCCAGCCTGGTGGTGCTGCCCGCCTTGAATCCCTTGGCCCGCAGCGACTCCTGGGCCTGCCCGCCGGCGGTGGCGGAGCCCGAGCCGTCGAACACGTCGACCGTGACCGCGTCCGCGCCGGCGAGTGGCTGGCCGGCGGGCGGCGCCGGGGTCGAGGGGGCGCCCGGCGGCGGCGCGTCCGTGACCAGCTTGTCGATCGCGGCGCGCACCTCGGGGATGTCGACGCGGATGACGTCCGCGCCGCCGATCACCGCGTTGCCGCGGGTCGGGATGGTGTGGAACTCGATGTTCCCGCCGGTCAGCCCCCGCATCTGCTCGGCGAACTCGATGAGGTTCCAGCCCGACGACAGCACCACGGACTTCTTCACCGCGTCGACGAGGTCGGACATCTTCGACGGGTTGGTCAGCACCGCGCCGGAGAGGACTTTGTTGGCCAGCCCGGAAAGGAACGCCTGCTGCCGCCCGATGCGGTCGAGGTCGCCGTTGGGCAGGTCGTACCGCTGGCGGACGAACGCCAGCGCCTGCACCCCTTCGACGGTCTGGCGCCCGGCGGGCAGGTCGACGCCGGACTTCTTCTCCTTGACGGCGTTGTTCAAGCAGACCTCGACGCCGCCGATGGACTTCGTGATCTCGTAGAAGCTCGCGAGGTTCACTTCGGCGTAGCGGTCGATCATGCCGGGCTTGCCGATGAACTGCTCGAGGGTCGCGATCAGGTTCTTGCGACCGGCCTCCTTCGCCTGCCTGTCGACCTCCTTGAGATCCGACATGCCGTGCTGCTGAAGGGTTTTCGAGGTGTCGTTGTAGGCGTAGACGTACGCGCTGTTGAGCTTGTGCTTGCCGAAGCCGCCGGTGATTTCGACCCAGGAGTCGCGCGGGAACGAGAAGGCGACGGCCTGTTTCCCGTTCTGCGGGATATGCACCAGGATCATCGTGTCGGTCTGCCGCTCGCCGTCGGACTCACCGGCGTGCAACATGTCGAGTACTTCGCGTGACAGCGGGTTACCCTGCGCGTCGGTGCGGCTGTCCTGGCCGACCAGCAGGATGTCGATGGCTCCGTCCAGCGGCTTCGCGTGCACGGCGTTGTCGGCGAAGACGTCCGTCGTGGTCAAGCCTTCGGTGGCCGCGGAGACGAACTGCCAGCCGTACCAGGTCAGGCTGAGCACGGCCACGGAGGCGAGGCCGAGCACGGCCTTGATCCCACGGCGCGCCAGCACCTTGACGCTTCCGCGCGGGCGGCGTCGCGGTGAATCTATGGGCTCGTGCGGCCAGTCGTCGGTCACGCGCGATCCTCCCCATGGACAAACCCCCGGGCACAGATATGCCTTCACACGAGGATACTCACCCGATTGTGAGGCGTTCGTAGGCTCGGTGGATCAGGCGGCCCTGTTACCCCTTGTCACGTTGTGGCTACCGAGCTCGAGTCGCATGTGGACCGTGGGGCTGGTGGGGCCGGGATGTGCGTGCGGGCGCGGCGGCGGGCGGACGGTAGCTTTAGCCCATGAAAGACGTGCGACTGACAGTGCTTGTCCCCGGCGGATCCGGTCAGGTGGGCCGCGACCTCGCCGCGCTCGCGAACGACGACATCGAGGTCATCGCGCCCGGTTCCGCGGAGCTGGACCTGCGTCAGGCCGGTTCGGTGGTTTCCGCGGTGAAGAACCTGGTCAGCCGGGCCGAGCTGACAGGCTCGAAGCCGGTCGTGATCAACGCGGCGGCCTACACCGCCGTCGACGCCGCGGAGGACGACGAGGAGCGCGCGTTCTCGGTCAACGCGGACGGCCCCCGGGTGCTCGCGGCGGCATGCTCGTCCTGGCAGGTGCCGCTGGTGCACATCTCCACCGACTACGTCTTCCCCGGCGACTCGGGTGTCCCGTACGAGCCCGACGACCCCATCGGCCCGAAGGGCGCCTACGGGCGTACGAAGGCCGCGGGGGAGGAGGCGGTGCTCGGGTCGGGCGCGCAGGCGTGGATCGTGCGCACCGCGTGGGTCTACGGCGCGACCGGGCACAACTTCGTCAAGACGATGGTGCGCCTGGAAGGCGAGCGCGAGACACTGTCCGTTGTGGACGATCAGCGCGGCTCGCCGACGTCGTCCGCGCAGCTTGCCGCCGGGCTGCTGGAGCTGGCCGGGCGGATAGCCGAAGGCAAGGGGCCGGAGCGGCGGGTGCTGCACTGCACCGGCGGCGGCGAGACGACGTGGTTCGGCTTCGCACGGGCGATCTTCGCCGAAATCGGCGCGGACCCGGAGCGGGTCAAGCCGTGCACCAGCGCGGACTTCCCCAGCAAGGTCCCGAGGCCGCCGTACTCGGTGCTCTCCGACGCCGCGTGGCGCGCCGCCGGGCTCACCCCGATGGCCCCCTGGGAAGACGCCCTCAAAGCCTACTTCGCCAAGGCGTAGCCAACTTACGGTGCCGAGATGGTCACCTAGGGTCGTGAGTGTTTCGCGGGGTTCTAACCCCGCGAAACACTCACGACCCCGGGTGACCAGCGGCTTCAGCGCCGGGTGGTGGCCAGGTGGTAGGCCTCGACGGTGCGTTCGGCGCAGTTGCGCCAGGTGAAGGTGGCGGCGCGGGTCCGCCGGGCGGCGGAGGCCGTGACGGCGTGGGGATCCGAGACGGCCGTGCGCAGGGCCTCGATGAGCGCGTCGACGTCCTCGTACGGCACCAGGGTCGCGCAGTCCGCGGCCACTTCCCGCAGCGCGGGGATGTCGGTGCAGACGACGGGCACATCGCACGCCATCGCTTCGAGCACCGGCAGGCCGAAGCCCTCGTCACGCGACGGCAGCACCATCGCCGCCGCACCCGCGACGACCGTGTGGAGGTCGGCGTCGGAGACGTAGCCGAGGTGCTGCGAACGGTCCGTCAGCGCGAACCGGCCGGGCCCGGCGAAGAGCAGCGGCGGCAGATCCGGCGCGGCGGCGTGCGCGCGGGCCAGCCAGTCGAGCCCCTTGCGCGGGCCGGGCGCACCCAGGAACAGCAGGTACTCCGGGGGCAGGTTGAGGCGCTCGCGGTCTTCCTTCTCCGGCGGCCGGGCGTTGAACCACACCGGATCCACCCCGAGCGGGGTGACCACGATCTTGTCCCGGTCGACCCCCAGCCGCGCCGAAACCGCGTCGGCCACCGCGGCCGTCGGGGTGCAGATGACGTCGGCCCGGGAGGCACCGCGCATGACCAGGTGCGGCAGCTCGAAGTCGCTGGGGGCCAGCTCTTCCGGCACGTCGAGGAACGCCAGGTCGTGGATCGTCAGCACCCCGGCGGCGCGCACCCTGCCCGGCAGCACGAAGTTGGTGCCGTGCACGACGTCCGTCGGCCCGGCGAACAGCTCGATCGGCGGGAACTGCGACCGCACCCACGACTTCCGCAGCATCCTCGCCGGGGCGGGGATGCCCCGCGCCTGCACGCCGTGTGGCAGGGCGTGACGCAGCTTTCGCCAGCCGCGCAAGGTGAACGCGACCGCGCGAGTGTCCACATCGGACCGTGACGCGAGCTCTTCCATCAGTGAAGCGGTGTACCGGCCTATGCCGGTACGCGGGCCAAGTAGGGGTGTGCCGTCTAGCAGGACTTTCAGGGGTTTAACCACGGCGCATCCTTTGTCGCGCGACCTTCACGACACGCCCGCCGACCCGGCGGGCGAGTTCCTTCGGCCCGCCGTCGGCCAGGTACTCACGGATGAGGTCGACATCGCGGCGCAGGACTTCCTTGCCCCGCAACGGATCGGTCACCACGAGATCCGCCGACCCCGGCAGCCTGTCGGCCGCGGGCCGCGGATCACGGCAGAACTCGACGAGCGGCGCGAGCGCCTTCGGCCAGGCGTAACGCTGGGCCACCACGGCGATGCGCTCGGCGCAGGCGGCGATGAATTCGGTGTCGTACAACGAACGCTCCAGCGCGTCGGCCAGCGCGTCGACGTCCTCCGCCGGTACGACGACCCCGAGCTTCTCCTCGCGCACCAGGTCCGCGAAGGCGTCGCCGTCGGTGGTGACGATCGGAAGCCCGGCCCACAGGTAGTCGAGGACCCGCGTGCGGAACGCGAACGTCGTCTCGACGTGCTCGAAGTGGGTCGTGACCCCGCAATCGGCGTCCAGCAGCCAGTTCTGCCGCTCCTCGTAGGGCACCCAGTGCTCGTTGAAGAACACGTGCTTCCCGGTCAGCCCCAGCGAATCGGAGAGCCGGACGGTGCGGGCGCCGATGTCCATCTCGGCGACCTCGGGGTTCGGATGCTTCATGCCGAGGAACACCAGCCGGACGTCACTACGGCGCTCGTGCAGCTTGTCGACCGCGCGCACCAGCGTCAGCGGGTCGAACCAGCTGTAGATCCCGCCCGCCCAGAGCACGACGTGATCGGTCTCGCCGATACCGTCCAAAGTGGCGCGCAGGCCCGGCCCGGTCCGGGTCGGCGTCTCGGGCGAGAGTCCAAAGGGGACAACCGCGAGCAGTGATTGTGTTGTCGGGTCGGCATCGTAGAGCAGCGGCGAGAGCCGGCCGTTGGCGGCGAGGTGCCCCAGCCAGAAGTGCCGCTGGCGCTCCGACGCGCACAGGAAGAAGTCTCCACGTTCCAGCTGCGCGTCCAGTACCTTCGTGACCCCGATGAGGTCCTTGGCGCGCTTGTCGTCGGCGCCGCCCTTGCCCTGCTCCAGCAGTTCGAGATGCATCGGGTCGTAGAGGTCGCAGACGACGATCTTGCGCGAGTGCTCCTTCTTCAACGCCGGCGCGAGTTCGAGCACATGTCCTTGCAGGATCACGATGTCGGCCCACTCGATCGGCGCCGCCAGCTCACGCCTCAGGACGGCGCCGACCTTGAACGGCGCCGGTGGCGGCGCGGCGAGCGGGTTCACCGTCACGAGGTGGACGTCGTGCTCGGCGGCCAGGGTCGCCGCGATGTTCCAGGCGCGGATCGCCGGGCCCGCCATCCGTTCGGTGATCGCGTCACCGGTGATGACCAGCACCTTCCGGCGCTGCCCGAAGATCGCCTCGATCCCGAACAACTCGACCAGCACGTCGTGCGCGGCGAGATAGCGCGGCAACGGGTACGCGGGCTCCAAGGCCTTGCGCAGCAACGGGATCAGGTCGGCGTCGGTCCGTACCCGCTCGGCCTGCTCGACCTGCCGGGACTCCGCGAGCGAAGGCATCAGCTCGACGAACTGGTCGATCGCCAGGAAGCCCGCCAGCGTCGTCCGCGGGATCGGCACCGGGCCGGTCTCGATCGGGCCGACACCTCGCTGGAGGTCCAGCTGGGTCGCGTCGACCTCCCCGCGCGCGGTCGCCCGGCGGACCACCAGCGCGAGTGCGGCCGGGAGGACTTTCGCCAAGGTCTCGTCGGAGAGGTTTTTGTACAGCGCGGCCAGTGCGTTGCGCTCCAGCAGAAACGTTTCGCGGCCCGACTCTGGAGCGTCCACAGAGGACATCGTGGCGTGGTGCCGGTGGTAGGCCAGCGACTCGGGGACGTACCGCACCCGCCAGCCGCGCAGGTTCAGCCGCCAGCCGAGGTCGACGTCCTCGTAGAACATGAAAAACCGCTCGTCGAAGCCGCCGAGCTCGGCGAACACCCCGGCGCGGACGAACATCGCCGAGCCCGTCGCGAAGAGCACGTCCTTCGCGATTTCGTGCTCGGCGGCGGGGATGTCGGCGAGCGGGCTGCCGGCGTGGCGCTTGTAGCCCATGCCGAACCAGGTCAGCCCGGCGTCGACGAAGTCCGTCCCGGTGCCGTCCCAGTCGACGACCTTGCTGGCCACGGCGGCGACCGTCGGCTGCGCGCGTAGCTCGGCGACGGCCGCGCTCACCCAGGCCGGACCGGGGCGGGCGTCGTTGTTCAGGAACGCGAGGACACTGCCCGACGCGTTCGCCGCGCCGAGGTTGCAGCCACCCGCGAAGCCCAGGTTTTCGGCCGATTCGATCAGCTTGACCTCGGGAAACGCCGCCGCGATGCGTTCGGCGTCGCCGGTGCCGGAGGCGTTCTCCACCACGATGACTTCGAGCCGCGGATAGTCGGGCTCGGTGATCAGCGCGCGCAGACAAGTGACGGTGTCTTCGGCGCCGCGATAGTTGACGACGATCACCGAGACCAGCGGCTGTGTTTCCCCCTGCGCCAAGGTCATGACTCCTTTACTACCCGAGGTGCCAGCGTCACCCAGAGTGGTGGGGTGCGAATGCGCCGCCGACTGGGGCGAAGCCTAACCGGCCGCCCACGCGTCCCAGACTTCACCTCGTCGGAGCACCGCCCGGGTGCCTATGCATCGGCGCGCGCGCAACGTCGCCGGTAGGCGCAGGGCCGTTTCCGCCAAGACGCGGCAACGGAGAGTGACGTGGAAGTTGGGGGCCGCCTGCCGGGGCCGCACGAGGAGGACGGTGGTCAGCGCGGCGAACTTGGCGAGTTCACGCCAAGCGATCCGTGCCGGTGCGCAGCGCATCAGCATGAGTAGCCGGTTCCGCTCGTTCCAGCGGTGGAAAAGCGGTGAGCCGGGCTTCGTGCTGGCGCCGTGCGCGTGCACGACACGAGCGGTCCCGGCCCGCAGGATGTCCCAGCCGGCCAGCCGCAGCCGCCAAGCGGTGTCGGTGTCTTCGTAGTAGCAGAAGAAGTCCGCCGGCACGCCGCCGACGTTTCGCAGCACGGCTGTCCGCAGGAGCACCGCGCCGCCGCAGAAGCCGAAGACGTCGCCGTCGGACTCGCTCACGTCACGGCCGTGGCCGTCGCTCGTCAGTTCGACACCGAGCGAGAGCGGTGTCCCGTCGGGCAGGGTCATCGAGGACCCCACCGCGGCCGCTTCCGGCGTCTTGACCAGCGCATCTTCCAGGGCGCCGAGCCAGCCGGGAGCGGGCACGGCGTCGTCGTTCAACCAGGCGACGAACGGGGTGTCCACAACGGACAGTGCGGCGGCCAGCGCGCCCGCGTAACCCTCGTTGCGGGGAAGTCGGAGGACCTCGTGCCCGGCGAGCAGCGCCGCGGTGCCGTCGTCCGACGCGTTGTCCACCACGAGGGTCCGATGTGGACGGTCCTGCGCGCCGAGCGCGGCGAGGCAGGCGGCGATGTGCCCGGCCCCGCGCCAGGTCACCACGACCACGGTGGTGCTGAGCTCGTTGTCCACACCCCGCAGAATACGGAGGTGCCCGAACTCGTCGTCATCGCGGAGCAACTGCTCGCCCCGGTGCCCGGCGGCACCGCCCGCTACACCGCCGAGCTGCTGCGAGCCCTGCCCGCCACGGCCCCGGCGGGCTGGACGGTGTCGAGCGTGGTCGCCCGGCACGCCGACGTCGAAGCCGCGCGGACAGAAGGGGTCGACGGCCCTCGTGTCCTGCCGCTTCCCCCGCGCGCGCTGGTCGGTGCCTGGCAGCTGGGCCTGCCGTGGTGGCCCGGCGGGGACGCGGTGCACGCGCCGACCCCGCTCGCGCCGGCCAAGGCGCCGCGCGGCCGGACGCTTTCGGTCACCGTGCACGACACCGTCCCGTGGACCCATCCCGAGACGCTGACCCCGCGCGGCGTCAGCTGGCACCGGGCGATGGTCGCGCGGGCCGCCAAGCAGGCGAACGCGCTGGTCGTGCCCACAAAAGCCGTCGCCGACGACCTCGCGACGCGGGTCCCGGTGACCGTCCCCGTGCACGTCATCGGGCACGGCCGGACGGCCTTCCCCGAAGCCGCCGACCTCGATCTGCCGGAGCGGTACGTGCTCGCGATCGGCACCATCGAGCCGCGTAAGGGCATCGACGTGCTGATCGACGCGATGAGCCGCTTCGACGGCCCGCCGCTGCTCCTCGCCGGGCAGCCCGGCTGGGGCGGCCTCGACCCGCTGGAGATGGCGCGCGAGCGTGGCCTGCCGGAAGGGCGCGTCCGCGTGCTGGGGCGGCTTTCCGACGCCGAACTGGCCGGGGCGCTGCGCCGCGCGACCGTGCTGGCCGTGCCGAGCCTCGCCGAGGGCTTCGGCCTGCCGCTGCTGGAGGCGATGGCGGCGGGCGTGCCGGTGGTGCACTCCGACGTCCCCGCGCTCGCCGAAGTCGCGGGCGGCGCGGGCGTGACGGTGCCCAGAGGTGACGCCGCGGCCCTCGCGACGGCCCTCCGCGACCTGCTGGGATCCCCTGGCCAAAGCGCTGAACTGGTCAAACTGGGGCTGGCCAGGGCGGAGGGCTTTTCCTGGCGGGCGGCGGCGGAAGCCATCTGGAAGTTGCACTTTCACACTGTCCGTTGAGCGAGTTTGTCGGTTGCTGACCAACCGCACCCCGAACGGTCGTACTCTGCTCAGGTGGCGACAGAACCACGCGTGCTCATCGACGCGACCGCAGTTCCCGCGGACAGGGGCGGTGTCGGCCGCTACGTCGATTCCCTGGTCGCCGCCCTGGACGACGGCGGGGCACGCCTCACGGTCGTCTGCCAGCCGCGCGACGCGTTGCTGTACGACCAGCTGGCGCCCGGCTCCCGCATCGTGTCGACCACGCAGTCGACGTCCACCCGCACGGCCCGCCTGACCTGGGAGCAGACGACCCTGCCGCGGCTGATCCGGCGCCTCGGGGTCGACGTCGTCCATTCACCGCACTACACGATGCCGCTCGCGAGCCCGGCCGCGTCGGTGGTCACGCTTCACGACGCCACTTTCTTCACCGACGCGGTGCTGCACTCGTCGGTGAAGGCACGGTTCTTTCGCGCGTGGACGATCGCGGCGCTACGGCGGGCGTCGCTCTGCGTAGTGCCGAGCCGCGCGACCGCGGACGAGCTGGGCAAGGTCGCGCACGTCCGGCCCGGCTCACTGGAGATCATCCAGCACGGGGTGGACGGCGACCGGTTTCACCCACCGTCACCGGAAGAGATCACCGCCGCGCGCGAAGCCGTCGGGCTCGGGGAGACGCCGTATGTGGCGTTCCTCGGCGCGCTGGAGCCGCGCAAGAACGTTCCGGCGCTGATCCGCGGCTTCGCGCGAGCCGTCGCCGGACGGCCGAATCCGCCCGCGCTCGTGCTCGCCGGTCAGCCCGGCTGGGACAGTCAGGTCGAGAAGGCGCTTGACGCCGTCCCGCATCGGCTGCGGGTCATCCGCGCCGGTTACCTGCCCTTCGGCACGCTCGCCGGGTTCCTCGGCGGCGCGGAGCTCGTGGCGTATCCGAGCCTGGGCGAGGGTTTCGGCCTGCCCGTGCTCGAAGCGATGGCGTGTGGCGTCGCCGTGCTCACCACGCGGCGGCTCTCCCTGCCCGAGGTCGGCGGCGACGCGGTCGCGTATTGCGGGGTCGGCGCCGGGGACGTCGCGGCCGCGATAGCCGAGCTGCTGGACGACCCGTCCCGGCGGTCCGTGCTGGCCGCGGCCGCGCAGCGGCGGGCGAAGGAGTTTTCCTGGGCCACCACCGCTGATCAGCATCGCGAGGCTTACCTGAAAGCGTGGGCGGGGCATCGAAGTCGCGTTCGGTGACGAGGGCACAATGTCGGGGTGACTGAGACCACCGGCTATGGCGACGAGGTCGCCGTCGTGACCGTGACGTACTTCGCGGGCGAGACCCTCGAGCGCTTCCTGGACACGCTTGAGAAGGCCACCGACCGGGACGTCCTGGTCGTCGTCGCCGACAACGCGTCGACCGACGGCGCACCGGAGCGCGCGGCCGAGCGCGACAACGTGAAGCTCGTGAGCATCGGCGAGAACGTCGGCTACGGCACGGCCGCGAACCGCGGGGTCGCCGAACTCGATGAGCGTTTCGGCTGGGTAGTGGTGGTCAACCCCGATCTCGAATGGGAGCCGGGCTCGCTCGACGCGCTGCTCGAAGTCGCCAAGCGCTGGCCGCGCGGTGGTGCCTTCGGCCCGTTGATCCACGACCTCGACGGCACGGTCTACCCGTCGGCGCGGCTGCTGCCGTCGTTCGGGCGCGGCATCGGGCACGCGGTGTTCAGCAAGGTCTGGCCCGCCAACCCGTGGACGAAGGAGTACCGGCAGGAGAACAGCGCGCCGGTGGAGCGGACGGCGGGCTGGCTTTCCGGGTCCTGCCAACTGATCCGGCGTGAGGCGTTCGACTCCGTCGAGGGATTCGACCCGCGGTACTTCATGTACTTCGAGGACGTCGATCTCGGGGACCGGCTCACCCGGGCCGGGTGGCTGAACGTCTACGCGCCTTCGTCGAGCGTGATGCACATCGGCGGCGCGGCGACGTCGCAGGTTTCGACGAAGATGCTCGGCGCCCACCACGACAGCGCGTATCGGTATCTCGCGGACCGTCACAAAGGACTGCTGTGGAAGCCGGTAATGCTCGCCGTGCGCCTGGGCCTCAAGGTGCGGCTGAAACTGGAAACGCGCAAAGGCTAAAAGACTTGTGAGCGTTCCCGCCGGTTAGAACCGGCGGGAACGCTCACAAGTCTTTGTGGGTCAGATGCCGTCCAGGCGGCGTGACAGGTTCGAGCGGCCTGTCGACTGCGTGGTCGTCGGGATCAGGCCGCTGAACTCCCTGTCCTCGGCGTCTTCCTTCTTCTTGGCGGGCTTCGCCTCGAGCGGCGACGTCGGCTGCTGGGACTTGAGCGGCGACGGGATCGGCTTGGCCGCGGGCCTGCGGATGATCGGGGCCGTCGGCTGGGCCTGCTGCGGCTGGCGACGTCGCTCGCCGCCGATCTCCAGGCGCTTGGTGGGCTGCGCGCCCGCCAGCGGATGGTCGTTCTCCTCGATCACCGACGCGGCTATCCGGCCGGTGGTGTCCGGATCCTGGGCGTGGTCGATGTCGTCGACCATGGATCTCGGGATCTGCTGCGTGTTCGAGGAGTCCATGGGCGAGGTCGCGTTGTCTGGTGTGACGACGAAAGCTCCGCGTGCCTGCGCACGTGCCAGCAACGCGTCTGCCCGATCGCGGGGGTCCATCCCCTTGGCCTCCCGACTGACCCGAGGCCCTCTGGGAAGAGAGCCGCCTGTGTGCTGTCTAGGGTAGGCCCTCCGGGCGTCCGCCGTCAGTGTTTCCGGCGGCTTGTCGTTCAGTGGCGCGTGATACAGGAGGAGATTTCCGGTGACAGCAGAGCTCGGTGTCGATGCGGTGGTACTTGTCGGGGGGCAGGGGACCCGGTTACGGCCGTTGACACTGTCCGCGCCGAAGCCGATGTTGCCGACAGCGGGCACACCGTTCTTGAGTCACCTTCTCTCAAGAATCCGCGAAGCGGGCATCACGCACGTCGTGATGGGGACGTCTTACCGGGCCGAGGTGTTCCAGGAGTACTTCGGCGACGGCGCCGCGTTCGGGCTCGAGATGGAGTACGTCGTCGAGGAGGAGCCGCTCGACACGGGCGGTGCGATCCGCAACGTTTATGACAAACTTCGCGCGGACGACGCGGTGATCTTCAACGGCGACATCCTCTCCGGCGCGGACCTGGGCGAACTCGTCCGCACGCACCGCGACTCGAACGCCGACGTCACGCTGCACCTCCAGCGCGTCGAGGACCCGAGCCGGTTCGGCTCGGTGCCCACCGACGCCGACGGCCGTGTGCTCCAGTTCCTCGAAAAGACGCCGAACCCGCCCACGGACCAGATCAACGCCGGTTGTTACGTCTTCCGCCGCTCGGTGATCGAGTCGATCCCGACCGGCCGCCGGGTGTCGGTCGAGCGGGAAACCTTCCCGTCGCTCCTCGCCGCGGGCGCGCACGTGCAGGCTTTTGTCGACGATTCTTACTGGCTCGACGTCGGCAAGCCGGAGGCGTTTGTGCTCGGCTCGTGCGACCTCGTCCGCGGTATCGCGCCGACGTCCGCCCTGCCCGGTCCCGTCGGTGAGGCTTTGGTCCTCGAAGGCGCGTCGGTCGCGGAAGACGCGACGGTTTCGGGCGGGTCGACGATCGGTGCCGGAGCGAGCGTCGGTTCGGGCGCGACGGTGACCGGCTCGGTGCTGTTCGACGGCGCCTTTGTCGGTGAAAACTCCATCGTGGAGCGATCCGTGCTCGGTGCGGGCGCGCGGGTCGGCGCCGGCGCGGTGCTGCGCGGGGTCGTGCTCGGCGACGGCGCGTCCGTCGGGGCCGGCTGCGAACTGCTGGACGGCGCCCGCGTGTGGCCGAAAATGGAGCTGCCCGACGGATCGGTGCGTTTCTCGAGCGACGCCTGATCATGTTCTGGCGGCCGCTCTACGAGCTGGACCTGGACAAAGTCCTGAGTCCGTTGAGTCGTGGCGCCCACTCGCCGAACATCGTCCGCGAGGAGCGCGGCGTGACCTGGCTGGCGGCGAACACCGCCGACGGCCCCGGCACACTCGCCGTTCGCCGGACCTCCGGTGGTGAGGTCGAGGCGGACGCGTGGGGCCCCGGCGCGCAAAGCCTGCTCGACGGCGTCCCCGCCCTGCTGGGCGCGAACGACGACGACAGTGAGTTCACCGCGCACCACGAAGTCGTCGCGCAGGCCCGGCGGCGGATGCCCGGCCTGCGGCTGTGCTCGACCGGCCGGGTCTGGGACGCGCTGCTGCTGGCGGTGCTGGAGCAGAAGGTCGCAAGCCTGGAGGCGCTCCGGTCCTGGCACGAACTGTGCCGCCGCTTCGGCGAACCCGCGCCCGGCCCCGCCCCGGCCAAGCTGCGCGTGCCGCCGACCCCGCTGGCGATCCGGTCCATTGTGGACTGGGAATGGCACAAGGCGGGTGTCGACCTGACCCGCCGCTCGACGCTCATCCGCGCCGCGCGCGTGGCTCCCCGGCTGGAACAAGCCGTCGAACTCGGCGGCCTGGAAGGGCGTGCGCTGCTGCGGAAGGTGTCCGGCATCGGCGTCTGGACCGCCGCCGAAATCGCGCAGCGGGCCTGGGGCGACGCGGACGCCGTCAGCTTTGGCGACTTCAACATCCCGACCGTGATCGGTCACGCCCTGACCGGCCGCGCGCTCGACGACCAAGGCATGTTCGAACTCCTGGCGCCCTACGCGCCGCAACGGCAACGCGCGGTGCGATACGTGTCGGCGGCCGGTTTCCGCCGTCCGCGCTACGCGCACAGGTACGCCCTGCGCGACTACCGCGCCATGTGACCCAGCCGTTGTGGACCCAGTGCAAGACCGGGCGTGCTCAGCGCCAGCCCTGCGGCGGGAAGGGTGGGGTCTTCGGTTTGTCGCCGAGGACGATCAGGATCGCCAAAAGCATGGTCATGTTCCGGCGTTTCTTCGGGGCGGGCTTACGGAACTTGGAGGGCGGCGGTGACGATCGAAAGCGCTTCGGCGTGGGTGAGGCCGAGTTTGCGCGCGGCCGCGGCGTAGTCGGCGGCGGCTTGCTGGGCGCGGGCCCGGGTTTGGTCGCCGGACGCGCCGACGAAGCTGCCGGCGCGGCCCCGTGTTTCGATAAGGCCTGCTTCTTCCAGTTCGCGGTACGCCCGCGCGATGGTGTTCGGCGCGACGGCGAGGTCGGCGGCGAGCCGGCGCACGGTGGGCAGTTTCGTGCCGACAGGCAGGGTCCGGTCGTTGATCTGCGCGGCGAGCGACGAGCGGACCTGCTCGTACGGCGGCACCGGCGAGTTGCTGTCCAGGCTGAGGGTCATCGGGTCACCAGCCCTGAGGTGGTGTGTGGGGCGGGTACTGCTGTTGCGGATATTGCTGCTGGGTTTGCTGCTGCTGGGGATATTGCTGTTGGGGATACTGCCGCGGCGGGTAAGGCTGCTGCGGTTGTCCCTGCGGCGGTGACGGTGGCGGATAACCCTGCCATTGTTGTTGCGGCGGTTGCGGTGGTTGTTGCTGGGAAGGGAAACCCTCCCGCTTGTTGGTGTTGTGCGCCTTGATCAGCGCGATGGTCACCCAGACGACAAAAATGACGCCCAGGATCACCAGGATTATCCAGCCGCTGCCGTCACCGCCGCCGGTGTGAAGGTGCACCCGTGTCGAAAACAACCGCTTCCCCCTTGAATTCCTCCCGAACTCCTAGTGTCGCATTGCCGAGGCCGCCGCGGTCATGAGTTCCGCCAAATCCTCCGAACCGGCGGGCAACGCGTCGAGCGGCCACCAGCGCAGATCGTCGGACTCGTCGCTGCGCACCGGCTCGGCCCCCCGCGGTGCCCTGACGACGAAGCGGACGTCGAAATGCCTGGTCGGGACGCCGAGCGAGCAGGTGATCGGGTGGACGTCGAGGTGCACCGGGGTGGGGTCGATGATCAGCTCGCCGATTCCGGATTCCTCGCGGGCCTCGCGCAAAGCCGCGTCGGCCAGTGTGCTGTCCTCGGGCTCGCAATGCCCGCCGAGCTGCAGCCATCGGCCGACCCTCGGGTGCAGCGTGAGGAGCACGCGTTCGCCGTCGGCGTCGACGAGCACCGCCGACGCCGTGAGGTGGCCGGCCGCGCACGATCGCGCACAAGAGTCCTCGCGCGCGGCGAGGAAGCCCAAGAACGCTTGGCGTAACGACTCCTGACTCGCCGAGCCCGGGCGCCAATTGTCCAAAGTGGACACGGCGTCTTTGTGCAGCGTTTCCCCTTGCCCGGTCACAGCTCCAGCAGCCTCTCGTCCGGTGCCGAGGGCTCGCGCGGAGCCACCGCGCCCGCCGGGTGGCCGATCGCGACCGCGCCCAGTGGTTCCCAATCCTCTTGCAGGCCAAGGGTTTCCCGGACGAGGTCGGCGGCGAAGATGGTCGAGCCGATCCAGCACGAGCCGAGTCCCTCGGCGGCGAGCGCGACCAGCAGACCTTGCACCGCGGCCCCCGCCGCGACGGTGAACATCGTGTGCTCGCAATCGTTGCGTCGCGCGTCCGGGTAGGTGTGCGCGCCGTCGGCCACCAGGAACGGAATCACCACTTCCGGCGCGTTGAACAGGATGTCGCCGCGGCTGGTGCGCTTGGCGATCTGCTCGTCGGTGAAGTTGTCGGCTCGCAGGTCGGCACGCCACGATTCCCGCATCGCGTCGAGCAGTTTCTTGCGGGTGCCCGATTCGCGCAGCCACACGAACCGCACCGGTTTCGTGTGGTGCGGCGCGGGGGCGGTGAGCGCGGAACCGACGGCGCGGCGGAGCACCTCGGCGTCGACGGGCTCCGGGCTGAACGACCGGATCGACCGGCGCAGTGGCACCGCCTCCCGCCGTCCCTGCTCGATCGCTTCGTTGACCCCGAGCCGGAACAGGTCCATCTCCACCGGCCGGATCAGGTCGCGCGCGGTCGACTTGTCATCCACCAGGGACAGTCCGCGCACGATGGCGACCGGCAGGCTGCCGAGCTTGCCCTTGACCAGGTCGGCCGCGGCGGCGAGTTCGTCGGCGACGGCGACCTCGGTGACGGCCAGCTCGTTGCCCTGGACGTCGATCTCGCCCGCGTAGTCGTGCAGCACACGCAGGCCCGACGAGCCGATCGCCGCGTCGGTCTGGCCGTTGCGCCACGCGCGGCCCATGGTGTCGGTGATGACGACGGCGACCTCGACCCCGAGCCGCTCACGCAAACCGTTGCGCAGGGCCAATGCCGAGGCGTCGGGGTCGGCGGGCAGCAGGGCGACCTCGTTGGTCGCGACGTTCGACGCGTCGACCCCGGAAGCCGCCTGGACGATGCCCAGCCGGTTCTGTGTGATGACCGTCCGGCCGATCCTGGCGATGATCCGGACGGCCTCTTCCTCCACGAGCTTGCGCCGCGCCGCGTCGCGTTCTTCGGGATCGGACGGGACCTTGACCAGTCGTCCCTCTACTTTGGACACGATCTTGCTCGTGACCACCACGACGTCTCCGGAGCGAAGCCAGCGCGCCGCTTCGGCGATGGCGCCGGTGAGGTCGTCCCCCGGCCGGAATTCGGGCAGCCCTTCGACGGGCAGGATCTCCAGCTTGGCCGACGCGTGATCAGGCAACTTCCACCCCGGACAGTTCCAGTGCCGCGCGGGCCATCGCCGCGGTGGCGTCTACATCGGACATCAGCAACGGCACCGCGCGGACCTCGACACCGGGCACGGTCACCTGCTCGCCCTCGGCGACCAGCCAGCCGTCGAGCAGGCCCTCGTCGGAGTGCTTCCTGGACCCGTAGTGCCTGCCGACGGCCTCGGCGGAGGTCTCCACGCCGATCGCGGTCAGGCACGCGTCCGCCATGCCGCGCAACGGCTTGTCGCCGATGATCGGCGAGACGCCGACCACCCCGGCCTCGGTCTTGCGCAGCGCGTCCCGCACGCCCGGCACCGACATCACGGTACCCACCGAGACGACCGGGTTCGACGGCGCGAAGAGCACGGCGTCGGCCTCCGCGATGGCGTCGAGCACCCCGGGCCCGGGGGAGGACTCGTCCGCGCCGACGGGCAGGATCGAGTGCGCGGTCAGTTCGGCGTGATAGCGGACCCACCACTCCTGGAAGTGCAGGGCCTTGCGCTGACCGGGGTCTTCGGGATCGTCGACGACGACGTGCGTCTCGACCCGGTCGTCGGACATCGGCAGCAGGCGCACCCCCGGCTTCCAGCGGTCGCAGAGCGCCTCCGTCACCGCGGAGAGCGGGTAGCCGGCACGCAGCATCCGGGAGCGGATGAGGTGTGTGGCGATGTCCTTGTCGCCGAGGCCGAACCAGCTCGGTTCCGCGTCGTAAGCCGCCAGCTCCTCTTTGACCGTCCACGTCTCGCCGGAGTGACCCCACCCGCGTTCGGTGTCGATCCCCCCGCCGAGGGTGTACATGCAGGTGTCCAGGTCGGGGCAGATCCGCAGGCCGTGCAGCCACACGTCGTCCCCGGTGTTCACCAGCGCGGTGATCTCGTGCCCGGACCCCGGCGGCGCCTCCCCGATCGCGGGAAGCCCCAACGCGGCCTTGACACCCAGCAGGAAACGAGCCCCGCCCACTCCGCCCACTACTACGACAACCTTCACGATTTCCGATCCTCGCACGTGTCCCTCGGAGGCACCCAATAGCGATACCTGTGGTGTTCGGTGAAACCCAGTTCGCCGTACAACGCCAGCGCGGGGCCATTGCTTACCGAAACCTGGAGAACTTCTTCGGTGGTTCCGCGCCCGGCCGACCACTCGCCCGCCGCCGCCATCAGCCTGGCGGCAAGCCCGCGGCGCCGGTACTCGGGCTTCACTTCCAGCCGCGAGATGTGCCCGAACTCGCCCACGACCGCGACGCGGACGGCGGCGGCCGTCACGCCGTCGACCTCCACGACGCCGTAGCCGACGTCGCCGGTGGTCAGCACGTGCCGCTCGGCGGCCCCCGGCTCGCCGCTCTTGGCGGTGATCTCCCACCAGCCGGGGGTCGGCTCCGGCGCTATGAACGGACCGTTCATAGCGGTTTTCGCCATGAACGGTCCGTTCATGGCGGCTTTGACGAGCACCGCGACCTCGGACCCGGCGGCGTGACCGGTGTTCTCGCGCCAGCCCGCGGCGATCACGGCGTCCTCGGTCGGACTGCCCTTGACGGCCTGGACGGCGGGCGTGATCTCGCGCGCGTGGGCGAAGTCACATACGGCATTCAGGGCGTCTTCGACGGGCATCCGGGGGTCGCCGACGGCGAGGGCGCTGTTGGCGCGGCCGGTGAAGCCGTCGGCCCAGCGCAGGCGCCAGTCGCCGAGCAGGCCCTGTTCAAGCGGGGGCCAGGCGGCCGAACAGGCAACTTCGAGCTTTTCGTCGGCGTTCACGGTTAGATTGTGACAAAGAGCCGAGGAGGGCCGATGAGCGTCGCACGCAAGGACGACCGGCACAACGATGACCTGGTCGGAGAGATCGCGGACAGCTTCAACAGGGCGGTCGGGGCGAAGAAGCGCACCGAGGACGGCGAGGCGAAGGCCGAGCCGCCGCGCTTCGTCGTGACCGGCGACGCACGCGCGGTCCCCCGCAAGAACCGCCGGGAGCGCTAGCATCCCAGCAGTGCGATAAACGCTGTTCACCAAGGCATCCCACCTGGTGTGGATAAGGGTTGCCTCACCACCCCGCGGGGCTCAAGGTCGCGTAATGTTCCGAGCGCGGCTAGCCCCGGAGAAACAGACTAAAAAGCAGGAGAGCGCAGTGACCTACGTGATCGCCGAGCCCTGCGTCGATGTGCTCGACAAGGCATGCATCGACGAGTGCCCCGTGGATTGCATCTACGAGGGGGACAGGATGCTCTACATCCACCCCGACGAGTGCGTCGACTGCGGTGCTTGCGAGCCGGTCTGCCCGGTGGAAGCCATCTACTACGAAGACGACGTGCCCGACCAGTGGGTCGCCTACACCAAGGCGAACGTCGACTTCTTCAACGAGCTGGGCTCGCCCGGCGGCGCGTCGAAGGTCGGCAAGACCTCGCACGACCCCGACTGGATCAAGGCGCTGCCGCCGCAGGGCGAATGAGCGGGATCGCCCTCCCCGATTTCCCTTGGGACGCGCTCGCCGGCCACGGCTCGGTGGCGCGTGCCCATCCGGGCGGCATCGTGGACCTGTCCGTCGGCACGCCGGTGGACCCGGTCCCGGCCGGTATCCGGGACGCGCTGGCGTCGGTTTCGGAGATCCCGGGGTACCCGGCGACCCATGGAATTCCCGCGCTGCGGGCGGCCGCGATAGACGCGCTGCGACGGCGTCACGGTATCGAAGGCCTCGAAGCGGACGCGGTGCTGCCGACGATCGGCTCCAAGGAGCTGGTCGCCTGGTTGCCGCGGCTGCTCGGTTTCGGCGCGGGTGACACCGTTGTCATCCCGGAGCTGGCGTACCCGACGTACGAGGTCGGCGCCCTGCTCGCCGGTGCGTCGATCCTGCGCGCGGACAGCCTGACCGCGCTCGGTCCGCAGCGCCCGGCGATGCTGTGGCTGAACTCGCCGTCCAATCCGACCGGCAAGGTGCTCGGAGTCGAGCACCTGCGCAAGGTCGTCGAGTGGGCCCGCGAACGTGACGTGATCGTCGTCTCCGACGAGTGCTATCTGGCGCTCGGCTGGGAGAGCCAGCCGGTGTCGATCCTGCACCCGTCCGTCCACGGTGGACGGACCGACGGCTTGCTCGCGGTGCACTCGCTGTCCAAGTCGGCCAACATGGCGAGCTACCGGGCGGCGTTTGTCACCGGTGACCCGAAGCTGGTCGCGGAACTCTTGGCGGTGCGCAAGCACGCGGGGATGATCGTGCCGCGGCCGGTTCAGGAGGCCATGGTCGCCGCGCTCGTCGACGACGAAGCGCTGGAAGCACAGCGTGAGCGCTACGCCCGTCGTCGCCTGGTGCTGCGGAAAGCGTTGCAGGACAACGGTTTCGAGATCGACCACTCCGAGGCCGGGCTGTATCTGTGGGCCACCCGCGGGGAAGAGTCGATGGTCACGGTCAGCTGGCTCGCGGAGCGCGGCATCCTGGTCGCGCCCGGTACTTTCTACGGCCCCACCGGCGGTCGCCACGTTCGGATCGCGCTCACCGCGACCGACGAGCGCATCGACGCCGCCGCGGACCGCCTCGCCCACTGACCTCGGCGCCGGGGTCCGCGGGAAACTTAAGCAAGCACTTGACTATCCGAAGGTCTGCGTAGATAGTTAAGAATGTGCTTAACCAAAGTGGATCGCTGGACCGGGTGTTCCAGGCCCTGGCGGACGGGACCCGGCGCGAGATCGTCGAGCGGCTCGTCCGCGGCCCGGCGTCGGTCAGCGAACTCGCCAAGCCGCTGGAGATGTCGCTGCCGGCGGTGATGCAGCACCTGCAGGTGCTCGAAGCCTGCGGGCTGGTCCGCTCCGAAAAAGCGGGGCGGGTCCGCACCTGCCGGATCGAGCCGGAGACGTTGCGGCTGGCCGAAAGCTGGCTCAACGGGCAGCGCACCACCTGGGAACGCCGCCTCGACCGGCTCGGCGAACACCTCGACCACGCGGGAGAAACCTCATGACGGACCACGAAGTCACGCACGCCACCTTCACCCTTGAGCGCACCTACGACGTCTCGCCAGAGCGCGTGTTCGCCGCCTGGGCGGACCCTGTCGCGAAGGCCCGCTGGTTCACCGTTCCTGGCGGCGCTCACAAGCTCGATTTCCGCGTCGGCGGCATCGAGGTCACGAGCGGTGATCCGGAGAAGGGCCCGTCGCTGACCGCCGAATCGCGATACCACGACATCGTTCCCGATGCGCGGATCGTTTACAGCACAACGCTTTTCGGCGACGGCGAGCTGGCGACAGTGTCGATCACGACGGTCGAGATCACCGCCGACGGTGACGGCTCGAAGCTCGTGCTCACCGAGCAGGGCACCTTCCTCGACGGCCGCGAGCAGCCGAGCTGGCGTGAGCAAGGCACGTCGACCTGGCTCGACGCCCTGGGGGCCGACCTGCGGAACTGACGTTGGCTCCAAAGCACTTGTGAGCGTTGCGGCCGGTTAGAACCGGCCGCAACGCTCACAAGTGCTCAGTAGTCGCGGCCGGTGAAGCCGCGGTAGATGAAGCGTGTCAGCGACTCGACGGCCTGTTCGTCGGAGACCGGGTCCCAGCCGTCCGGCGGCGGGTCGAGCAGCCACATCTGCGCGAAGCCGTCGACGAGCCGGTACATCATCGCGAGTGAGATCTGGGTCGTCGCGGGCAGTTCCATGCCCTTGGCGGTGACGTGCGCGAGGTGGCCGCGGATGTCCTCCTGCTGGGAGGCGCCGAAGGTGGCCAGCTTGCGGGCGAACTCCTCGCTGACCATCGCGGCCTGGCGCAGCGCCTGCATGGTCGCCGCGTTTTCGCGGTAGAAGGTCCAGTACATCCGGACGTGCCATCGGATGGCGTCGGGGTCGGAGAAGTCCGGGTCGTGGCCGGGTGCCATGGCGCTGTTGTCGCCGCTCGCCGAGATCTCCCCGAGCAGCGCTTCCAGCAGCTCTTCTTTGCCGGCGAAGTGGTTGTAGAACGAACCCGCCGCGCGACCGGCCTCCGAGGTGATGTCGGTGATCTTGGTGTTCAGGTAGCCCCGCGCGGCGAACACGCGCTTGGCGGCTTCCTTCAGCGCGGTCTCTGTCTCCGCCGCCTTCTCCTTGCGGTTTGTCGCCGTCATTCGTCCTGCCTCCTTGACGGAAACGCTAGCAGCGAGCACTATGAATCTATATTCACTGAATCGAGATTCACCCAACAGGAGGCAGACATGACCAAGCAGGTGCTTATCGCGGGAGCCGGGCCGACCGGGCTGACGGCGGCCATCGAGCTGGCTCGCCGGGGCGTCGGCGTGCGGATCGTGGAGAAGGCCGAGGAGTTCTTCATCGGGTCGCGAGGCGACGGGCTGCAACCGCGCACGATGGAGGTCTTCGAAGACCTGGGCGTGCTCGACGCAGTGCTCGCGGCGGGAATCCCCGGGATGGCGATCCAGGCGCACGTCGGCGGTGAGGTCGTACGCGAGATGTGGATGGCCGAGCCCGTCGAGCCGACGCCCTCGGTGCCCTACCCGAACGGGCGCTTCCTCGGCCAGTCGCGCACCGAAGGCATCCTGCGCGACCGGCTCGCCGAATTCGGCGTGCGTGTCGAACTCGCGACGGAGCTGGTCGGCTTCGAGCAGGACGATCGGTGTGTGCGCGCGACTTTGCTACACGATGGTGTGACGGAGACGGTCGAAGCCGACTACCTCGTGGGCGCGGACGGCGGCCGGAGCTTCGTCCGGAAGTCGCTCGGCATCGCCTTCGAGGGCACCACCGACGAATCCATCCGGATGCTGCTCGGCGACGTCCAGGCCGACGGCCTCGACCACGCCTACGGGCACTGGTTCGGCTCGCCCGACGCGCCGATGTCCGGCATCATCCTCACCCCGCTGTCGGGCGGCAAGCAGTTCCAGTTCGGCGCGCCGCTGGGTGAGGGCGAGGTCGAGGCGTCGTTGTCGACGTTGCAGCGGCTGCTCGACGAACTGTCCGGCGGCATGGACATCCACCTGCACGACCTGACCTGGTCGACGGTGTGGCGGCCCAACACCCGGCTGGCCGAGCGGTTCCGTGTCGGGCGCGTGTTCATCGCGGGCGACGCGGCCCACGTGCACCCGCCGACTGGCGGCCAGGGCCTGAACACCGGTATCCAGGACGCCTACAACCTGGGCTGGAAACTGGCCGACGGCTCGCCGGAGCTGCTCGACAGCTACGAAGCCGAGCGGCGCCTGGTGGCGATGAAGGTGCTCGGAGTCAGCACTGAGCTGATGCGCAAGTACGTCGACGGGGAGCCGGACGCCCACGAGCGCGGCGAGGAGACCCGTCAGCTGGACATCGGCTACCGCGGCGGCCCGCTCGCCCCGTCGAGCGAGGGCCTGATCCGCGCCGGTGACCGCGCCCCCGACGCGCCGGTCCTCGACACGAACGGCAAGCGGGTGCGCCTGTTCGAGCTGTTCCGCGGCCCGCACGCGACCGAACTCCACTTCGGCGGCGCCCCCGTCGAAGGCCCGCACACCTACCGCGTCCTGCCCGCCGGCTCGACTCCCGAGTCCTCTTCGGACCTCGTCGACACGGACAACCACGCCCACACCGCGTACGACGCTTCGCCAGGCGCGCGCTTCTCGATCCGCCCCGACGGCTACATCCGCTACGTCACCCACACCCGCTACGCCACCGCCTAACGCCGCACCTGGCATGCCCTGAAGGCCACCTTGAGGGACTCTAACGCCCTCAAGGTGGCCTTCAGGGACTTCTAGTGCTCTCAAGGTGGCCTTCAGAGGCAAGGTGAGCGGGCAAGGCAAGAGGCGAGGCGAGTGGGCGAGGCGAGTGGGCACCGGAGCGAGTCACTGGCAGGGGTTCTAGGCGTCGATGACGCGGTGGGCGGCGGTGTCCACTTTGGACCAGAGGGCGGGCCATTCGGCGCGGGCGTGGGCGCGCTTGTGCAGTTCGATCTCGGCGATGCGGCCCGCGATGAACCCGGTGCGCCCGTCGAGCGAGTCGAGGAGCGAGCGCATCCTGTCGGCCGCGATGACGGCGTCCTGGTGATCGCCGAGCACGGTCTGCAGGTCCTTGGTCGCCTTGATCAGCTTGCCGATGCGGCTCGCTTGCTTCTTCTTCGTCGAGGTCTGTGCGAGCTCGGCGGCGTAACGCAAACGCTTGCCATGGATGCGAAGGGCGTGGAGATCGTCGTCGGGCGGGTCGGACGGCAACGCGACGACGGCTTTGGCGAGCTTGCGGTACGGCTTGCGCAGGCCGCCGATCAGGTCGGCCGACGCCGAAGCGTCCACGGTGGCGACGTTCCCGGGTGCGGGCTCCCGCTCGGGCTGCCGGGCCAGCTGTGCGATGCCCTGCAACATCGTTTCGTACCGGGCGCTGGACAACGCCCTGGTCAGCCGCCGCCTGGCCACCGTCCGGCCCGCCACGAACTTCGCGACGAGCTCCTGGGCGGCCAGCTGGTCACGGGCTTCGAACCCGGCGACCAGCTCCCGCAGGTGGCCGATCAGCACGTCGTAGTCCCGCACCTCGCCGAGCGACTGCCCGAGCCAGCCCAGCTCGGCGCGCACCGGTTCGGCCGTCGGCCCGAGCAGCGCGCCGGACAGCTTCAGCACGCTGCGCATCCGCCGGAGGGCGACCCGCATCTGGTGCAGGTCCTCGGGATCGGTGCCCGAGCGGGTCCCGGGTGCCCGGGCGAGCAGTTCACGCACCTGCGCGTCGAGCTGGGCGCGAACGTGCGTGGCGGCCGGGTCCCCGGGACGCGCTTCGGCCGGTTCGTCGGCGAGTCCCAGATCGGCTGGGGTGGTCGACGAGCGGCGGGCGGCCTTGGCCTTTTTGGGCAACGTCTCGGCTGTCACCAGGCGATTCTAGGTGAACAACCGGTCGTTCGTGATCAATCGTTCGCGTGCAGGGCGGCGTTCAGCTCGATGCCGACGCCGACCCGCGGCACGACCTCGACCGCGCCCGTGCCGGAATTACGCCGGAAAACCGCGCCCGAGATGCCCGAAAGCTCCCGCGCCTTGACGGTCTTGCCGTCGACGACCACCTTCGTGCCCGCGGTGACGTACAGCCCGGCCTCGACCACCGAGTCGTCACCGAGCGAGATGCCGATACCGCCGTTGGCGCCGATCAGGCAGCGCTCGCCGATCGAGATGGTCTCCTTGCCACCACCGGACAGCGTGCCCATGATCGACGCGCCGCCGCCGACGTCGGTGCCGTCGCCCACGACGACCCCCGCCGAGATCCGGCCCTCCACCATCGACGCGCCGAGCGTGCCGGCGTTGAAGTTGACAAAACCCTCATGCATCACGGTGGTGCCGGAGGCCAGGTGCGCGCCGAGCCGCGCGCGGTCGGCGTCGGCGATGCGGACCCCGCTCGGCACGACGTAGTCGACCATGCGCGGGAACTTGTCGACGCTGAAGACGGTCACGTGCCCGCGGGCGCGCAGGCGCAGGCGGGTGGCCTCGAAGCCCTCGACCTGGCACGGGCCGTGGTTGGTCCACACGACGTTGGCCAGCAGGCCGAACATGCCGTCCAGGTTCTGCCCGTGCGGCTGGACCAGCCGGTGCGACAGCAGGTGGAGCCGCAGGTAGATGTCGTGCGCGTCGGCGGGGGCGTCGGCGAGCTTGCCGATCGTGACGCGGACGGCGACGACCTCGACCTGGCGCTCGGCGTCCGGGCCGAGCAGCGACGCGGCGGCTTCGCCGAGAGCTTCCGTGGCCTGCTCACGGGTCAGGCGCTC
>Ga0247768_1000133_pt1 | contig 26040 bp, 24 predicted proteins | sample UWRJL016104C6_FD_179944 | JGI IMG/M metagenome (GOLD analysis project Ga0247768, IMG submission 179944) | Plant litter microbial communities from Arlington Agricultural Research Station in Wisconsin, United States - UWRJ-L016-104C-6 | ecosystem: Environmental > Terrestrial > Plant litter >... | reverse complement strand
CAACGCCGCGAAGCGCCTGCGCTTCCCCACCTTGGTCAAGCCCGTCGACTCCTCGGGCAGCCGTGGTGTGGTGTCCTGCGCCGGTCCGGGACATCTGCAACGGGCCTTCACCGAGTCGATCGCCTTTTCGCCGTCAGGCCGTGTCGTAGTCGAGGAGCATCTGGACGGTCTGCATTTCACCGTCGAGGTGCTCATTGTGGACGGTCGTGTCGTCTTCCACGCCGTCACCGAACGCACCATCACCCCGCCACCGTTTTTCGTGACGTCGTCGCACCGGCTCCCGGCCGAACTGCCCGAAGGCGGCGACGAAGAACTCGTCGGGATGCTCGAAACGATCTGCGCCGAGCTCGAATACTTCAACGGCCCGCTGACCCTCGACGCCGTGCTCGAACGTGACGGCAGGTTGTACCTCATCGAGATGGGCGCCCGGATGGGCGGCAACGGCCTCGCCGAAGTCATCGAAACCTGTTACGGAGTCGACGTGATGGGCGCGGCCATCGCCATCGCCGCCGGCGAAGAGGTGATCATCGAGCCCAAGCCACCACGGCCGACCCTGGTGCACGTGCTGACGTCGGGCCGGGGCGGGCACCTGGTGCGGGTCGAAGGCGTCGACGTCGTCCGCGCGATGCCCGAGGTCGTCGAGCTGATGCTGTTCGCCGACGACGGTTCCTTCGTCCGGCCGTACGAGCAGGCGGGGTACAAACTGGGCTACGTCGTCCTCACCGCCGAAACGACCGCGCAGCTGCTGGAAGCCGAGAACACCGTGCGCGGAACACTGAAGTTCCTGCTGGAGGAACAGGACATGGCGGTGCCCTTACCTTGAGCACGCCCGCCTTGGACACCTCGCCGTCCGCTCCCCCGCGACCGGCGATGATGCTGCGGCTGCTCGCCGGGCGCGGCGCGTTCCGGCTGGCGATCCAGCTGATGGGCGTCGTACTGGTCGTGGCCTGGGGCGCGCACGACTACGGCCGGTTCGCCAGCGCCATCGGCCTGACCAACTGGCTCGCGTTCGTCCCTACGGCCACCGAAAAAGCGGTGCTCAAGATCCTGCCGCGCACCCGCCTGACCCGGACCGCCGTAGCCGGGCTGGCGGTGCGGACGGCAACCGCGCCGGTACTCGCCGTGTTCGCCGCGCTGCTGGTTTCCCTCGCGGTGGCACCGGCTTCACCGGCGACGACGTACCTGACCGCGGCGGCGTGGTCGATCGCGGGCGGGCTGCTCATGACGTCGTCGGGGCTGCACCGGCTGCGCGGTAAGTCCGACTTGGACGCGGTGGCATTCGCCTGCGCCGCGGCGGTTGTCGTGCTGACCACGGCCGCCACCTGGGCGGTGCGGTGGTCACCGGAAACCCATCTGCTGCTGTTGCTCGGCGGGATCGTCGTGATCACCGGCTTCTCCCTCATGGCACTCCCGGCGCAGTGGCGACGCGGCGCGGCGACACCCGGACACCGGCTGTTCCCGGCCTTCGGGCGCAGCACAGTCCTCTTAGGACTGACAGACCTGCTCGACGTGCTGGCGGTGTCGGTGGTGTTCGGTGTGCTCGCGCTCGCGGGGCGGACGACGGACAGCGGGCCGTTCTACCTGTCGTTGATGGCGTCGAGCGCGTTCTGCTCGCTCCTGCTCTACCAGCTCAAGCTGCACCAGCCGCGGACTTCCCGGCGGATGCGCGGAACGGGCGCGGCGACGGGCCGTGTGCGCGCGGTGTCCCTGCTCCGTGGCTCCGAACGCGCCGGGCTCGTGTTCGCCATCGTGGTCGCCGCGGCGCTGGCCGTGCCGGGGAGCCGTTCGCTATTGCGGGAGGACGGCACGTTCGGCTCCTACGTGGTACTGGTGGTGCTCGTCGGAGTGGAGACGACGCTCTACGCGATCGTCCTCTACGCGAGCTTCGTGGTGGAGAACACCAACAACAGCGTGCTCACCCTGACTTCGGCGTCCGCCTTGGCCGGGCTGCTCACCACGGTCACGCTGGCCGCGCTCCTGGTCCCCGCGTTCGGGCCCGCCGGCGGGTTCGTGGCACTGATCCTCGCCATCGCGGTCAAGGCGTCAACCCTCCGGCGCCTGCTGCGGCGGCGTCATCCGGAACTCGCTGATCAGTAGGAGAAGGACATGTACGTACTGGGAATCAGCAGGATTCACGACTCGGCCGCGGCGCTCGTGCGGGACGGCGAGATCGTCGCCTTCGCCGAGGAGGAACGCTTCACCCGGGTCAAGCACGACGGCGGCTTCCCCGCCAAGGCCATCGAGTTCTGCCTGGCACGCGCGGGGATCACGCTGGCCGACGTCGACCACGTCGCCTACTACTGGCAGCGCTGGAAGGAGCCGATCCACGCGGCCAAGGTCTTCGGGCGCTACTTCCCCGGCACGCTGGAGGTCTTCCGCAACCCCAACGGCGACGAGGGGGGCAAGTCCGCGAGCCTGCTCGACACCTTCAAAACCGGCGGTGGCAAAGGGGTCGACGACTACCACGTCGGCGGCGCCGTGCTCGCGCACTTCAAGCGCTCGTACACCCTCGGCAACGACCTCAAGGCGGCGCTGGGCTTCACCGGCGCCACCAAGTTCAAGGTGCACCTCATCGACCACCACCGCTCCCACGCCGCCAGCGCGTACTACATCTCGCCGTGGGACGAGTCCGCGGTGCTGACCCTCGACGGCATCGGCAGCGACGGCACCAGCACCTTCCTTTCGCACGGCAAGGGAAACCGGATCGCCGACCTCCGCCGGATCAAGTTCCCGCACTCGCTCGGCGCGATGTACGCCGGGGTCACCGGGTATCTCGGCTTCTACCCGACCATGGACGAGGGCAAGATCATGGGCCTCGCGCCGTTCGGGAACGACGTCTACGTCGACAGGTTCAAGGAGCTGATCCACCTCGACGACGACGGCGGGTTCGAACTGGACCTCAGCTGGTTCCGGCACCACACCACCGGCAAGCACGTCATGTCGAAGAAGTTCACCGACACCTTCGGCCCGGCCCGCCCTCGCACGAAGGTGACCGCGGACAATCCGGTGCCGCAGCACTACATGGACGTCGCGTACGCGTTGCAGGTCACGCTGGAGGAAGCGGGCCTGCACCTGGCGCGCTGGCTCCAGCGCGAGACCGGGTCGAAGCGCCTTTGCGTCGCCGGTGGGGTCGCGCTCAACAGCGTGATGAACGGGCGGATCCTGCTGGAGACGCCGTTCGAGGACTTCTTCGCGCAACCCGCGGCGGCCGACGACGGCTGTGCGCTGGGCGCCGCGCTGGAGGTGTCGGTCGGGAAGTACGGCAAGCCACGGCCGCGCGACGGGTTCACCTACACCGGCCCCGAGTTCACCGAGGCCGAGATGGAACTGGCGCTCCAGGACGCCGGGATCGAGTACGTCCGGGTCGCCGACATCGCCGCGCACACCGCGTCGGCGATCGCGGGCGGCAAGATCGTCGGCTGGGTGCAGGGCCGGATGGAGTGCGGCCCGCGCGCGCTCGGCAACCGCTCGCTCGTCGCCGACCCGCGCGACCCCGAGTCCAAGACGCGGATGAACGAGAAGGTCAAGCACCGCGAGGCGTTCCGCCCGTTCGCGCCGTCGTGCCTGGTGGAGCGGGCAGGCGACTACTTCGTGAGCGACTATCCGTCGCCGGTGATGCTGCTGGTGTTCGACGTGCTCGCGGACAAGCGCGCCGAGGTGCCCGCGATCACGCACGTCGACGGCACGGCCAGGGTGCAGACCGTCAGCCGCGAGGACAACCCGCTCTACTGGGACATGATCAAGGAATTCGAGAAGCTCACCGGGGTGCCGATGGTGGTCAACACCTCGTTCAACGACAACAATGAGCCCATCGTGGCGACCCCGCAGGACGCCATCGCCTGCTACCTCAAGACCGATGTGGACGCGCTGGCGCTCGGCCCGTTCTGGGCGGAGAAGACGCGGCTGGAGGACGAAACCGCATGACCGCCGTCGACTCGCCGCCGGACCCCGTGCGCGAAAAGGGGTTCATGAAGGCGCTGTACCGCAACCGGCGCTGGCTCTGGCTGGTGCCCGCGGTGCCCGCCGCGGTCGTCACCCTGCTGGTGATGGTGGTGCTGCCACCCGACCAGGAGCTGAACAACCTCGGCGAATGGGCGTTCAAGCTGAGCCCGTTCGTCTTCGCCGTGCTGGCCGTCGCACTGTTCCCCCGGACGAAGATCGGCCCGGCGCTGATCGTCTTCGCGGTGTTCTGTTACATGTCCTATTTGGACACCGAGCTGGTGATGCGGATCCAGTCCTACGGCCAGGTCGCGGCCACCGACGACACCGCGTTCCAGCCGATCTACCAGTTCGAGCTGTTCGTCACCACGTTCATCGTGCTGTTCGGGCTCCTCGCCTACCGGCTCGGCGGCGCGCGCACCGCCAACGTGCTCAAGGCGGGCGTGGCGTCGATCCTGGTGGTGATCTCCGGGGTGAACGACCTGACCTTCTGGGCGCTCAACGACCTCTGGGCCGCGGGCACCAAGCCGACCGAGCTGAAGTGGGCGTCGCACATGATCGTCTTCCTCGGCGGGCCGCCGAGCGTGCCCGCCGCGGTGGTCTTCATGGCGGTGCACCTGATCCTGGCCGCCGTCGTGGTCGCGCTCCCCGTCGGCCGCTGGTTCACCCGCGCCATCCACCACTGACCACTACGCTCCGTCACGCGCCCACGTGCGGCCGTCAGGTGACCAGTCGGCGGACGACGCCGTCGGCGAGCAGGCGGCCACGGTCGGTCAGCACGGCACGGCCCGCACTATCCAAAGTGGACGACTCGAGCAGGCCTTCCGCGGCGGCGGCCCGCGCTTCGCGGAGCCCGTCCGCGTCGAGTGCTTCCAGCGCGAGGCCTTCGGACAGCCGCAGTTCCAGCATCACGCGCTCCAGGTGCCGATCGGCGTCGGTGAGCACCTCGCGACCCGCCGCCGGGGATTCCCCCGACGCGAGCATCGAGGCATACCGCGCCGGGTGCTTGACGTTCCACCAGCGCACCCCGCCGACATGGCTGTGCGCGCCCGGACCGGCACCCCACCAGTCGCCGCCGCGCCAGTAGCCGATGTTGTGGCGGCAGCGCGCGTCCTCCGACGACGCCCAGTTGGACACCTCGTACCAGCGCAGCCCCGCCGCCGAAAGGACCTCGTCGATCAGTTCGTAGTCGGCCGCCAGTACGTCGTCGTCCGGCGCGGGCAGTTCGCCGCGGCGGACGCGGCGGGCCAGGGCGGTGCCCTCCTCGACGATCAGCGCGTACGCCGAAACGTGGTCGACCCCCGCGGTGAGCACCGCGTCGAGAGAAGCGCGCAGGTCTTCGACGCGCTCCCCCGGCGTCCCGTAGATGACGTCGAGGTTGACGTGCTCGAAGCCCGCGGCCCGCGCCTCCGCCGCCGCGGCGACCGGGCGGCCCGGGGTGTGGACCCGATCCAGGATCTTCAGCACATGCTGCGCCGCCGACTGCATGCCGAGCGAGATCCGGTTGAACCCGGCCGCCCGGATGCCGTCGAAGAACTCCGCCGAGGTCGACTCCGGGTTCGACTCCGTCGTCACCTCCGCGCCGGGCGCGAGGCCGAACGTGTCACGCACCGCGCCGAGCACGGAGCCCAAGCCGTCGGCGCCGAGCAGCGACGGCGTACCGCCCCCGACGAACACGGTGTCCGCGGCCGGTGGTGAACCCAGCACGCGCGCGGCCAGCTCCAGCTCCAGCCGCAGGCCTTCGAGCCAGGACCGCGGTGAAGTCGCGGAGTCCAGTTCACCGGCGGTGTAGGTGTTGAAATCGCAGTACCCGCAGCGTGTGGCGCAGAACGGGACGTGGACGTAGACACCGAACGGGCGCGTGCCGAGGCCCTTCAGCGCGTCTTCGGGGAGCCCGGCTTCGAGCGGGGCGGTGGTCTCGGGGAGCAGTGCGGGCACAGTTCAGTCTCCCCCAGGCCGTCCGGGCCGCTCAGGGCCGGTCGGCGATGCGGTGATCGACACCCAAATTGCAAGATAGAACGTTCGTTCTTGCGTCAAGCTAACCCACTCCCCAGGCGGCGTCAACCGTTATGACCTGGGGTGACGCTTCTCCCACCATGCGGACATCCCTGGACCACATTGTGGGCAGATGGCACTCTTGTCGGGTGACTCATGCCGGTGTTCGTCTGGTGGCCCGCCGCCACGTCGACCTCGTGCGTGTCGCCAGCGCCCTGTGCCGGGCTTTCCGCTGACTTCCTGCCACCGCCGCATTCGACGAATGCGGACCCGCAGGTGCCGGCCGCGCCGCGAATCGCTCCCACCACGGTCTTGACCAGGGCGTTCGCGCGCACCGGCGCCTCAAAGCCCCGGAGGACGACCATGGCCTCGACCACGCGCGAAACCCCGACCGCGCCCCGCGCCCCGCGCGTCAAGCAGAAGCGAGGCGAAGGCCAGTGGGCGCTGGGATACCGCGAGCCGCTCAACCCGAACGAGCGCTCCAAGAAGGACGACAACCCGCTCAACGTCCGCGCGCGCATCGAGAACATCTACGCCCACCGCGGTTTCGACTCGATCGACCCCGGTGACCTGCGCGGACGGTTCCGCTGGTTCGGCCTCTACACCCAGCGCAAGCCCGGGATCGACGGCGGTCGCACGGCCACGCTCGAACCGGAAGAGCTCGACGACAGCTACTTCATGCTCCGCGTCCGCCTCGACGGTGGCGCGCTGACGACCGAGCAGCTCGCGGTGCTCGGGGAAATCTCGCAGACCCATGCCCGCGACACCGCGGACATCACCGACCGCCAGAACATCCAGTACCACTGGATCCAGGTCGAGGACATGCCTGCCATCTGGGCGAAGCTCGAAGGCGCCGGGATGACGACGATGGAGGCGTGCGGCGACAGCCCCCGGGTCATCCTCGGCTCGCCGGTCGCCGGGATCGCCGCGGACGAGGTCATCGACGGCACACCGGCCATCGACGAGATCAAGCGCCGGTTCATCGGCGACCCGAAGTACTCCAACCTGCCGCGCAAGTTCAAGACCGCGGTCTCCGGCCAGGCCGACGTCGCCCACGAGATCCACGACATCGCGTTCGTCGGGGTGAACCACCCCGAGCACGGCCCCGGCTTCGACCTCTGGGTCGGCGGTGGGCTGTCGACCAACCCGATGATCGGCCAGCGCCTCGGCGCCTGGGTGCCGCGTGACGAGGTGGCGGACGTCTGGGAAGGCGTCATCAGCATCTTCCGCGACTACGGCTACCGGCGGCTGCGGGCCCGCGCGCGGATCAAGTTCCTGGTCAAGGACTGGGGCGCCGAGAAGTTCAGGGAAGTCCTCGAAACCGAGTACCTCAACCGCAAGCTCATCGACGGGCCCGCGCCGGAGGTGCCCACCAAGCCGCTCGACCACGTCGGGGTGTACCCGCAGACCGACGGCAAGTTCTACGTCGGCGCCGCGCCGATCGCGGGCCGGGTCTCCGGCACCACGCTGCTCGCGGTGGCGAAGGCGGCCGAGAGCGCGGGCTCGACACGCGTCCGCCTTACCCCGCAACAGAAACTCGTCGTGCTGGACGTCCCGGAGGCCGAACTCCCCGACCTCCAGAGCTCCCTGGCCGAACTGGGCCTGCAAACCGAGCCGTCGCCGTGGCGGCGCGGGGTGATGGCCTGCACCGGCCTGGAGTTCTGCAAGCTGGCGATCGTCGAGACCAAGGCGCGCGCGCGTGATCTCGTCGCTGATCTCGAACGCCTGCTCGCCGACATCCAGTCGGAGATCGACGCCCCGGTCAGCGTGCACCTCAACGGCTGCCCGAACTCCTGCGCCCGCATCCAGACCGCGGACATCGGCCTCAAGGGCCAGATCGTCACCGACGCCGACGGCAACCAGGTCGAGGGCTTCCAGGTGCACCTCGGCGGCGGGCTCGGCCTCGACGCCGGATTCGGCCGGAAACTGCGTGGCCACAAGGTGACCAGCGCCGAGCTGACCGACTACATCGTGCGGCTCGTCCGCGCGTTCGTCGCGAACCGTGAGCCCGGCGAGCGATTCGCCCAATGGGTCGCACGGGCGGACGAAAGCGAATTGCAGTGACCGAACGGGCAACGCCGTTCTACTGCCCGTACTGCGGGGACGAGGACCTGCGGCCGGAAGAGAACGGCGGCTGGCGGTGTTCCGGTTGCAGACGGGTCTTCTCGGTGAAATTTCTCGGCCTGTCCTTACCGCACGCCGAGGTACGTGGTCCCGCCGAGGCGAAATCGAACGGAGAGTCGAAATGACCGCTACGGCCGATCACAAAACCTTGGCGACGCGTGCGATGAAGGAGTTCGCGGACGCGACCCCCGAAGAAGCGCTGCGGTGGACCGTCGACACGTTCGGCGACGACTTCATCGTGGCGTCGAACATGCAGGACGCGGTGCTCATCGACCTCGCGACGAAGGTCAAGCCGGCCGTGGACATCCTGTTCCTCGAGACGGGTTACCACTTCGCGGAAACGATCGGGACGCGCGACGCCGTCGAGACGGTGTACCCGGAGGTCCGGATCATCAACGCGCAGGCCGAGCAGAGCGTCGCCGAGCAGGACGCCGAGTACGGGCCGAAGCTGCACGACCGCGACCCGACGCAGTGCTGCAACCTGCGCAAGGTGATCCCGCTGCGCAACACCCTGGCGAAGTACTCCGCCTGGGTCACCGGGGTGCGCCGGGTGGACGCGCCGACGCGCGCCAACACCCCGATCATCACCTGGGACGACCGCAACGGGCTGGTGAAGATCAACCCGATCGCGCCGTGGACCGACGAAGAGTTCAACGGCTACATCCGCGAGCACGGGATCCTAGAAAACCCGTTGGTGGGCGCGGGATATCCGTCGATCGGCTGCGCGCCCTGCACGGCGAAGGTCGAGCTCGGCGCCGATCCGCGCAGCGGCCGCTGGGCCGGACAGTCCAAGACCGAATGCGGCCTGCACGGATGACATCCGCGAGAGGGAGAGAATGACCACGCTCGAACCGGCCACTGACGCGGCACAGGACAATCTCGCGGCACTCGAATCCGAAGCCATCCACATCTTCCGGGAGGTCGCCGGGGAGTTCGACCGGCCGGTGATCCTGTTCTCCGGCGGCAAGGACTCGACCCTGCTGCTCCACTTGGCCATCAAGGCGTTCTGGCCCGCGCCGGTGCCGTTCCCGTTGCTGCACGTGGACACCGGGCACAACTTCGACGAGGTCCTCGAATTCCGTGACAGGGTGGTCGAACGGCACGGGCTGCGGCTGGTCGTGGCGAAGGTGCAGGACTGGATCGACGACGGCAGGCTCGAAGAGCGCGCCGACGGCATCCGCAACCCCCTGCAGACCACCCCGCTGCTCGAAACCATCTCCGACAACAAGTACGACGCCGTGTTCGGCGGTGGCAGGCGTGACGAGGAGCGGGCCAGGGCGAAGGAGCGGATCTTCAGCCTGCGCAACGCTTTCGGGCAGTGGGAGCCGAAGCGGCAGCGTCCGGAGCTGTGGAACCTCTACAACGGGCGCCACCGCGCGGGCGAGCAGGTCCGGGTGTTCCCGCTGTCCAACTGGACCGAAGCGGACGTGTGGAACTACATCGCCCGCGAGAACGTCGACCTGCCGTCGATCTACTACGCGCACAAGCGTGAGGTCTACAAGCGGGACGGCATGTGGCTCGCCGAAGGCCCTTGGGGCGGCCCGAAACCGGGCGAAGAGGTCAAGGAGCTGACCGTCCGCTACCGGACCGTCGGTGACGGTTCGTGCACCGGCGCCGTCGAGTCGACGGCGTCCACTGTGGACGAAGTGATCGCCGAAGTCTCCGCCAGCAGGCTCACCGAACGCGGCGCCACCCGGGCCGATGACAGGCTTTCTGAAGCGGCCATGGAAGATCGTAAGCGAGAGGGTTACTTCTGATGTCGAGCTTGCTGAGGCTGGCGACAGCCGGCAGCGTGGACGACGGGAAGTCGACCCTCGTGGGACGGCTGCTCTTCGACACGAAGTCCGTCCTCGCCGACCAGCTCGACGCGGTCACCCGCGCGAGCGTCGACCGCGGACTGTCCACTCCGGACCTTTCACTGCTCGTCGACGGCCTGCGTTCGGAGCGCGAACAGGGCATCACCATCGATGTGGCGTACCGGTACTTCGCGACCCCGAAGCGCAGCTTCGTGCTCGCCGACACCCCGGGGCACGTGCAGTACACCCGCAACACCGTGACCGGCGCGTCCACCGCGCAGCTCGCGGTGCTGCTGGTGGACGCGCGCAAGGGGGTCATCGAGCAGACCCGGCGGCACGCCGCCGTGCTGGCGCTGCTCGGGGTGCCGAACCTGGTGCTGGCGGTGAACAAGATCGACCTCGTGGGGTACGACGAAGCGACGTTCACCGTCATCGCCGAGGAGTTCGCCGCGCACGCGGCCTCGCTGGGCTATCCCCGCGGGTCGGTGCTGTCGATCCCGGTTTCCGCGCTGCGGGGTGACAACGTGGCCGCGCCGTCGGAGCAGACGCCGTGGTACTCGGGCCCGACCCTGCTGGAGCACCTCGAAACCGTGCCCGTGGCACCGGATCCGCACGACGCGGCCTTCCGGTTCCCGGTGCAGTACGTGATCCGCCCGCGCACCCCCGAATATCCCGACTACCGCGGCTACGCGGGCCAGATCGCCGCCGGGACCATCCGGCCGGGCGACGAGGTCGTCGTGCTGCCACGAGGCCTGCGCACCAAGATCGAGCGGATCGACACCGCCGACGGGCCGCTCCAGGAGGCGGGCGCGGGCAGTTCCGTCACCGTACTGCTGGCCGACGACCTCGACATCTCCCGCGGTGACCTCATCGCCGCGGCGGACCGGCGGCCGACGGTGACCGACGAGATCACCGCGACCCTGTGCTGGCTTTCGAGCAAGCCGCTCGTGCCCGGCTCGAAGCTGCTCGTCAAGCACGGTGCCAAGACCGTGCAGGCACTGGTGCAGGAGATCACGGCCCGGTTCGACGAGCAGACGCTGTCCAGTGTGGACGGTCCGGATTCGCTGGAGCTGAACGACATCGGCCGGGTGATCCTGCGGACCTCGGAGGAGATCCCGGTCGACGACTACGGCACGAGCCCGCGCACGGGCGCGTTCCTGGTGATCGACCCGAAGGACGGCGACACCCTGGCCGCGGGCATGGTCGGCAAGCGGTTCGCGTGAGCGTGCCCCTCGTCGCCGTCGCGCACGGCAGCCGCGACCCGCGCTCCGCGGCCACCGTGCGGGCGTTGGCCGGGCGAGTCGCCGAAGCGGCGCCCGGTATCGAGGTCCGTGCGTCCTTTTTGGACTTGTCGGCGCCTCGGGTCACCGACGTCCTGCGGGAGCTTCACGGCGAAGGGCACCACGAGATCGTGGTGGTGCCCTTGCTGCTCGGAAGCGCGTACCACGCGCGGGTGGACCTGCCCGCGCTCGTCGACGGCGTGACCGCCGACCTCCCGGGGCTTCGCGTGGTGATCTCCGACGTACTCGGCATCGACCCGGTGCTCGAAGCTGTCGCGCTCGACAGGCTCACCGAGGCCGGCGCGGACCTCGCCGACCCCGGCCTCGGTGTGGTGGTCACCGCCGTCGGCTCGTCGAACGCGCCCGCCAACGCGGCCGTCGCCCAGCTCGCCGAACGCTGGCAGGCGCGGCACGGCCTGCCGGTGGCCGCCGCGTTCGCCAGCGCCGCGAAACCGGACATCGTCGGCGCGATCGCGAACCTGCGTGCCCACGGCGCCGAGCGCATCGCCGTCGCGTCGTGGTTCCTCGCTCCGGGCCTGCTGCCCGACCGCGTCGCCCGGCTCGCCGCCCAAGCCGACCCGGCGGTGCTCCTGGCCGCGCCGCTGGGCCCCGATCCCCGTGTCGCCGACCTGGTCCTCACCCGCTACGACGACGCCCGACGCCCGGCTGGGGTCGTGAGTGTTTCGCGGGGTTAGAACCCCGCGAAACACTCACGACTCCTACGGGACCAACAACCCCCAGTACACCGCCCAGGGCACGAAAACCACGCCCGCCGCGAGCACCAGTCCCAGCCGGACCCGGCTCGCCCCCACCACGGCCTGCCGGTCCCGCCACCATGCCCGCGCGGTGACGATGGTCGCCACCACCGTCACCACGGCCAGCGCCTGCAGCACCAGCCACGGAATCGGCCGCCCCAGCACGATCGGCCCCAGCTCCCGCATCCCTTGCATCTGCAGGAAACCGAAGTACCCCACGAATCCCAGCACCGCGAGCGATCCCGCGAGCACCGACCAGCGCGCGGGACGCACTACCGGGAGCCGTTTCCCCCGAACCTTCGCGACCAGCGCGAAAACCGGGTACGCGGCGAAGGCCAGGATGAACACCAGGAACGCGAATGCCTCCAGCCACGGCGATTCGTACCAGGACAGCGGTGGCAGCTCCACGGTCAGCCGGTCCTGATGCGGCGCCTCGTCCACGAGAGTCGCCGCCGAAGGGTCGGTCAGCCAGGCGTGGACGATCTCGGGGTAAGCCGGGGCCAGCGAGTCCAGCTTGTTGTAGCCGACATCGCTGGTCTGTTGCAGGTCGGGCCCGCCCGCCGGCACGGCCCTGATCGAGAAGTTCGTCTTGCCGCTACGGCGGAACGCGTCAAGAAGGGTCTGCGAGCTCTCCTCCGGCGGGTGGTTGATGTCGTACTCGCCCCACAAGGCGAGGAGAGGCTGGCGAAGCTGCTCGAAGGACGACGCGGAGACGTAGTCCGCCTGTGGGAAGAGCCCGGCGGCGACCGCGAACCTCGTGCCGTTGAACGTCACCGAGTCGATCATCGAGCCGGTGACCCCTTGATGCCGCAACACGTTCTGCCAGAACCACGCCGTCTGCCGGGCACCCGCCATCGAGCTGATGCCGACCGCGATCACGAACGAAATCGCCGGTGACCGGTTCGCCGCGATCGCCTCGACCCAAGCGCCTTCGCTGACCCCCCAGGTCCCGACGCGCGCCGGATCGATCTCCGGCCGGGCGCGCAGGGCTTCGACCGCGCCGAGCAGGTCGTCGGCCAGCAGGCCGTAGTCGCGCTGGGTCTTGGAGTAGCCCACGGTCCGGCGGTCGTAGACGAAGGCGGCGATGCCGAGATCGGCGAACATCTTGGCGTGGTCGAGCAGATCGTCACGGGTCTCCCAGCTCGAACCGCCTTGGACGACCACGGCGGTCCCGGTCGGTTTGGCCGGGGTGAACAGCGTGCCCTGTAATCGGATCCCGCCACCGCCGGTGAAGGTGATCTCGGTGCCCGCGGGTTGTGCCTGGGCGGGCGGGGGAAGGACCAGTAGCAGCGCCAGCGCGGTACCGATGACCGCGATGAAGCGCGATTTGCGTGAAGGCAGCATGGAATGCTCTCCTAGCGTTGGAAGTCACGTGCTCGTCGAAGCACCCCGCGAGGGGTGGTGGTGCGTCTTTCGCTCCGCCTGGGTTGCCGAGCGCCAACTCGGCAACCCAGGCTCTTTTCAGCTCATTTCGTCCTCTGTTCTCGGGTCGGGAAAGGCCAGGCAGCGGGTCTGCACGAGGCGTGCGCCCGCCGGGGTTTCGCCCTCCGGCCGCTGGTAGCGCCGCAACAGCGCGAGGTACTCCTCGAAGAAGTCGCCGAGTTCGCCGAGGGTCACGCGGATCTGGCCGCGCGAGTAGGGCAGCGCGTCGCCCCACTCCCCCATCGCTTCGCGTTCGGCTTCCAGGCGCTCGAAGGCGGCGAGGTCCGCGGTGAGCCAGAGCCGGTGCAGCTCGGCGACGGCCGTGCGCGTGGGCTCGTCCTGCTCGCTGTGCAACGGCATCCGGAGGTCGGTGCGCACCGCCCGCCACCAGCGTTCGCGGCCGTGCCCCTTGCCCTCGACCTCCTCGACGAAGCCGAACTCGGCGAGCACCCGCAGGTTGTAGCTGGTGCCCCCGCTGGTCACGCCGAGCTTGGCGGCCAGCGTGGTCGACGTCGACGGCCCCTCGGCGTTCAGGAGCTCGAGAATCCGCTGTCGCAACGGATTCGCGAGGGTCTTGAGCGCCGCGAGATCGGCCTTCCGGGGTATGGGCGACCTGGTCATGCCCCGAAGATAGCAGTGCACGACTTCTCGTGCACGTGTTTTCGTGCACGCGTCGCCCCGCCTGACAACTTCGACGCGGGCGTGCGAAGGTGGGGCCTATGGCTGACGAATTGGTGCACTACGCGGTGGCGGCCGGCACCGCCACGATCACGCTGGACTCCCCGCACAACCGCAACGCGCTCTCGGCGCGGCTGCGGCGTGAACTGAGCGAGTCGCTGACCAAGGCCCGCGAGGACGACGCCGTCCGCGTGATCGTGCTGACGCACACCGGGACCGTCTTCTGCGCGGGCATGGACCTCAAGGAAGCCCGTGGCGCCGGAGCCGGCGATCAGGGCGTCAACGAGTTCCCCAAAATCCTCGAGCAGCTGTGGACCAGCCCGAAGCCCGTCGTGGCGCGGCTCACCGGCCCGGCTCGCGCGGGTGGGGTCGGCATGGTGGCGGCGGCCGACATCGCCGTCGCGGTGCGCGAAACGACGTTCGCCTTCACCGAGGTCCGCATCGGGGTCGTCCCGGCCGTCATCTCGCTGACCGTGCTCCCCCGGCTCAACCCGCGCGCGGCCCACGAACTCTTCCTCACCGGCGAGACCTTCACCGCCGAGCGCGCCGCGGAGATCGGGCTGATCAACGCCGCGGTGACCGCCGAAGAGCTTGACGGTGTGGTCGCCGACTACGTCAAGTCCTTGGCACTGGGCGGACCGAACGCCTTGGCCGCGACCAAACAACTCCTGAGCAACCCCCGCCCGGCGACCCCGATGGACGGCTTCGAGGCGATGAACAAGCTGTCCGCCGGGTTCTTCGCCAGCGAAGAAGGCCAGGAGGGCATCACCGCTTTCGCCCAGAAGCGCAAGCCCAACTGGGTGCCGTAGCGACTAGGAGTCGGCGAGCAGCACTGTCAGGTGACGCTCGTCGGCCCTGTCCCCGCCGGGGGCCAGCGCCCGCTGCGCGTCGGAGAGCACGCTCCGGATCGACAGGTACGTCCTCGGCTCGGCCTGCTTCAGCTTGTCCGAGTTCACCCAGATCAGGACGTGGTTCCCCGCCGGGAGCCACGAAAGGTCGGTGAGGAAGTCGTACAGGGCGTCGAGGTTGCGGCCGAACACCGCCGGGAACGACAGCGCCGCCGCGATCGCGTCCATGGTGGACAGCTTGTCGACGGTGGCCTCACCGTCCAGCAAGTGCGGGTACGCGCCCCGGGCGCGGGCGCGGTCGGCGAGCATCTTCGCGCTCGGCTGCTCCGCCGCGCTCACTTGGCGCTGTCCACGACGACAAACGACGCGTAGTGGTCGCCGGTGTAGAACAGCTCGTGCGCCTGGCCGGTGATCAGCCGCCGGGCACCGCGGTCCGGGCTTCCCGGAGTCTTGACCGTGTACTCCTTGTAGTACCCGGAAACCTTGAGGGGCAACAGTTTCTCCCGATTGGCGAAGACCACGTCGTCGTTGCGCGGATAGGGATAGGGCCCGCCGGCCTGGATCAGCTTCCAGGTGCCGGCCGCCTCCGGTGGAAGGCTGGACAAGGGTTTCACCGCGAGGCCGGAATCGGCGCCCGCCACGCCGGAACTCGTGCCACCCGCGGGTCTCGCGGAGGAACTCGGCGCGCTCGACGACGGGGTGCCGGAGCTTCGGGGAGGGTCGGTTTTACCGTCCCCGCTGACGGCGTTCTGGACGAGCCAACCACCGAGCACCAGCACGATGAGCCCGATCAGCGCAGCGGTGATCCGCCTTCGGTTGAACATGGTCGGTCAGCTTAGGACGAACCACTCGGCCGGTCGGAGTCGCGGGCCGCACGGAACAGCCCCGACACCACTCCGACGAGTTTGTCGATCAGCCACGCCAGGCCGAGGCACACCGGCACCAGCACGACCATCACCAGGACGAACTGCACCGGGAACCATTGCTGCGCGAGCCACAGCTCGGCGCCGTCCCACCAGTCGGCCAGCCCGTTGAACACGTCCGTGAGCCTACGCTCAGTGTGCTGCCGCCCCGGCGCGGCCCGGGTAGGTTGCAGGGATGTTCGCCGTCTACGCCAAAGAACCCAACCAGGACAAGCCGCTGGACTCGCTGGTAGTCGGCGAGCGCCCCGAACCCGTCGTGCCCGAAGGCTGGGTGAGGGTCGCGGTCAAGGCCGCCAGCCTCAACATGCACGACATCTGGACCCTGCGAGGGGTGGGCATCAAGCCCGACCAGTTCCCGATGATCCTCGGCTGCGACGGCGCCGGGGTACTGGACGACGGCACCGAGGTGGTGCTGCATTCGGTCATCAACGCGCCGGGCTGGCAGGGTGACGACACCCTCGACCCGAAGCGCAGCCTGCTCACCGAGAGGCACCAAGGCACCTTCGCCGACTACGTGATCGTGCCCGCCCGCAACGCGCTGCCGAAGCCCGCGGGCCTGTCGTTCGCCGAAGCCGCCACGATGGGCACCGCGTGGCTTACCGCGTACCGGATGCTGTTCGTGAAATCCGGCGTCCGGCCCGGGCAGACGATCCTCGTCCAGGGCGCCTCCGGCGGGGTTTCGACCGCGCTGATCCAGCTCGGCCGCGCCGCGGGTTTCCGTGTCTGGGTGACCGGGCGCAGCGAGGAGAAGCGGGCCCTGGCCGAGCAGCTGGGCGCGCACCAGACGTTCGAATCGGGCGCCAGGCTGCCGGAGCGGGTCGACGCCGTGTTCGAAACCGTCGGCAAGGCGACCTGGTCGCACTCGCTGAAGTCGCTCAAGCCGGGCGGGATCATCGTGGTCTCGGGCTCGACAAGCGGCCAGGACGCGAACGCCGACCTGCAGCGGGTCTTTTTCCTCCAGCTGCGGATCGCCGGGTCCACCATGGGCACCCGTGACGAGCTGAGCGATCTTCTCGACTACGTGGATCTCGCCGGGATCCGGCCGCAGATCGGCGCGGAACTGCCCTTCTCGGACGTCGAGCACGGCTTCGCGAGCATGCAGTCCGGGGAGACCGCCGGGAAGATCGTTTTCACGCGATAGCCCGGGTTCGCACATCTGTGCGGTTGGTCTGGACCCTCGGGTTTGAATGTCGCGCGATCGGGGTACCCCTGACTTTTCTTCGCAGGTCAGGGGTATTGTGCTTTTTACCTGCACATACGTCCGTGTAGTGAGAAGTCGTCGGACTTGTCCAGCAACATTCGACCAAAATGTGACTTCACACGGCTAACCTGTAAAGATGACCGCGACGAAGCGGCCCGTGCCGGCTACCCCGGCCGGCCGAACAGAAGTTGACCCAGCGGAAGTACGGGTTTCCTACCGGCGCTTCGCCGGAGTGCGGACCCGGGTGCTCGAGGTCGGCCCCTTGGCCGTCGTCGACACGGGAACCGGACGAAGCCCCCGGCGCAAACGGGCGAGCACCGGTTCCACCCTCCGTCCCGCCGCGCCTCGGCTCGTCCTGTTCCACGGCTACTGCGACAGCGCCGACACCTGGCGCCCGGTACTGGCCGAACTCGGCGCCGCCGGAATCCCGGCCGTGGCCGTGGATTTGCCCGGATTCGGCGAGGCCGACGCCCTGCGCCCAGGCCCCATGTTGCCCCAACTCGACGCCTTCGCGTCGGCAGTCGTCAAAGAGCAGGCCGTGCTCGGCACCGTCGTCCTGGCCGGCAACTCGCTGGGCGGCACGACCAGCCTGCGCGCCGCCCAGAACCCCAAGCTCCCCATCGCCGGGGTCGTCTCGATCGCGTCGCCGGGGTTCGTCGACTCCTGGCTGATCAGGACCGTCGCCCGGTACCCGATCCCGCTGCGCCTCTACTCGTCGCTGCCGCTGCCCGTCCCGGGTTTCGTGGTGCGCACGATCGCCGAGCAGCTGATCCCCCGCTTCCTCTACGCCGACGCCGCGAAGGCCGACGCCCTGCAGGTCAAGCGCTTTCTCGACCTCTTCCCGGACTACCGGGCCACGACCACGCTGCTCAACCAGGCCCGTCAGCTCGTCGAGGAGCTCGCCGGCGCGTACCAGCTCGAAACCGTCATGGTGCCGCTGCTCGTCGTGGTATGCGGCAAGGACAAGCTGGTCAGCGCGGCCTCCGGGCGGCAGCTACACGCACTCGTGCCGCACAGCAGGCTGATGGTCCGCGAGGATTGGGGCCACTGCCCGCAGCTGGACGACCCGATCGAGATCGCCGAACTCCTGACCTACTTCGCCGCCGGTGTCAGCCGCGGTGCGAAGGCGGCCTCCGTCGCCGCGGACGTCGCGGCCGATTCGGCGGTTGGTTAGCCACCAACAGGATTTGTCCGCAAGGGCCCGCCTGAGTACGGTGCGCCGTTAAGCCCGCGACCCGGGCGACGGCACAACCGGTTGGGAGACACCCATGTCCGCACCTCCAGGCCTCGGCTCGAATTCCGGCATCTTCCGGCGCAAGCCCATCGAGCAGATCGACGAAAAGCCCGGCACCGGCGGCCTGCGGCGCACGCTGGGACTGTGGCAGCTGACCGCGATCGGCGTCGGCGGCATCATCGGCGCCGGTATCTTCGCCCTCGCCGGGAGCGTCGCGCACGGTGACGCGGACAAGGGCATTCCCGGGGTGGGCCCGGCCGTGCTGATCTCGTTCCTGCTCGCCGGGGTCGCCAGCGCCGCCGCCGCGTTCTCCTACGCCGAATTCGCCGGCCTGATCCCGCGCGCGGGCTCGGCCTACACCTACGGCTACACCGTGCTCGGCGAGATCGTGGGCTGGTTCATCGGCTGGGACCTGCTGCTGGAGTACACCGCGATCGTGGCGGTGGTCGCCATCGGCATCTCGGGCTACTTCAGCTTCCTGCTCGGGCAGCTGGGCCTGGACCTCCCGTCCTGGATGCTCGGCGCGCCGGGCACCGGCACCGGGCACAAGGTCGACCTGTTCGCGGTGATCCTGTGCCTGCTGATCGCCTACCTGCTCAACCTCGGCATCCGCAACGCGGCGCGGTTCGAGACGGTGGCGGTGGCGCTCAAGGTCGTCATCGTGCTGATCGTGATCGTCGTCGGCTTCTTCTACGTCAAGAGCGGCAACTACTCCCCGTTCGCGCCCGCCGGTTTCAGCGGCGCCGTGACCGGTGCCGCCACGGTGTTCTTCGCCGTTTTCGGGTACGACGCGATGTCGACCGCGGCGGAGGAGTCCAAGGACGCGCAACGGCACATGCCCAAGGCGATCCTGTACTCGCTCGGCATCTCGATGGTGCTCTACGTGCTGGCCTGCCTGGTGCTGACCGGGATGCAGAGCTACACCTCGATCGACCCGAAGAGCGGGTTCTCGACCGCGTTCAAGTCCGTCGGCCTCTCGGGGCTCGCCACCGTGATCGCGGTCGGCGCGATCCTCGGCATCCTGACGGTGCTGTTCACCTTCATGATGGGCGCCACCCGGATCGGCTACTCGATGAGCCGCGACGGCCTGCTGCCCCCGTGGTTCGGCAAGACACACGAGGTCCGCCAGGTACCGACGCGGATGACCTGGCTGCTGGGTGTCGTGTCCGCGATCATCGCCGGTTTCCTGCCCATCGCCGAAGCCGCCGAACTCACCAACATCGGCATCCTGCTCGCGTTTGTCGTCGTCTGTGTCGCGGTGATCGTGTTGCGCTACAAGAAACCCGACCTGCCGAGGACGTTCCGCTGCCCCGGCATGCCGGTGGTGCCGATCATCGGCATCGGCTTCTCGATCTGGCTGATCACCGCGCTCACCCCGACCACGTGGATCCGGTTCGGCGTCTGGTTCGTCCTCGGCCTCGCCGTCTACTTCCTCTACAGCCGCCGCCACTCACTCCTGGCCCAAGAACCCCCGGCCGAGTAGGCACGCGCGTTTTTGCCATGAACGGACCGTTCATGGCGTTTTTCGGCAGGAACGGTCCGTTCATGGCGTCTGTCAGCCGAGGAGCCCCGAAGCCCGCGAGAACGCTTCGCGCGCTTCGCGTTCGAGCGTCGCGAAGATGTCGGCGGCGGGGCCGGCGCCCGCCAGCGTGTAGGTCTGCCCGGCCCAGAGCGACAACGCCTCGGGGTCGCCCGCTTTCGTGGCGGCGCCCCGGATCGGCTTGCTCAGGTGGTGCAGGTCCGGGTACGCCGAGGGCGCCTGCGCGGACAGCTCGGTGAGGACCCGGTTGACCATCCCGCGCGCGGGGCGGCCGGTGAAGGCGCGGGTGAACGCGGTCTTGCGGCCGCCGTCGGTGAGCGCGCGCCGCTGGGTCGTGTTGGTGCCCGCCTCGTCCGCGCGCATGAAGGCCGTGCCGAGTTGCGCCGCGACGGCCCCGGCGACGAGCACGGCGGCCACGTCGGCACCATGGACCAGCCCACCGGCCGCGATCAGCGGGAGGTCCACCACCGCCGAGACCAGGCGCAGCGCGGCCAGCAGGCCATAGACCTCTCCCCCGGCCGCGAGCGCCGGATCGTCGACGAAGATCCCTCGGTGTCCCCCGGCCTCGAAGCCCTGGACGGACAGCGCGTCCGCTCCGGCTTCCGCGGCGAGCTGCGCTTCTTCGGGACTCGTCACCGTGACGACCACCTTGCTGCCGACCTCGTGCAGCCGCGCGACGTCCTCCGCCGAGGGCAGGCCGAAGGTGAACGAGACGACCGGCACCCGGCGCTCGACGACGATGTCCAGCTTCGCCGGGTAGTTGTCGTCCTCCCAGTGCGGGTCACCGGGCTCGACACCGTAGCGCCGCGCCTCGGCCAGCATCCGCTGCCGGTGGCCGGAGACGTCCGCCGTCGAGGGGGCTCCGGGCACGAAGAGGTTGACGCCGAACGGTTCCCCGGTCAGCTCCGCGGTCTTGGAGATGAGGTCGTCGAGCGCGTCCCCGGTCAGGTAACCGGCGCCGAGGAAGCCGAAGCCACCGGCGGCCGTCACCGCCGCGACCAGCTCGGGGGTTGTCGGGCCGCCCGCCATGGGTGCGACGATGATCGGGAAACGCAGGCTCTCGAACATGCCTCCGAGCCTACTAAACCGGGTTTCACCCCGCATTGGTCTAGACCTATAGAGCACCAGGTGAGACCATGCGAAGACCGTCCCCCCGCCGATCCCCGGAGAGCCATCGTGAAGATCCCGAAGCCGCAGCGAAACGGGCGCAAGCTGATCCGCGCGCTCGCCCTCCTGGCGATGGTCGGTGGTTCGACGGCCGCCGCCCCGGCCACCGGCCTGGCGGCCACCACGCCGTTGCAGAACATCGTGCCCGCTCCGGTGTCGGCCCAGGCCACCACCGGCGTCTCCTTCCCGCTGACCGCGGCGACCAAGATCTACACCCAGGTGAACTCGTCCGAGGCGAAGGCCGCCGGCGACTACCTCGCCGAGTTCCTGCGGCGGTCGACCGGTTTCGCCCTGCCCGTCTCCGACGCCCCGGCCACCCCCGCCGACGGCATCACACTGCTGCTCACGGGCGCGGATTCCCGGGTCGGCGCCCAGGGCTACCAGCTCGACGTCGCCGCCGGGACGGTCGTGCTGCGCGCGAACACCGGTGACGGCCTGTTCAGCGGCGTCCAGACGCTGCGTCAGCTGCTTCCCGCGAAGATCGAATCGGCCACCACGCAGCCGGGACCATGGACCGTCCCCGGCGCCGCGATCGTCGACTACCCGCGCTTCGCCTACCACGGCGCGATGCTCGACGTCGCCCGGCACTTCCAGCCGGTCGCGGCCGTCAAGCGGTACATCGACCAGATCGCGCTGTACAAGGTCAACAACCTGCATCTGCACCTGGCGGACGACCAGGGCTGGCGCATCCAGATCGACAGCTGGCCAAAGCTCACGACCGTCGGCGGGCAGACCCAGGTCGGCGGCGGCGCCGGTGGTTTCTACACCAAAGCCCAGTACGCCGAGATCATCGCCTACGCCGCGTCCCGGCACATCACCGTCATCCCCGAGATCGACATGCCCGGGCACACGAACGCGGCCCAGAACGCCTACGCCGAGCTGAACTGCGACGGTGTCGCCCCGGCACCCCGCACGGACACCGAGGTCGGCTACAGCTCGCTGTGCATCGGCAAGGACATCACCTACACCTTCATCGCGGACGTCGTCCGCGAACTCGCGGCCATGACCCCGGGCCCATACCTCCACATCGGCGGCGACGAGGCGATGGCCACGAAACCGGCCGACTACCTCACCTTCCTCGGCAAGGTCCTGCCGATCGTGGCCGCCAGCGGCAAGCAGGCCATCGGCTGGCACGAGATCACCAAGGCGAACCTGCCCGCCTCGACCGTGCCGCAATACTGGGGTACCGACACGTCCGACGCCGACGTCGCGAAAGCGGTTTCCGCGGGCAGCAAGGTCATCCTTTCGCCCGCGAACAAGGCCTACCTCGACATGCAGTACAACGCGAGCAGCCCGCTCGGCCTCCACTGGGCCGGCTACGTCGAGGTCAAGGACGCCTACAACTGGAACCCGGGCGCCTACCTGAGCGGCGTTCCCGAGTCGGCCGTCAAGGGTGTCGAAGCACCGCTGTGGACCGAGACCGTCAAAACCTCGGCGGACATCGAGTACCTGGCGTTCCCGCGGCTCGCGGCCGTCGCCGAACTCGGCTGGTCACCGTGGTCGACCCACAACTGGGACGCGTTCAAGACACGCCTGGGCGCCCAAGGGCCTCGCTGGCAGGCACAGGGCATCAACTTCTACCGCTCGGGCCAGGTCCCCTGGGTCACCGGCTGAGCGGACCCGTCTCATCTGACACTCCGGCCGTGCGCGGCGCTACGGTGGGCCGATGCCTTCCGATTTGGATCACGTGCGCAAGCTCTCCGCCGCCGAGCACGGCCTGGCGACCATCACCACCGTCCGCCCCGACGGCACTGTCCACGCCTCGGTGGTCAACGCCGGGGTCATCAACGACCCGGTGACCGGCAAGGCCAGCATCGGCTTCGTGGTGCGCGGGGGCGTGCGCAAGCTGGAACTGTTCCGGCGCAACGGGCACGCGACCATCGTCTTCCGCCGCGGCTGGGACTGGGTCGCCGTGCAAGGTGCGACCCACGTGGTCGGCCCGGACGACGCGGACCCCGATTTCGACGACACGAAACTGCCCCAGCTGCTGCGTGAGGTCTTCATCGCCGCGACCGGGACCCACGACGACTGGGACGAGTACGACCGGACCATGGCGGCCGAACGCCGGGCGGCGGTGTTCATCGAAGCCAGCCGGATCACCGGCAACGCCTGACCGCCACCCTCCCGCGAGCTTGCCCAGCAGCTCAGTGGGCACCACCCGCACCGTCGGTGGGAAAAACAGTTGCGGTCCCCCGAAAGAGTGACTCGGGGGACCGCGAAAACTACTTCTTGCCCTTGCCGTTGTCCTCTGTGGACAGTGCGGCGACGAAGGCCTCCTGCGGGACTTCGACCCGGCCGACGGTCTTCATCCGCTTCTTGCCTTCCTTCTGCTTCTCCAGCAGTTTGCGCTTACGCGAGATGTCACCGCCGTAGCACTTCGCGAGCACGTCCTTGCGGATGGCGCGGATCGTTTCCCGCGCGATGATCCGGGCCCCGATCGCCGCCTGGATCGGGACTTCGAAGTTCTGCCGCGGGATGAGTTCACGAAGCCTGAGCACCATCCGGTTGCCGTAGGCGTAGGCGTCGTCCTTGTGCACGATCGCGGAGAACGCGTCCACCGCTTCGCCCTGCAGCAGGATGTCGACCTTGACAAGATCGGCCGCCGCCGCACCGGCTTCTTCGTAATCCAGCGACGCGTAGCCGCGCGTGCGCGACTTCAGCGTGTCGAAGAAGTCGAAGATGATCTCACCGAGCGGCAGGTTGTACCGGAGCTCGACGCGGTCCTCGGAGAGGTAGTCCATGCCGAGCAGCTGGCCGCGTTTTCCTTGGCACAGCTCCATGATCGTGCCGATGAACTCCGACGGCGCGAGGATGCTGACCTTGCTGACCGGTTCGAGCACCTCGGAGATCTTGTTGCCGCTGGGCCAGTCCGACGGGTTGGTCACGTGGACCTTTTTCCCGTCGTCCAGGATCACGTCGTAGACGACGTTCGGCGCGGTCGAGATCAGGTCGAGGCCGAACTCGCGCTCCAGCCTGTCCCTGGTGATCTCCAGGTGCAGCAGGCCGAGGAACCCGCAGCGGAAGCCGAACCCGAGCGCCACCGAGGTCTCCGGCTCGTAGTCGAGCGCGGCGTCGTTGAGCTGGAGCTTGTCGAGGGCCTCGCGCAGGTCCGGGTAGTCCGAACCGTCCATCGGGTACAGGCCGGAGTAGACCATCGGCTTCGGCTCGCGGTAGCCCGCGAGGGCTTCCTTGGCGCCGTTGCGCTCGCTGGTGACCGTGTCACCGACCTTCGACTGCCGGACGTCCTTCACCCCGGTGATGAGGTAACCCACCTCGCCGACCCCGAGCCCGACACTCGCCTTCGGCTCCGGCGAGATAATGCCGACCTCGAGGAGTTCGTGGGTGGCGTTGGTCGACATCATCCTGATCCGCTCGCGCGGGGTGATCTTGCCGTCCATGACGCGGATGTAGGTCACCACACCGCGATAGGTGTCGTAGACCGAGTCGAAGATCATCGCGCGGGCGGGCGCGTCGGGGTCGCCGACGGGGTGCGGCACCTGGCGCACGGCCTCGTCCAGCAGCTCGCGCACGCCGGCACCGGTCTTCGCCGAGACACGCAGCACGTCCGACGGCTCGCAGCCGATGATGTGCGCGAGCTCGGCGGCGTACTTGTCCGGGTCGGCCGACGGGAGGTCGATCTTGTTGAGCACCGGGATGATGTGGAGGTTCTTCTCCAGCGCCAAGTACAGGTTGGCCAGCGTCTGCGCCTCGATGCCCTGCGCGGCGTCGACCAGCAGGATCGCGCCTTCACAGGCCTCCAGCGCGCGGGAGACCTCATAGGTGAAGTCGACGTGGCCCGGGGTGTCGATCAGGTGCAGGACATAGTCCTGTTCGCCGACCTTCCACGGCAGGCGCACGTTCTGCGCCTTGATCGTGATGCCGCGCTCGCGCTCGATGTCCATCCGGTCGAGGTACTGGGCACGCATGTCCCGTCCTTCGACCACGCCGGTGAGCTGCAGCATCCGGTCGGCCAGGGTGGACTTGCCGTGGTCGATGTGCGCGATGATGCAGAAGTTCCGGATCAGTTCCGGGGGCGTGAAGGTCGTGTCGGCGAACGTCGTCACTCGTGTGGTCCTCGCGAAGGTCTGGGTGTGCCTTGTCCATGGTCCCATGGAGCTCCGGGTGGGATTGGGGGTCATCCCCGATGCGGCCCCCCGGCGTCCGTGATGACCTCGAAGTATGAGTGATTCCACGTCCGGCCGCCCGCACGGCCTGCTGGGACGATTGAGCGAGGCGGCGGCCGCGCGCGGGGCGGCGGCGACGCGGCGGCACATCACCGAGGTGGCCAAGATCACCGGCCAGGAGCAGGTGCTGGTCGTCGATTCCGACCCCGGGGCGGGCAGTGGCGCCCAAGCCGCGTCGATCGACGTCGTCCTCTGCGTCGACAACGTCCAGCTGTGGGAAAACCGCGTCGCGGGCTTCCGGGAACTGCACCGCGCGCTGCGGCCGGGCGGCAGGTTCCTGCTTTCCGTCCCCGAGAACCGGCTGTCGATCCCTCGCCACGCGCTCGCCTCCGAAGTGGAGGAAGCCGGGTTCACCGACCTCCAGACCTGGGTCTGGCAGCCACCAGGGCTCTTCTCACCCCTCGCGGCGCAACTCCGCGCACGGCGGATCTAGCGGGGATCGGTCCGCAGTGGATGCTCCTTCGGGATCTCCACCAGCACGATCCGCAGGCCGTCGGGGTCGGAGATCCACGCCTCGTCCAGGCCCCAGGGTTCGCGCCGCGCTTCGCGATCCGGGGTGAGGCCCTTCTCCCGCAGCTCGCCGAGTGCCGCCCCGAGGTCCCGCACCTGCAGCCAGAGAGCCACGTCCGGGCTCTGAACCGCCTCGGCCCCGCCGACGACCTCGAGCGAGCCGTTCCCGGCGAAGAACACCGTGCCGCCGGGGAACTCCTTGTCGATCGCCAGCCCCAGCGTGTCGCGGTAAAAGGCGGTCGAAACCCCGAGGTCACGGGGGTGAACCAGCATCCTGCTGCTCAGCACGTCCATCCCCCATCCTTAGCCGATCAGCTCAAGCCACGGCAATAGCGGTGATCCCGGCCAGCACCACCAGCGAGCCCACGAACCGGCGGATCACGTTCGGCTCCCCGAACGTCAGCCAAGCCGCTACCCCGCCGAAGACGATGCTCAGCTCGCGTG
>Ga0247768_1000130_pt1 | contig 26166 bp, 24 predicted proteins | sample UWRJL016104C6_FD_179944 | JGI IMG/M metagenome (GOLD analysis project Ga0247768, IMG submission 179944) | Plant litter microbial communities from Arlington Agricultural Research Station in Wisconsin, United States - UWRJ-L016-104C-6 | ecosystem: Environmental > Terrestrial > Plant litter >... | reverse complement strand
GCAGTCAAGGGGTGACATTTTCACTTGGCTTTGACAAATTTGCCGAATTTGCTGGACAGAAAATTTGAGGATGGGTTGTCCGTGAACGCGAGGGGCGGGAAGATTTGCGTGCGAGGGCGGCTACTTGGCGGAGCTCGATGAACGGCAGCTGTTTCTCGATCTGGGGTTTGCGTCGCTGTTCGAGTATTGCGTGGAGTCGCTCGGGTTGTGCGAGTCGACGGCGGGTCGACACATCGCGGCGGCGCGGGTGTGCCGCAATCATCCGGAGGTGTTCGCGCTGGTGGCGAGCGGCGCGTTGCACGCTTCGGCGCTGAGCTTGCTGAGGAAGCACCTGACTCCGGAGAACGCCGCGGAGCTGTTCGAGCTGTGTGCGCATCGCACTGCGCGGAAGGTGGAGGAGTTGCTCGCGGCACGCTTTCCCAGGCCCGATGTGCGCGATCTGGTGCGTCGCTTGACGCGCTTCGCGATACCCGAAGGGGTGCCAGCGCAGGCGGGGCTGACTCTCGACGTCGAGCGTGCTTCGGAGACAGTGCCAACGCAGGCGCCGCCGCGCGGGCCGTCGGCCCCGCTTCAGCAGGCATTCGTCGAGTCTCGGCCGCGCGAACCACCGACCGCGTTGGGCGCATTGGGGGCGGCCGCGGCGCCGAAACCACGCCGACTCGAACCCTTGTCCGTGGATCGCTACGGCGTCCATTTTACGGCAGATGGTGAGTTTCGCGAGCTGCTCGAGCGGGTGCGCGGGCTCGCGGGGCACCGGCTGCCCAGTGGCGATCTGATGACGTTGCTCAAGCGCGGGCTCGAAGCGTACGAGCGCGAGCTGACGAAAGAGCGCTTCGCGGTAGACAGCAACCCGCGCCGCAGCCGAGGCGTTGCACCCGCGCCTTCCGCGCCTTCCGAAGCCGAGCTCGCCGCGCCCAATCTGCCCAAGCCTGAACGCTCGACGCCCGATCCTAGCAAGCTCGATGCCCAATCAACGCCTAACCCCCAGCGTCACTGCCCGGCGGCGGTTGCTCGCGCGGTGTTCCTGCGCGATGGTCAGCAGTGTAGCTATGTCTCGCCGGATGGGCGGCGGTGTAGCGCGCGTCGCTGCCTGGAGCTCGACCACGTGGTGCCTTGGGCGGTGGGTGGCGCGAGCACGCTCGAGAATCTTCGATTGCGCTGCCGCGCTCACAATCAGCGGTACGCGCGGCAATACTATGGCCGATCGCGTGTGGAAGCAGCAGTGCAGCACGCTCCGGGGCGGCGTGCTGTAGCTGAGGGCCGGGCGTGAGACGGGCACGGGGCGCGGGAGCCGAACGACCCGAGAGGCTCAATCAATCGCGCAGCAGGTTCTTGGCGATCACCATGCGCTGAACTTGGCTGGTGCCTTCGCCGATTTCGCACAGCTTCACGTCACGCAGGTGGCGTTCGATGTCGAACTCGCGCGTGTAGCCGTAGCCGCCGTGGATCTGCATCGAGTTGTTGCACACGCGCGTGGCGGCTTCACTCGCGTAGAGCTTGGCCATGGACGCCTCGGCGGTGAAGCGCTGGCCGTGATCGGCCAGCCAGGCGGCGCGCTGAATCAACAGCTCGGCCGCGTCGAGCTCGGTCTTGCCGTCGGCGAGCAGCCATTGAATGGCCTGAAATTCGGCTAAGTTCTTGCCGAACGCCTGGCGCTCCTTGGCGTAGGCCACGGCCATGTTCAAGGCCCCTCGGCCCAGACCGAGCGCCATGGCGGCGATCGAGACACGCCCACCGTCGAGGATGCGCATGGTGTCGAGGAAGCCGTGATCGACCTCACCCAGCCGCTGCGCGTCCGACACACGCACGTTGTCCAGCACGATGCCCACGGTATCGCTCGAACGACAGCCGTATTTTTCGAGCTTCTTGCTGGGCGAATAACCGGGAGTGTCGGTCTCGACGATGAACGCGGTGATGCCATGTTGTGGATCGACGTCTTTGTTGGTGCGCGCGAGCACCACGCAAAAGCCAGCCACCGAGCCCTGGGTGATGAACATCTTGCTGCCGTTGATCAGCCAGTCCGAGCCGTCGCGCACGGCGGTCGTTTGCAAGGCAGCGGCGTCCGACCCGGAGCCAGGCTCGGTCAACGCCCAAGCCGCCAACCATTCGCCGGTGCAGGCACGGCTCAGGTATTTTTGCTTTTGCGCTTCGCTGCCGAAACGGAGCACGTGCCCGGTGCCGAGACCATTGTGGCTGGCGACGGTGAGCGCGAGCGAGCCGTCGACGCGCGCACATTCTTCGACGCACACGGCGTAGGCCAGCATATCCATACCCGCCCCTCCGTACGCTTCGGGGATGCGAATGCCGAGCAGGCCGAGCTCGCCGAGCCGCGCCACGATCTCGCGTGGAAAGCGCTGCTCCTCATCCCAGTGCTTGGCGAAGGGCTTGACCTCGCGTTCGCAAAACTCGCGCACGGAGGCGCGCAAAATCCGATGTTGTTCGGGCAGCTCGAAATCCACGGGGGTGACATCAGTGTAGCGCCACGCCCAGCGCGCCGCCGAATAAGTCTCACTTCACGTCGGCCAAGATGGCTTTGACCCGCTCCAGCTTCTTCGCTTCCGGGATGCGCGCCGCCTGGCTGTCCGGTTTCCCCCGCAGAACGAACAGTTCATCACCTACACCCACCACGGTGCTGCCCTTTCGGCCGACGACCCAGCCGACCAAGGGAGAGCTTTCTTCGTCACGCAACGAAAACGCGACGGCGTCGACGCCGGTATCCTTGAGCGCCTTGGCGCCGTCCACTTTGCGCAGCGTTTTCAGCACGTCTTTGGCCGAGTCTTCGTCGGCGCGCTGCAGCGAAAAAACGCGATAGCGGTCTGCGCCATCGCGATAGAAGCCGAGCGCGCCGGGCCCAGTGCCGGCGATGCCCAGCAAATCCTTGGCGGCGTAGCTCACGCCCATCGGCAAACGATTCGCGACCGGCAGCAAGCTCACCGCCTTGGGCAAATGCGCGTCGCCGGGCAACGCATCGCCCATGGCCTTGGCGATCGGCGGCAGCGCGCGTTGCGCGCTGGCTCTCAGCTGATCGGGCGGTTCGAGCTCGTTCGTATAACTGAGCTCGGCGACCATGTCCGCACGCCAAATGTAGGCAATCCCCGAACCGAGCGCGCCGGCGCCACCCGCCTCCAGAGCCGCAGGCACCGTCTCTGCCGGATCGGCGTCCGCTACCACTCGCTTCGTGAAAAATCCGTACGCGCCTTCGGCAGAGGCGAAGCGCGAGAGGTTCACGTTCACCGCGCCGGGCGAGCCCTTGCCGTCGATGTAGCGCAGAGTCACCACGCGCCGAAGCCCGTAGCTCTTGTAGATCTCGCACTCGCCGTCGAAGAGCTCGGTGCATACCGCGTCCAATGAGCTCGGCGCGCTCTCGCCGAAAGCGCGGGCCTCGCTGTTGGGATCCACGCAGTAATCGCCGCCCGTACGCGGAAAGAACGGCGCGCTCACGCTGTCCTTGACGGTGCCGCCACCGCTGGCGCAGGCGCCGGGCTTGGAGCTTTGGATCGGCGGAGGCGGCGCGCCGCGCTCGCTGGCACGCTCCTTCTGGCAGGCGACGGCGTGACACGCGAGAACGGCCAGGGTCGCGACGCGAGCGAGGGATCGAAGGCTGGGGGTCATGGGCACCCGCTTTCTAGCCCCTCGCTCGGCGCACTGTCAGCCCTCCTGAAGCAGGGCTCCGGCCGCTCGACGGGAGCCAAAAACACATCCTCGTACCTCGCAACGGTTGCAGAGCCTTGCAATCCTTGCCGCCTGGCTGGCGGAGGCGCTGGAAAATCCGCAATAAAACCGACCTGTTTCGGGTGCAAGCTCCGGCACACCCCTTGCTCAAGAGGTTGCGGACCCGTGGATTTCTCTTACCCCGTCAAAACTCGCCACGCGGCACGCAGCCGTGGTTTCACCTTGATCGAGCTGATGGTCGTGGTGGTGATCATCGGCCTGTTGGCCGCGATCGCGGTGCCTGAGGTCGCTTCGCGCATGAGCGAGCGTCGCACCAGTCAGGCCGCCCAGCAGCTAGCGCTCCTTTACCGCAATGCTCGGCTACGGGCGATGGGGCGCGGCTTTGCGGTGCTGGTCAACTACAGCTCGAGCACGGGCCAGTTTCGCGTGCTCGAGACCCTGCCCGCCGGTGGGTTTACCGACTGCGTCCCGCGCTTGCCACCTTCGTGCAGCAACACGAATTGGGCAGTTGCGGGCACCAGCCGCGTGGTCGAAACCTTCAACCCGTCCGGCGGGAGCAGCGGGATCTCGGTCGGCGTCAGGCAGCAACCGGGCGACCAGACCACGACGTTCTTGGACCTGTGCTTCACACCGCGCGGCCGCACCTTCAGCCGCACGGTGTCCGGCCAACCGCTGCAAGTGATGACCGGCATGGTCGACATCACCGTCGGTCGCGCGTCGCCCATGTTGCAACGGCTGGTCAATATCATGCCCAACGGCATGGCCCGGGTGGCGCTATGACCACTCGGCGTCAGCGCCAGCGCGGCTACACCGCGGTCGAGCTGATGATGGCGATCGGCATCTTCGGCATCGGCGTGACCGGCATCATCGCCATGGAGAAGGTGACCACCGTCTCCAATCAGCACGCCAAGAATCTGGCCATCGCCACGCACATCGCCGAATCGTGGCTGGACATGTTGGCGACCGACGCGGTGTCGTGGAATTACCCCTCGCCGACGAATTCCAAACCGGACCTCGATCAAACGGCCTGGCTGAAGCAGGTCAAGACCAACGCCAACAGCGCGAACGATTGGTTTCTGCCCGTGTACAGCGGCGCCGATAAGTTCAGCTTCGGGCCCGCCTTCGACGCGCTCGGCAATCCGGTGGATGCGGCAGCCGCGCCCAACAGCGTCGCCTTCTGTTCACACCTGCGACTATCCTATTTGTACACCCCGACACTCAGCGGCAATGGCCTGATCCGCGCCGAGGTGCGCGTGTTTTGGCTGCGCGACGGGCAAGTTTTCGCGCAAAACATGTGCAGCGACGGGCAAGTCGTCAAGGTCGGCGGAGACACGCAGACCTTCCACTTCGTTCAGAAAATCACGGCCATTCGGGAGAACACGCTGTGAGCGCCAGCCGCACACGCCGCGTGTTCGCCGCGCGCTCGAGCGCCGGCTTCACGCTGGTCGAGCTGATGGTCGCGCTGACCGGCGGTCTGTTCATTTCGCTGGCGGTGTTCGCGCTGGCACGCGACAGCGGGCGTTTCTATCAACGTGAAGCTCGCATCGCCAACGCCACGGTGAGCGGCCTGATCGGCTTCGAGCGGCTGCGCGCGGATCTCGGGCGCGCTGGGTTCTTGTCGTCCCCGAACATCTTCAGAGATCCGAACGTGTGTGGGGCGCCCAAGGACAATTGGCCAACCCGCCTGCAGAACTTGGCCAGCATTCAGCTGTCGACGCCCACGCTCACCTACCCCGCGCTGACCGCGAACGCGCGCAAGCCACCCGTAGTCACCTTGGCCGGTGCTTATTCTTCGTCCGACGTGTTCCCCGCTAAAATTGGGGCTGAAGGCTCCAGCGTGACCTTCCAGCTATCCACGGTCGTGGACGCAGGCGCGCTGCGTCGCATCGGCAACGGCTTCATGCCTGACGACGCCGCGATGCAGGCCGCATTCCCGGCTCAGCGAGGGCTGCGCATCGTACAAAACGGCAAGGAGTACTACGGACAGATTTTCAACGCCCTCGGTGGCCCCCAGCCCACGGTGACGATCAACAACGTGGCCCCGCCAGTGCGATATCGCGACGGCGGCCAGCTTTGCGGACTCGTGAATCCCGGCTCGGGCGTCAGCGTCGCGAGGATCAACGTCGTCAATTTCATTCAGTACGCGGTACGCCCACCGCAGACGCCCATCGCCGTCGCCGCCTATCAAAACCTGTTCAGCAACAGCGCCAACGCGCCTGGTGAGGCCGGCCGCACCGAGCTGACGCGCGTGGAGTTGAACGTCAGTGGCCAGGCGATCGATGGCACGGAAGAAATCGTGGCCGAATACGCGGTGGACCTCGATCTGCAGGTGACCGCAGTCGTCGACGGCATCGCCCTTCGCGATCCCACCCTGCGCGTGCTGCCCACGAGCGATCCCCAGTTCGGCACTTTTACGGGTCCGGTCTACAATACCCCGAACACGCCCGAGCTGCTGCGCAGCGTTCGAGTGCGCCTGGGCGTTCGCTCACGCGAAGCCGACCGCACCGCAACCGTGGCGAGCCCCGCCGAGCGCGGGCTGTTTCGCTTCAACATCGGCTCGGGTACGAGCGAAACTTTTGCACGCGTCCGCACCTTCCAAGCGGACGTCGCGCTTCACAATCAGGCAGACATTTTATGGTAAACGAGAGCCCCCATCCGAATCTTCGCGCAGCCCACAACCGGTCGCCCAGAGCTGCACGTCGAGGCGAGCGCGGCGCGGCGGTATTCATCGTGGTGATGGTGCTCAGCTTGCTCAGCGCGGTCGGCCTGTTCGCCGTGCGCTCAGCGAGCTTGGCAGATCTCGCTGCGGGCTATGACCGCGAAGGCGCACAAGCCGCCCTGGTCGCCGAGTACGCCATCAGCGCCAGCGCAGCCTACCTGGCCAACGGCTCGGACACCGTGATCGGCGGCTACTTGGCCTCGGCCAACGGGCCGCTCGAGTCTGCTCAGCCTTGCCAAGCGAACGCTTTGCCGGGGCCTCAGCAGGCTGCGCCCCGGCCCGGCTGTTACCGCCTGCGGCTCGACGAGCTGCAGACCAGTTTCTTGAAGACGGGCGGCGCGGCCATCTTTGCACCGCCCAACCTGAGCGTGAGCAGCAGCGTCACCGACAGCACCTCGAGCTTGAACGCCAACGAGAAGACCAACGCCACGTTCGTGGTGGAGGTGACTGACCTCGTCAAAACCGGTGAGCGCGGAAAGGGTGACTCCGCCTCGCTGGTCATGATGACGCTGACCGCCATCTCGCAGGTGCGGCCCGCTGCCGCCTGCGCCGCGTCGCTGTCCGCGCCGGCCGCCGGTCAACAGGTGATGCGCGCCATCGTCGCCACCACGAGCTCACTGCTATGAACGATCCCAACCCGCAAAAATCACGCCTTTCGAGCTCGCCACCCACAGCAGCACGGCTTGTGCGCCTGCGCCCCTGGCACTGCGCTCTGCTCGCCCTGTTTGGCAGCGCACTCGGCTTCACCAGCCAGGCCCAGGCCCAGGTCGACGCCGACGTCAGCGTGCAGATGCCCAACGTGTTGCTGTTGGTCGATACCTCCGGCTCGATGGAATACAAAACCTCGGGCAACGCTTTCCCGAGCTGCAAGTACGATGCGACGGGCGTGGTCGCGAACTTCCAGGGCAGCTCGGAGAAGAGCCGCTGGATCGATTTGGTCGAAGTGCTTACCGGCGGCATCACCAACTACGAATGCCAGACGCTCGATCGCGGCTCCGCATCGTTCAAGAACGAATACAAGGTGGTCGGCTCGTCGTTGCCCAGCTCGCCGTACGACTTTTTGTACGCGAACCCGTACCACCGCCCGCTGAGCGGGGGCTGTGCCATCGGGCCAGGCGCGCTTTCGAGCACGAACCCGTCGGAGTTTCTGTCCAATTCCTTCAACTACCACAGCTACAACAACGTCGGCACCAGCTGCTCCTTCGCGCAGGCGTCGGATGGCATCTTGGACAGCTTCCAAAACAGCGTGCGCTTCGGGTTGATGACGTTCGACACCGATCCCAGCGCCGATAAGGGCGAGCTCGGTAACTACAGCTACGTCGTCGGCACGGCACATAGCGGCAAGCCCATCGGCTGCACCACCGCGAGCCCCATGGAAGTAGGCGCGCGCAACGCGTCGGCCCCGCCCTGGGAAGGGCGCTTGATCCCGTTCGGCAATCCGCTGCCGGGCTCGCTCGATTACCAGAACAAGAACCAACAGGCGCAACAGGTGCTGCGCGCTAGCCGTCCGTATGGCGCCACGCCCATCGCCGGCATGCTCTCGGACGCCCGTGATTTCCTGTGGAACGATACGACCTACGATCCGGTCAATACCAGCGAGCGTTTCGGACCGGCCTTTGATCCGTACAAGAGCTGCCGCAACAACGTGGTCTTGCTGCTTTCTGACGGACAGCCAAACATGGATTTGCGAGGGCACTGCACGGGCAACGACTGCCCGTTCCAGTTGCCGGAGGACATCGCTCACGATCTGCTGATATCCGGGTCACCGCCCGTGAAGACCTACGTCGTCGGCTTCGCGCTGCAAACATTGACGGTCGGCGGCAGCACCATCGACTGTGCGGCGCTCAAGCCATCCGATCTCGACACGACACCCACCGCCCTATGCACCGCCAACCCCGACAACCCCGGGCTGCAAGCGTGCTGTAACCTGGCGCGCATCGCGCTCGCAGGCGACAACGACCCCGCCCGACACGCCTACTTCGCCAATGATCGCGAACAACTGCGCAGCAATATCTCCAGCATTCTGTCGCAGCAATTCCCGACCACCAGTCGCACTCAAGTGGCGTTCTCCGGCGTCACCGGCACGGCCAACGCTCAGGGCGGCGCACCCGCGAATTCGTATCGCTTTTTCAGCAATTTCCAGCCGATGAGCAACCAGCCTTGGGCGGGCGCGGTGGTGCGCGAACGCTGGACGTGCGACAAAACCACGCATCAAGCGAGCCGCGTCGACCCGGACCCCGCGAAGGGTGATGTGTTCGCGGACAACCTGAATGCGCCATCCACGTCGGGCCGCGCGCGCACCTTTTTTACCGTTCAGGCAGCCACTAGCGCGGGCGGTCTGGTGCACTCGGACTACTCGGTGCGACCGAACGTGGGCTCGACCGACCCTGACGGCGCGGGCACGGTCTCGGGCACGCTGGCGGTGGGTACCACCGGTAGCGTGTTCGTGGGGGAGGTCTCACCGGCGTCGATGGGTCTGACCAACAACCTGGGCGTGCCCACGAGCGCCTGCAACGACACGGTGAACGGCGTGTCCACGACGCTATCTGCCACGGCGTGCCGCGACAAGTACCTCAAGTGGCTCGTGGGCCTGACCAACGACGCGGGCGTCGGCCGCTGCAAGCCGCCGCCCAATCAGACGCCTGCGCCGAAATACGCGTGCAACCTGCTGGGCGATATTTACCACGCCACGCCGCGCATCGTGAACGCTCCCAGTGAGCTGACCAGTGACGACACGTACCGCAGCTATCAGGCCGCGTACGCTACGCGCCCGATGATGCTGTACACCTCCAGTAACGACGGCCTGCTGCACGCGTTCAAGGTGGCCAGCAACTCCGCGACGGAATTGGAGAAGGTCGACAAGCTGGGAAATAACGAGCTTTGGGCGTTCATCCCGCCCCAAGTGTTGCCGCACATCCCTTCTGAATACCCGGCCACCCATCAGCTGCTGCTCGATGGCGTCTCGGTCGTTAAAGAGGTCGTGGCCCGGAAGTTGACGAGTGGCAGCTACCCGTACGTGTTCGAACGGACCACGGCCGATGCCGTCGCAGGGGCGAGCGCAAGCACCACCTGGCGCACGATCTTGGTGCAAGGCTTCGGCGGGACTTACCCCGGTTACTTCGCGCTCGACATCACCAATCCGGATCCGGTGAGCAGCATCGCGGATGGCAGCGGCGGTGGCCCTCAATTCCTTTGGCAGCTCACCACCGACGCGAGCGGCAATCCACTGTTCGGCAGCGGAGGTGCAACACCCATCATCACCACCCTGTTGCTCGACGACGACGGCTCGGGCGCCCGCGAAACGCCGGTCGCGATCCTGCCGGGCGGCTCGGGCGGCGCGGGCACGGCGGGGCAGGTCCCGGCGACCCCCGGTTGCGTGCGTGCCACCAGCGACTTCAGCAAATTCAGCGGCTACCCGCCGCGTCCGCGGGTGCCATGTTACGACACGAACCTGGGCGCACGCTCGCTCACCATCGTTCGCCTCGACACCGGCAAGATCATTCGCAGCTTCCGACGCAACAAGCTCGAGGCGCCCGCGGGCATTAGCAGCCGTGTGATCGAAGCGCCCCTGGATTCGCCAATCACCGGCGAACCAGTGGCGTTCCCCTCGGACGTCGGCTCGGTCGCCGACCGCATCTTCGTCGGCGATCAAGACGGCACGTTGTGGAAGGTGGACGTGACCAACAAGTCACCCGACAAATGGACGATGTCGCTGTTTTGGGACGCATTCCCGGCAGTTCAGATCCATGGCAAAAAAGGCGAATGGGATAGCGGCCAAACCATCTCCACCGCCCCCGTGCTGTCGGTCGACGACCGGGGCAACTTGACGCTCGCCTTTTCCACGGGCGACCAGGGCTCCCTCGGCGCCGCCACGGGCATGGTGAACTATGTCTGGTCACTGCGCGATTTGCCCAATGCCAGCCTTGAGCTTTTGCCCAATCTGCTTTGGCTTCAGCAGTTCGAAAATGGCGAACGCGTCACCGGCCCGATCTCGCTCTTCAATTCCTACCTGTACTTCTCGACCGTGACACCCCCGCCCCCCGGCAACGCCTGTCAGGCGACCAACGGCGCGCGCGTCTGGGGCATGCACTACATGATCCCGCGTGACGGCGAGGGCTCCGTCGCGGTGCCTCCGGATCGCACCGTCGGCGGCAAGGCCGCGCCCTTCATCTTGGCCAACTATCAGAGTAACGAGCAATTCGTGACCGACACGACCTTACTCGGTAGCGGCTCGGACAAGCGGGCGGTAATCTACGGCGCGACCGTGGCTCAAGTCCCAACCTGCTTTGCCGAGGACACAGCGGCCGACGCCTACCTGGGCAGTAGCAAGCGCATTTCGGATGCCAATCCGGGCGCCTTCCAACTGGTGATCCAGACGGGCTCGGCTTCGCTCAGCACGGGCGGAAAAGGCGAAGCGGCGGCGCCCAAGGGTGCCCTCACGGTGACGCTACCGAAACTCGCCGCGCCCGCGCGGATCGACGGCTGGGCATCGATCGTCGAATGATTTCCCGAGCCAACACCCAGACTGCAGCAGCGCGGCTCGCCTTGTGCGCGTGGCTGTGCGCGGGCTGTCACGCCAAATCCGAGCTGGGGCCAAGCTCGGCAAGCTCGGCGCAGGCGAGCAAGCAGGGCCAGCCAAAACCCATCGACCGTTTGGCGCCGGACGAGCTCGCGGCGGGCAACGCCGAGGTCTGGGGGTTCGTGGTCCCGCGCGAGATGCTGGTCGAGCATCGCTACAAAGAAGTGGCTCACTTGGTCGGTCCGGTGACGCCGGACGCCCTGGCCAACTACGTGCGCGAACGCGTGCTCGTTTCGCACGTCGAGATCGGCGCGGCGCGCACCATCTTTCCGGACGCGCGCATCAAGGCTGGCGCCGCCGATCGCGTGTATGAGCTCGAGGTGATCCCCGAGCCGGGCATCACCCGACTCGTGATCCGTGACACCACGCCGCCGAAGATCCAACCCGGACTGACCGACGCCGAACGCTGGCGACAGGCGGGGCTCACTCCGGAAGGGCGCCCGTTGGATCCCAAAGCCTTCGAATGACGGAGTGACGCGGGCTGGTTGCAGGGCCCGATCGCTCAGCGCCGAGCTTCGTCTTCCAGGCGCATGGCTTCGATCAACAATCCGCCGATGGCCTCCCGCGGACCGCCCTGAGTCGATATTTCTGCGTTGCGGAAGGTGAAGCTGCCCTCTTTCCAACGCAGCGCTTCGCGCAACACGGGCGTCGGCTCCGCCGGTTGGTCGTCGAGCGTGGCGCCCGAAAGCGTGCCGTGCTGGAGCTCCAAAAACGCGATTTTGCCGGCGCCGGAACGCAGCTTCAGATGCCCGCTGCGCCGCTCGAGCTCCAGCAGGGTGAGCACGGTGGCCAGCGACAGCTGCGCGATGTCGCCCGTGAAGGCGGCGCCCGGAGCGGAGATCGGCCCCTCCGAGGTGAACGATTCATGCTGCTTGCGCAGCCGATTGGCCATTTCGATCAGCGCGCCGACCTGGGCCACGACTTCCTCCTCGCGGAACGGCCGCGTGATGTAAATATCCGCGCCCACGTTCAGCCCCTGCAGGCGCGATTCGGTGTCTTCGGCGTCGGTCAAGAACAGGAACGGTGCGGTAGCCACGAGCGAAGGCTCGGTGCGCACCCGGCGCGCCACCCAAAATCCATCGATGTCGGGCAAGATCACGTCGCACAGAATGCAATCGGGCTGCAGGCTTCGGACCATCTCGAAGCCCGCTCGCGCCTCCGCGGCCGAGTGCACTTCGTAGCCGGCTTGGCCGAGATACCGGGCAAGCAGGGTGGCCTCCCACTCGTCTTGCTCGATAATCAAAATCCGGCCTTTTGCCACAGGCGAAAGTTAGCATGCCGGCACCGAAACCCCGAAATTGCCTACGGCTTTCCGGAATGCCTGCGACGGCCGGGCGGCAACCGACCCAGCGTTTCCTCAAAAAAACCGGCGTGGAGCGGGGGGCAGCGGCCCTTGTCTCGCCCCGCCCTTGTCCCGCTCTCCGGGTCGCGGTACGCGGGCGGGGTGAGTGACGAGCTTTTGAAGCGCACACCGCTGTTTGCCAAACACGAAGCCCTCGGGGCGCGCTTGGTGCCCTTTGCCGGCTGGGAGATGCCCATTCAGTACAAGGGGATTTCGCTCGAGCACCAGGCGGTGCGCGAGCGAGTCGGCTTGTTCGACGTCTCCCACATGGGCGAGCTCGAGCTGCGCGGCGATCGCGCGCTCGAGCTGGTCAACTCCCTGATCACGAACGACATCGCGCGCGCCGCCGACGGCCAAGCCACCTATACCTGCTGCTGCAACGAGGCCGGCACGGTGCTCGACGACCTGATCGTGTACCGGCGCGCGGCCAACGACGTGCTGGTCGTGTGCAATGCCTCGAACCGCGCCAAGATCTCGGCGCACTTTGCGGCCGCCGCCAACGGCGTGTGCGAGTTCGCCGACGTCAGCGATCGGACGGCCTTGCTCGCCCTGCAGGGACCGGAGGCGCTCGCGGTGCTGAAGCGCGCGGGCGTCAGTCTCGACCTCGCCTCGCTCAAGACCTTCCGCTTCGCGCAAGGCAGCGTCGCCGGCGTCCGCTGCGTGATTGCCCGCACTGGTTACACCGGCGAAGACGGCGTCGAGCTGTTCTGCGCTTGGGACGACGCGGTAGCGCTCTGGGATGCACTGCTCAGCGCGGGCAGCGACGCGGGCATCGAGCCGATCGGCCTGGGCGCGCGCGACACCTTACGTTTGGACGCGCGGCTCTCGCTGTACGGCAACGAAATCGACGAGACGACCAACCCGCTCGAGGCAGGTCTGGGTTGGGTGGTCAAGTTGGACAAGCCGGACTTCCGCGGCAAAGCCGCGCTGGTCGCGATCAAAGAGCGCGGTCTGACACGGGTTTTGGTCGGCTTCGAGATGACCGGGCGCGGCATTGCCCGCCACGGCTACCCGCTGTGCGACGCCGAGGGCAAGGAGCTCGGGCAGTGCACCTCGGGCGGCCCCTCCCCGACGCTGGGCAAGAGCATCGGTCTCGGCTATGTCCCACTCGCGTCGAGCGCGATCGGCAACGAGCTGTTCGTCGATTGCCGCGGCAAGAAGATCCCCGCACGGATCGTGAAGACTCCATTTTACAAGCGCAAGTGAGCGGAAAGCCGCCGAGGAGACGAAGTCTACGATGTCGAGCCCGAAAGAAGTCAAAGACGACCGCAAGTACACCAAAGACCACGAGTGGGCCCAGACCGAGGGCAACGAGCTCCTGGTCGGCATCACGGCGTTCGCGGTCGATGCGCTCGGCGACATCACGCTCGTCAGCCTGGACATCAAGGTCGGCGACAGTGTGACCGCAGGCAAGACCTTCGGCACGATCGAGAGCGTCAAGACGCTGAGCGATCTGTTCGCGCCCGTCAGCGGCAAGGTCACGCGTATCAACGGCGCGCTGGAGGACCACCCCGAGCTGATCAACGAAGATCCTCGGGCCGAGGGTTGGATGATCGCCATCGCCCCCGATGCGGGCGAAGGGGAGCTGATGGACGCCAAGAGCTACGCCGACCATCTTTCGCACTCGGACCACTGAATGCGTTACCTGCCACACACGCCCGAGGACATCAGCGCGATGCTCGCGGTGATTGGGAAGCCGTCGCTCGACGAGCTGTTCCGCAGCATTCCGGAGGCCGCGCGCTTCAGCGGCACCCTGGCCCTAGAACCGTCGCTCGGCGAAGCCGCGCTGATGCAGCACATGAAGGAGCTTGCGCGCAAGAACACCGGCGCCGAGCTGCTCAGTTTCTTGGGCGCGGGCATGTACGCTCATCACATCCCGCCAGCGGTCGACCAGCTGCTGCTCCGGAGCGAGTTTTATACCTCCTACACGCCGTACCAGCCGGAGGTCGCTCAGGGCACGCTGCAAGCCATCTGGGAGTACCAGACGATCGTCAGCGAGCTCTATGGGCTGCCGCTGTCCAACGCCAGCTTGTACGACGGCGCGAGCGCGACCGCGGAGGCTGCGCTGATGGCCTGCCGCCTGACGAAGCGCGGCAAGATCGTGCTGTGTCACTCGGTGCATCCGGACTACCGCGCGGTGACCGCGACCTATCTGGCAGGGCGCGACGACATGTCGTGCGTCGAGGTCCCCTTCGGCGCCGATGGCGCCCCGAATTTCGCAGCGCTGTCGGCGGCCATCGACGCAGACACGGCGGGCGTGATCGTCGGTTACCCGAGCTTCGTCGGCCCGCTCTCGGACCTTCGCCCGCTTGCGCAGCTCGTTCACGACCGGGGCGCGCTCTTGGTCACCGCCACCAGCGAACCCTATGCGCTCGCGCTGTCCGAATCGCCGGGCGCCCTGGGTGCAGACATCGCGGTCGGCGAAGGCCAAGCGCTGGCTTGCCCGCCGCAATTCGGCGGGCCGGGCGTGGGATTGTTCGCTTGCCGCGACGAGCGCCAGTTCCTGCAACAAATGCCCGGCCGTATCTGCGGCGAGACCGTCGATAGCAACGGCGAACGCGGCTTCGTGCTCACGCTCTCCACGCGTGAACAGCACATTCGTCGTGAGCGCGCGACCAGCAACATCTGCACCAATCAGGGCCTGCTCGCGCTGTCTTTGGCAATTCGCATGAGCATCCTGGGCAAGTCCGGGTTCATTCAGACGGCAGAGCATTGCTTGGCCAAGGCGCACTACCTGCGACAAAAAATCGTGACGCTGCCCGGCTACGCCGCAGGCTTCGACGCGGCGCCGTTCTTCAACGAGTTCGCCGTGCGCGTGCCGGGCGGGAGCGCCGCCGCGGTGTGCCGAAAGCTCGAGCAGCAGGGGCTGATCGCGGGTTTCGATTTGGGTCGCGTCGATGATAAGCTCGCCGACCGCTTGTTGATCGCAGTGACCGAACAGCACCGCCGGGAGGATCTCGACCGCCTGGCAGCTGCGCTGGCCGAGTTTTCCTAGCGTTCGAATAAGGCCAAACCAGTACTCATGACCAGCTCATTGGCTGTGACGCGAAAGACGCGTCGGCTGCACCCGCGACACTCCGCACGTCCGTGGCGCCTGGCCGCCTGGTTGAGCTGCTCGGTCGCACTCTTGTGCACCGCGCGGCCCGCGCGCGCCGACGTCTCATCTTGGGCCTTCGTGGGAGGCGGCGTGTCGCAGCTCGCGCAGAACGCGCTCGCGTCGAGCACGGCGGGCTCGATGCGCATCCATTTCGGGTTGGGGACCGATCCCTCGCACCCGCTGGTGCTTGGCGGCTTGTTCTCGTGGGAACCGCACTTTGGCTACGGCAGCGACATCGCGCAGGCCGTGCGCTTGGCGACCCGTGGTTACGTCAATGGGGGGCTGGGGCTCGCCCTCGATCTCGGCCCCTACGAGCGCTTCTGGGGAGAAGGCTCCGTGGGCGGAGCCGGCACCCTGTGGCTGGGCGCACCGTGGGGCGTCTCACTCGGCCTGGGTGGCAGTGTGGGTAGCCACGACGCCCGCAGTTTTTCGGCCATTCTCGGGATCGATTTTGCGCGCCTGACCGTGTACCGCAACACCGGCACGAACCAATTTCTGAATCCCTTCCCCGCCTACCGCCCCAAAGATTGATCTCTTTCTGAGATCCGGGCACCGAAGCGAATACCCCGCCCCTGCATTTTCATTCCGGCGTGCGCCCGAGGCCCCTAGCGCCCGAAATGCAAAACGCACAGCGCCCGAATCGTACTACCCGACCCCTCGATCCGTCACAGGTTGAAGCGCCGGGAATGAAAAACGCACAGCGCCCGAATCGTACTACCCCGACCCCTCGATCCGTCACAGGTTGAAGCCCGTCACAGGTTGAAGCGCCCAAAATGCAAAGCGCACAGCGCCCGAATCGTACTACCCCGACCCCTCGATCCGTCACAGGTTGATCCGTTTTGGGGCCGGGGCCCCAAAACCGTGGGTGGGGCCCCGCACCAGCGGGGCGGGAGCAGAGCTCCCGACGACAGTGGGGCCCCGCACCAGCGGGGCGGGAGCAGAGCTCCCGACGACAGTGGGGCCCCGCACCAGCGGGGCGGGAGCAGAGCTCCCGACGACAGCGGGGCGGGAGCGGAGCTCCCCCGATGACAGAGTACCTAACGACCGGAGAGTGGTCGACCGTGCTAGGCTGGGCCGGAATAATGGCTGACTCCCCCGTTCAGGAAGGCCAGATACTCGCTGGCAAGTATCGGGTCGAGCGCGTGTTGGGCTCTGGGGGAATGGGCGTGGTCGTCGCTGCATGGCACCTGGAGCTCGAGCAACGCGTCGCGGTGAAATTTCTGCACCCGCTCGCCTTGGAGCGCGCCGACACCGCCGAACGCTTCCGGCGCGAGGCTCGCTCGGCCGCCAAGATCCGCAGCGAGCACGTGGCACGCGTGATCGACGTCGGCATCATGGAGGGCGGCATCCCCTACATGGTCATGGAGTACCTGGAAGGGCACGACGTCTCCGAGGAGATGGCCAAGGTCGGCAAGCTGCACATCGAACAAGCGGTCGACTTCGTCCTGCAGGCGATCGAAGCGCTGGCCGAGGCGCACGCCGCAGGCATCGTGCATCGCGATCTGAAGCCAGCCAATCTGTTCATCGCCTCGCGCGCCGACGGCACGCGCATCGTGAAGGTGTTGGATTTCGGCATCTCGAAATCCCTGCTCGGTGGCAGCGCGTCGGAGCTCTCGCTCACGCGTACCTCCGTGTTGATCGGTTCGCCTTTGTACATGTCGCCGGAGCAGATGCGCTCGGCAAAAGACGTCGATACGCGCACGGACATCTGGTCGCTGGGCGTGATTTTGTACGAAATGCTCACGGGCAGGCCGCCTTACACGGGCGATTCGATCCCCGCCTTGTGCGCCTCTTTGTTGAATGATCTGCCACCTTCCATGCGCGCGGTGCGCTTGGATGTACCGCCCGAGCTGGAAGACATCATTCGGCATTGCCTGGCCAAAGATCGAGCCGATCGCTACGGCACCGTGAGTGAGCTGGCGCGCGCGCTGGCACAATTCGGCAGCATATCGAGCCAGCTGCACGTCGACCGCGCCAGCCGCGTGTTGGGCGTGACCGATGTTTCTCCCCTCACCGATTCTGCCGATCGGCGGTTGTCGCGCGCGGACGCGAGCGGCCAATCCCGCGCCGTGTCGGTGCCGCGCGTGACGCCGGTACGCGAGTCGTGGGGTCGCACTTCTGCGCCGATCACGGGCGACGCCGCCGAGAAACCGAAGACGAAGTCGCGCGGGCTGCTGTTTGCGATGCTCGGCATCGGCATCGCGGCAGCGGCCAGTGTGGCGCTGCTCTTGGGCAGCCGTGCACCGAGCACGCCGCCCAGTGCATCGGCGAGCGTCGCGGGCCCCACCCCGCCCGTGCACAACCCGCCCACCCTGGTCGAAGCGCCCGTCGCGCCCGTCGCGCCGGTCGCGCCCGTCTCGCCAGAGCCGGTCGTCTTGCCGTCGGCCGCCGCGCCCGACCCCGCGGCTCCGGTCGTCCGGCCGCAGGAGCCGATCGCCAAGCCGAAACCGGTGTATCAAGCGCCGGCCGCGCTTTTCAGACCCAAGCCGGCCCCTGTCCCACCCAAAGCCGCGCCCTCGAACGACCTCAGTGATTTCGGCGGTCGTCGCTAGGCGTTTTGTCAGTTGGCGTTTTGTCAGTTGGCGTTTTGTCGGTTGGCGTTTTGTACTGTCGCCGTGCGTCGGAGCGAGCGAGACTCACGCAATCTTGAACGATGGCAAAGTGCATGATCGCTAAGCTTAGTCTCTGGCCCGCGCTCGCTCTGTGCGGCGTGGCTGTGTCCGTGCCCACGCCGGCGCACGCCGAAGCGGGAGCCGCGCAAAAGGCCGCGGCGGAGTCGTTGTTCGACGACGGCCTGAAGGCCATGAAGAGCGGGCACTTCGCCGAAGCCTGCCCCAAGCTGGAAGAGAGTGAGCGCATCGATCCCGCCATCGGCACGCTGCTCTACCTGGGTGAGTGTTACGAGAAGACCGGCCGCACCGCGAGCGCTTGGGCCACCTTCCGTGAAGCCGCTTCCGCCGCTCAAGCCCAAGGCGAGACAGAGCGCACGCGCGTGGCCGGGGCGCGCGCCGATCGCTTGCAGCCCAGCTTGTCGAAGCTGACGCTCAAGGTCGTTCCCGAAACCGCCCAGCTGCCGACATTGCGCGTCACGCGCGACAATGTAGTCGTGGCCAAGACCTTGTTCGGTGTCGCGATCCCGGTCGATCCCGGAAAATATCGAATCGTGGCCAGCGCCGACGGCTACCAGAGCCACGAGATCGAAATCGAGGTCGCGGCCAACGGCGACAACAAGAGCCTGGAAATTCCGGCACTGGCCGTGTCGAAGACCCCGCCGGTCGCCGCCGCGGGCACGGCCGCCGCCGCGGGCAAGGCGAACGCGCAAACCTCCACACCCGCGCAGACGCCCGAGCCCGCCGAGCCGGCAGGCTCGAACGGTTTGCGCACCGCCTCCTACGTGACCGGCGCGCTGGGCATCGTCAGCTTGGGCATCGGAACTTATTTCGGCGTGAAAGCCATCTCCAAGAACAACGACGCGAAGGACGTTTGCCCAGTCGCGAACGCCTGTCACGATCCTGCAGGCGAATCCCTAACCAAGGACGCCCAGAGCGCCGCCACCGTGTCGAACGTCACAATCGCTGTCGGCGCAGCCTTCGTCGTGGCCGGCGTGGTGCTATACCTGACCAGTGCGCCCAAAGAAAAAGCCGAAAGCTCCGCTCGCCTGGAGTTACACCCGTTGCTAGGCCGCGATCTTGCTGGCATTGGTTTTGGAGGCTCGTTCCAATGAGCCGCATGGCCAAACTTGCGGCTCTCGTCCTTTTGCTCGCGGGCGCGAGCAGCGCGCTCGGCGCATGCCAAGCCATCGCCGGCATCGAGGAACGCACCTACCAGCCCGTCACCGCGGGCGCCGCTGGAGCCGACCCGAACCAACCGCCGAGCCAGGAGTGCGTCGATTATTGCGAAAAGGCCAAGACGACCTGTCACACGGCACTGGACGGGACCGACGTGCCGGGCGGTGTCTTGTATCTCACCGACGAGGCCTGTCTGGCCACATGTCAGCAGTTGCTGAACGCCGATCCCAAAAGCATCTCTTGTCGCGTGCAGCAGCTTCGCTCCGTCAGCACGGGCGAAGATCCCGATCGCTATTGCGCGAACGCCGGTCCGGGCGGCAACGGTGTGTGCGGTTCGAATTGCCAAAATTACTGCCAGCTCTTCAAAGGCGTGTGTCGGGAGCAATTCGAGAAGTACGCGCCCACGAGCGAGGGTGACGACGGCATTGCGACCTGCGTGAGCAAGTGTGCCGGGCTGACGGACACGGGCTATTTCGACACGACCAAGTCCGCTACCGGCAACTACTTCGGCGACACCTTGCAATGCCGGCTAGTGCACACCTGCTCGTCGATTGTCGATTCCACCTTGTCGATTGCCAACTCTCCGCACTGCCAGCACGCCGAATTCAAGGCGGCGGAAAAGTGCCTGGACGATCCGAAGGCGACGCCCGACTGCGAGAAGTTCTGCCGCTTCGAGCGGGTCGAGTGCCCGGATAATCTGATCTACGAGAGTCAGGAGCAGTGCGAAGCCGTGTGCGGCGCGCTGCCCAGCGGCCACATCGGTGACACGGTAGAAAACACCGTTGGTTGTCGCATGTATCACACGTACAATTCGATGATCGACCCAGCCGGGCATTGCGCGCACACGGGCCCCGGTGGCGATGGCCATTGCGGGGATCACGACGGCGGCAATTGCGAATCGTATTGCTTGCTGCTCGACAAAGCCTGCAAAGCGGGCTTCGACGCCAAGTTCGCGGATCAGGCCGCGTGCCAGGCCGACTGCGCGAAGCTCGACGGCTCTGGCTACGAGTCGGGCTACAGCACCGCCGCCAAGGGCAACAACTTGCAGTGCCGCCTGCTCCACGTCAGCCGCGCGCTCACCGAGTCGGCCGAATGCGGCGCAGCCCAAGGCGCTGCGCCCTGCAAGTAAACGCGACTCAGTCGAAGTCGTCGCGCAAGCTTTGCACGGTCAGCGGATTGAGCACGACTTCGGCGCGATAAGCGTCGTGCTCGACGCCCAGTGAAAGCTCGACGTTGCTTTCGCGGAGCGCCATTTCGGCGCCTTCGCTGAGCACGAACTTGACGTATTGGACGGCCATCGTGCGGCCCGGATCGACGCCGCGCAGATCGGGCGTCACGGGCAGGCGCTCGCCGGCGATGCGCACGTAGAACGCGCTTTCTACGCCCACTAGGGCGACCAGCATGCGCTCGCGCAACTCCCGCTCGGGGTATTCGATGAAGACCGTAGCCGACAGCTCGCGGCCGCCGGGCACCAGCTCGTTGTACGTTTCGAGCTCGTGGAGCACGGCTTTTTCGGCGGTGATTCGCTCGGTGCGTAGCATTTCCTGAATTTGATACAGGGCGGTGTCGTGGTTCTCGAACAGCACGGTCATGTTCGTGCCCAGGGCCACGCGGCGCGCTTGCTTGAGCGCCATGATGCGACGCCGAAACGGTTCACGGATCTGTTCGTATTCCGCAAGGCCCAGCAGCTCTCCGCGTGTGACGAGGCTCATGCCGTCCCTCCACCGCTTGCAAACCCGTAGGCCGCCGCCAAGGCCACGATCGGATGGCGCGCAGCGCAACCGTTCTCCTTGAGCACGCGTAGGGCCGCCAAACTGCAGTCGGTGACCACGGACAGCTCGCCCTGTTCGGGCCGCTCGTCTTCAATCGCGCTCGAGAGCCGCTTGGCATAGCGCACGCCCTCTTCGTAGTACTTGGCTTTCATGCCCCAAGTGCCGTCCACGGCCGAACAGCGCTCGATGATGCGCACGTCCGTGTCGGGCAAGAGCGAGAGGACGCGCGCACCCGGGATGGCAATTTTCTGCGCGCGCAGGTGGCAAGACGCGTGGTAGGCGACCCTGCCCAGGCCGTGCGTGAACGTTTTGACCAGCTTCTTCTCCCGCCGGAGGCCATCGAGAAACTCCATCAAATCGAAGGTCTTGGCGGCGACCGCGGCGGCTTCGGGCGTGCCCAAGTAAAGCGGCCACTCTTTCTTCATCGTGTAGCCGCAGGTCGGCCCGGGCACGACGACGCGCAAGCCTCGCTCCACGTACGGCCGGATCAGCTCGACGTTCGCGCGCATTTTGGCGCGCGCAGCGTCCAAGTCGCCGCCGTCGAGGTTGGGCATGCCGCAGCAGGTGAGCCTTTCGGGCACGATCACCTGAAAGCCGTTGTGCTCGAGCACCTGCACCGCGGCGCGCGGCACCTCCGGGAAATTGTACTCCCCGTAGCACGTGGGAAAGAGCACGATTTGGCCGTTTTTGCCCGCGCCTTCGCTAGGCATGTGCGTCCGATGCCAGCGCGTGAATGCTTCACTCGCGATCGGCGGCAAGGGAAACTCGGCCGAGATCCCGGTGACCTTTTCCATCGCCTTGCGCACCAGGCGCTGGCTGTTCACGAGGTTCGCCCACTTGGCTTGCGGCCCTACCGAGAGCGCGCCGATACGCTGCGGCTCACCGAGCACTTGGTCGACGATCGGCACACCGTTCCGCCGTGAGCGCTGGGCTTTCTCGCGCGCCATCAGGCGCGGAAAATCCAACAGCTCGTGCGCGCCTTCGTCCGGCGTGTACGGGCATTTGATGTAGCAGAGCTTGCACTGCCAGCAGTGATCGGTGACGGCGTGCACCGTCTGGGCGTCCACCGCCTCCGAGCCTTCTGCCCGCCCCGCGTCGACCTCGCGATCGATGTTCCTAAACAAGATCGGGAACGAGCCGCAGTACGTGACGCACATGCGACACTCGTGACACACCTGAAAGGTGCGCAAGAGCTCCTGCTCGAGATCGCGCGGATCCCAATAACGTTCGTCGTTTGGGTCGTACGCCGGGGCAATCGTCGGCGTACGGGCGGGATGCTTGCTCATGCTCGGGCTCAGCCGAGCTCTTTGGATGCCTTTTCGAAGCGACCGGCGTGCGACTTCTCCGCCTTGGCCAGCGTCTCGAACCACTCGGCGATGTCCGTGAAGCCTTCGTCACGCGCGGTCTTGGCAAAGCCCGGGTACATCGTTTGGTACTCGTGGGTTTCACCCGTCACAGCCGCGATCAAGTTCTTCAGCGTGTCGCCAATCGGTTTGCCAGTCGCCGGATCGCCGACTTGCTTCAAGAAATCCAAATGGCCATGCGCGTGGCCAGTCTCGCCGTCGGCGGTGTCCTTGAACAGCCCAGCGACCTCCGGGTAGCCCTCGATGTCCGCGACCTTCGCGAAATAGAGGTAGCGGCGATTCGCTTGCGATTCCCCAGCAAACGCCTCTTTCAGGTTCTGGTGAGTCTTCGTGCCTTCGAGTTTCGCCATGTGTTTCTCCTTCATGCCGCATGCGGCCACACAGTCACGTCACCCTACGCGCCCTCACCTTAGGACGTTGAAACGCGCGGTCAACCCTGACGCCTCGCTGTGCGAAAGCCCAGCATTTACCGCTCTGCAACTTGTCTCGGCGCAGCCTGCGCTGGCCCGTGTCCGGTCCCGGGCAATGCCGCGCTCAGCGCGCGCGTGTCAGCCAGCCGTCCAGCTCTTCGCTGGTGAACGCGCCGTACTTGCGCAGGACCTCGCGGCCCTGCGCGTCGAAGATGATCAAGGTCGGCACGCTGTGCACTTCACCGAGCGTGGAGTTCTGAACCAGCAGCTGCAAATCGGCGATCGCCACCGGATAAGACAGCTTGAGTGAGCTGCGAAAAACGTCGGCGAGGGGCGCGTATTTGGGCGCTTCGAGCACGACCGCGCCCGCGTTGATGCGCGGGGTATGCGTATGCAGTGCTTGATTGAGCTGCTTGGCGGCCAATTGCGAGGCGAGATCGAAGGTGGTCACGAACAGCAGCGCCGTGACGCGACCGCGCATGCCCTCGGCGCTCAGCTCTTCGCCCTCGGTGGTACCGAACACGTAGCGCTGCACTTGTCCGCGCGTGTCCGAGTCGCTGGCGTCCTGCGCCGGTTCATCCGGAACGCGTTGGCAGGCCGCCAGGAGCAGCAGCAGAACGAATGCAGCTTGCCGAATCACGTCGCCGAGGGCGGGCTCGAACCACTCACGTTCGGGCCGAACAAGTCGGCGAACACGCGCAACGCCTCGGGCAAATCCCGACCGCTGCGCTTGTGCGCCAGAACCGCGTGCGCCAGATCGTCGATCAAGCTCTTCAGCGGCGTGCGTTCGACGAGGGCGCCGTCGATCCGTTCGCCGTGACGCGGCGCGTGCTTGCGATCGACGATCGGATCGTGGCGCACCCAGCCGAAGCCGCGTTCGACCCGGAAGGAGCAGGCCAAAACCTGCACGAAATCCAGGTAAAGGGGCGTGATTAGCACGGCCACGTGCGAGCCGTCCGCGAGCTTTCCGCACAAACCCTGGGCGGCCGAGCGCGGCGTGGCCGCGGCGTCCATCGGGCCGATGGCGTCGGTGATGCGCGTGCGCCGCTCGGGATCGGACTCGACCGCCAACAGCGGCGCATACACCGCGATGCGCGGCACGTTCAGGCGCAATGAGTCCTGCTCGAGCACCGATAGCCAACGATCGCGGGCGCCACCATCCAGCTCGCGATAAGCAATGGCCGCGGCAAGCGCCGCCTCGGCATCGGTCGCCAACGCACCCAACCATTCGCACCACGCGTCGAGCACGCGCGGATCGGTACGCGCCTCGGGCGGGAGCGGCAACGGCGTGCGCTCGGCCGGCGACGGCAGAGCTGCGATCTGGGAAGGCGCGAACGGCTCCGGCATCAAGCGCGGAAGCTAAAGCATCGCGACCGGGCTCGCAACGTCAAGCATCCGCGGCGCGCGCATTCGAGCGCCGAAATATTACCTAGCAGCCGAAGCCTCGGGGGCTTTAGCACCCACCCGCATCGAGCACGCCGTCGAGCTCGCTTGCAAGGTCGCGTAAAAGCACGTCCAACTCCAGTGAGCGCGATTCGGGCGCGACAATCGTCAAGTCGCCGCCGCGCTCGGCGAACATGGCACACAGTCCCTCGCTCGCCTCGAAGATCCCCTTGACGTACACGACGTCCTCGTTCTTGACCGACAGGCGGCGCACGATCAGACCGTCGTCGAGAAGCTCAGCGAGTTGCAAGGGGCGGAGCCTATCATGAAAGCTGCTATCCTAGTCGGCGATGGGTTTCGCAGATTTGCGCGCAGTCTCTCTCGCCTCTGTCAACGAAAGCGGCCGTCTCGGCCTGCGACACACCGCGTCGGTCGAGCTCGGCGCAGCCTCGCCCGTGAAAACGCCTGACGACGAAGAGAGCTACCTCGACCAGCCGATCGAGCTCGATCCCTTCGAAGACGGCGGAAACGACGATCAAGAGGCCTCCGACCTGGTCGTGGGCGAGGAAATCGACGTGCTCGGCGAGAGCATCGGTGACAATGAGCCCATCGAGCTCGATCTGGGCAGCATCGTCGGTATCGACGAGCGGCTGAGCGAGGGCGAAGACGACAGCGATGCTGGCTTCGAGGTGGACCCCGCGGTGGGACTCACCTTGCCCGACGCGCTCACCCCCGACGACGGCAGTGAAGGCCTCGACGACGGCTCGATCACCGTCGACGAGAGCAAATTCCCAACCCTGGAAATGGACGACGGCTCGGAGGGCATCGCCGCCGAGCGCGAGATCTCGCTGGGCACTGCCAGCGACGAAGCGCGCGTGCCGATGGCTGCCCTGCCCTGGCAAGCGCACCATCCGCTGGCCGCGCTCGAAGCCTGCGCCGCGTTGGCGGTGAGCGCGGGGGCCGTGGTCGCGGGCAGCTCGGATCTGCTCTGGTTCCAGGGCGACGCGACCAAGCCCCTGCGCGTCGCAGTCGACGGCGGCGCGCTCTCCGATCTGGTGCTGGTCGGCGCGGATCAAGACATCGCGCTCGCCAGCACCAAGAGCGGGCAGCTATTTCGACGTGCGCGCTTCGCTTCGCAAGCCGAGCAGCTCACGCGTTTCCGCGAGCAACTGCGCTCGCCGCACGGCTCGCGCCCCCAGCTCTCGTTCGGCGGAGCGCTCGGCGCGCAGCGGGGCCGTGTGCTGCTCTGGCTGCGCGACGGCACCCTGCTCGACGTGCTCGACGCCGGCGATCGCTTCGAGCGCCTCGAGCTCGAAGGCAAGGTCTTGGCCGTCGCCCGCGAGAGCGCCACCGTCCTACTCGGCCATGGCCGTACGCGCACGCTGCTCACGCTCGATCGAGATCCGGCGGGCCGCGTGCAGCTCAGTGGGGCTGCCCTGGCGCTAGCGCACAGCGCAGCGCCGCTGCTCGCCACGGCCAAAGGCTCGCTAGCCCTGGCCGAGCCTGGGCGCGCGCTGTTGGTCTCGCCCGACGCCGGCCAGACCTTTCGGCGCGTCGCGGGCAGCGCCAGTACGACCGCCATTGCCGGCGCCGTGCTCGCAGGGCGCGCGCACTTCTTCGCCGCGGTCTACCGTGAGACCAGCGATCAGAGCGACCTCTTGCTGATCGATCCGGAGCGCGGCGAGGCGGAATGCATTGCACACCTGGACGTCGGAAGTGGGCACTCGCCCGCAGACGCCATCGAGCGCGGCGAGTGGGCGAAAGTGTCTTGCCTCAGCTGGCACGCCGCGAGCGGTCGGCTGTGGGCCGCCGGAGGCTTCGGCGTGGTCAGCTTCGGGCCGAGCTCGGGCTGACGCTAACCAGGCCGAGATTTTGGCCCAGATCCTCGCCGGGTGCTAGCGATCGTCCGAGCTTGGCCATCGTCGTTCAAAAGTACGGCGGCTCGTCTGTCGCCGATCCAGAGAAGATCCAAAGCGTCGCGCGTCACGTGGCAGCCACGCGCGACTCCGGTCTGCAAGTAGTGGTGGTGGTCAGCGCCAT
>Ga0247768_1000127_pt1 | contig 26884 bp, 22 predicted proteins | sample UWRJL016104C6_FD_179944 | JGI IMG/M metagenome (GOLD analysis project Ga0247768, IMG submission 179944) | Plant litter microbial communities from Arlington Agricultural Research Station in Wisconsin, United States - UWRJ-L016-104C-6 | ecosystem: Environmental > Terrestrial > Plant litter >... | reverse complement strand
CGCGCCCGCTAACCCCAGACCATCCTCAATTGCTGGCGATCGCGCCGGCTTTGGAGACCGTGAAGCTGAAGTCGCGCTTGGGGCCGGCGACGGTCACCTTGATCGTGTCCCCATCGACGCGCGAGAAGCTCATCGTGACGTTCTTGTCGAAGGGCGTGCTGAGCGAGTAGCTGCCCGCTTGCGGGACCGGATCGGCCCAGCGCATTTGCACGCCATCGACGGCCAAGTCCCAGCCGCCGCGCGCGCCGGTCCAGCTGCGGCTGCCGTCGATTTGGATGCCTTCGGCGATACCGCCCGAGAGTGGCTTTTGCGTGCGATCGCCCGTGCCCTTGCCCGTGCGGCCGCTGGCCAGCTGGGTCCAGGTGACGTCGTGCAGCACGTGTCGCGTTTGGTCGCTGAAGTTCCAGGTCACGTGGGCGGTGCCGTCGAGCTTGACCACGCCATTGGAGAGCTCGGTCCACACGTGGTCGACCACGACTTCGTTCATCGCGTTCTTGCTGACGGTGATGGCGCTCGTACCGCTGAAGGTGTGGCCGCGGTACAGGCAGGTGCCCGGGTTCACGCCGTACTCGACGGTCAGGGTCGCGCCTTCGAGCGTGACGTCGGCGCAGGGCAGCTGCGAGTTGACGAAGGCCTTCAGCTCGCCAGCGGCGTTCTCGAGCGCGCCACCGATGGTGAAGTTGGTGGAGATGTCGACGCTGGCCGCCGCCAAGCTCTCGGCTTGGGACGAGGCCGAGGCCTGCTCGAGCGACTCTTGCGCTTCAGCAGAGGTGAGCTCGCGCTCTTTGGGGCAAGCACTCAGGCTGAGGACGACTGGCAGGGCGAGTAAGGATAGCGCGCGCTTCATGGTCGGCTTCGTTGCAGTCGGCATGCCAGCTCGCAACGGCCAAAACCCCTGGAAATTTAGGCCAGGTACGACAACGCCCCACGAACGGCTGTTCGCAGGGCGTGAACTGTCGTTATCGCTCTTCGCTCGGGAGCGCTGTCAGCTCTTGGCGTCGCCGCGGGCGAAAATGCTGGCCACGTAGTTCAGCACGTCCGTGGCGCTGACCTCGTTGTAGCCGAAGTAGCGCATCAGGCGACTCTTGATGATGTCGATCTTTTCTTGGGTCTCTTTGTCGACCACCGCGCTGACCAGGGTCTTCAGCTTGATGCTGTCCTTTTGGTCCTCGAACAATTTCAGCTCGAGCGCGCGGCGTAAGCGATCGTTGGTTTGCCAGTCGAACTTTTTGCCTTCGACCGCCTTGGCGCCGATGAAGTTCATGATCTCGCGCCGGAAGTCGTCTTTGCGATTTTCCGGGATGTCGATCTTCTCTTCGATCGAGCGCATCAAGCGTTCATCCGGCTCTTCGTCTTGGCCGGTGTAACGGTTCTTGACCTTTTCTTTGAGCGCGTAGGCCTTGATGTTGTCGATGTAGTTGGCGGCAAGCTTGCTGATCGCGTCTTCGTCGGCGCTGATCGCACGCTGCACTTCGTTCTTCACGATCTCTTCGTACTCGCGCTTGACCACGCCGATCAGGTCTCGATAGCGCTTCCGGCCGTCCTCGTTGGTGATCAACGAGTGGTGCGTGAGGCCCTTCTCGAGCTCGTTCAAGACCATGAACGGGTTGATCGTGCCTTCGCCGACGTCACTCACCAGGGCGTTGGAGATCTTGTCCTGCACGTAGCGCGGGCTGATGCCTTCCATGCCCTCGCGCTTGGACTCCTTGCGCAGCTCCTTCACCGTGTCTTGCGTGTAGCCGGGCAGCACCTTGCCGTCGTACAGCTTCATTTTCTGGAGCGTGGCCAGGTTGTGCTTCTTGGGCTCCTCGAGCCTGGACAGCACCGCCCACATCGAGGCCACCTCCAGCGTGTGCGGCGCGATGTGACGGCCGCGCACCTTCTCGTTGTTGAAATCCTTCTCGTAGATGCGGATTTCGTCCGACAGGCGCGTGATGTACGGCACGTCGATCTTGATCGTGCGATCGCGCAAGGCCTCCATGAACTCGTTGTTCAACAGGCGCTTGTACTCGGCCTCGTTGGTGTGACCGATGATCACTTCATCGATGTCCGTTTGCGCGAATTTCTTGGGCTTGATGCGGTGCTCTTGCGAGGCGCCCAGCAAGTCGTACAAGAACGCGACGTCGAGCTTGAGCACTTCCACGAACTCGACGATGCCGCGATTGGCGATGTTGAACTCGCCATCGAAGTTGAAGGCGCGCGGATCGGAGTCCGAGCCGTATTCGGCGATCTTCCTGTAGTTGATGTCGCCCGAGAGCTCGGTCGAGTCCTGATTCTTTTCGTCCTTGGGCTGGAACGTGCCGATGCCGACGCGGTCCTTCTCGCTCAGGGTGAGGCGCTTCACACGAATGTGATTGGTCATCACCTTGCCCCAGTCACCCTCGTAGCGCTTGATCAGGCCTTGGAAGATGAAGCGGCTGGCGGGATCGAGGTCGCCGTCGACCTTGACGCGGAACTTCTCGTTGGACAGACCGAGCTTGGTGATCGATTGGTCCCGCCACTCTTGCGGGATCAGGCGCAAGGGCTCTTCATGCATCGGCGAATCGAACACGTCCGCCTCGCCGCTGGCCAGGCCGGTTTCGGCCAGGTTGACCCATTTGAAGGTGTACAGCGCGCCTTCGTGCGTAGTCGAGTAACGCTCGAGCCCTTTTTTGAGCAAACGCGCGATGGTGGATTTACTGGAGCCGACTGGGCCGTGCAGGAGGATCACGCGGCGCTCCGGGCCGTAGCCCTCGGAGGCGGCCTTGAGCACGTTCATCAGGCGCATCAGCGGAATGTCGAGGCCGAATACGGCGTCCTTGCCTTCGTCGATCTCGTCGCGGAAGAAGTTGTAGCGAACCAGCTTCTTCTTGTTGTCGATGTACTCCTCCGTGCCGTAGGAGATCACCATGTCGTAGACGCGTTGGAAGGCGTTGCGAGTGACCTGCGGGCGCTCACGCACGAGCGCTAGGTACTCTTCGAAGCTGCCCTCCCAGGCGAGATCGCGATAGCGATCGTAATCTTGCATCGCCGCAATCTGCGAGACCATGTTCGAGGCGACGGAACCACTGCTTACGCTTTGTTTTTCTTCCATCGATTACCAACTCTCGATTAAACCACACAAAACATCCGCCGTCATGGGCTGGCAAAGCCGCGCATTCGGCCGCAAAGGCGACTAAAGACCGGCAATTGTCCGGGTGCTAGGCTGGGAGCTCCAGTGACCACCGCCACCGACTTGCTACGGCCGACGCTCAGCGTCCCGGCGTCTACACCGGTGGCGGTCCTACCACCCCGCTTGGACGATCCGGCGCTGTTCATCAATCGCGAGCTTTCCTGGCTGGAGTTCAACGCGCGCGTGTTGAACGAAGCCCGCGACGAGCGCGTACCGCTGTACGAGCGGCTCAAGTTCCTGGCCATCTTCGCCCAGAACCTGGACGAATTTTTCATGGTGCGCGTCGCCGGGCTGCAAGCGCAAATCTCCGGTGAAATCGAAGAAGTCCCGCCGGACGGCCTAACTCCCGACCAGCAGTTGGGAGCGATCAGTCAGCGGGTGCACGAGCTGGCTGCCGAGCAATATCGCATCTGGAACCAGGGCTTGCGCAAGGAACTGCGCGCGGCCGGCGTCGCGCTGGTCAACCCCGATGAATTGTCGCTCAAGGACCAGACGGCGCTCGATCTGCACTTCGAAAAGGAGATCTTCCCGGTCTTGACGCCGATCGCGATCGATCCGGTGCATCCCTTCCCGCACGTTCGCAATAAGAGCATCAACGTCGGCGTGATCTTCGAGAAGCGCGCGCACACGAGCGAGCCCGCGTTCGGCCTGGTGCAGGTGCCGACCATGTTGCCGCGCATGATCCGCGTCCCGGTGGAGGGCACGCGCCGCGCGTTCGTCGCGCTGGAAGACCTGATCTCGCGCCACACACGCCTGATTTTTCCGCAAATGCGCGTAACCGGCGTGTACGCCTTCCGCGTCACTCGCAACTTCGACATGGAGATCGACGACGAAGACGCCGATGATTTGCTGCTCACGCTGCAGAACGAGCTGCGGCGTCGCGAGCGCGGCCACGCCGTGCGGCTCGAGGTCAGCGGCGAAGCGCCCAGTGACTCGCTGCAGTGGCTGTGTCGTGAGCTCGACATCGACCCCAAGCGCGATGTCTACAAGCTGAACGGCGCGCTGTTTTTGGGCGACATGACCGAGCTGACCGCCAATGACGACCGCCGCGAACGTCGCGACGAGCCGTTCACGCCGCAATACGTGCCACCGCTGCGCGACTCGGACGATTTCTTCCACACCATCCAAGAGCGCGACGTGCTCTTGCACCATCCGTACGAGTCGTTCGAAGCCGTGATCGATTTCTTGTGGCAGGCGGCCGAAGACCCCAGCGTGCTCGCGATTAAGCAGACCTTGTACCGCACGGGCGGTGAATCACCGCTGGTGAAGGCGCTGCAGCGTGCGGCCGAGCTCGGCAAACAGGTGACGGCGCTGGTCGAGCTGAAGGCGCGCTTCGACGAAGAGAGCAACATTCAATGGGCGCGCGCGCTGGAACGCTCGGGCGTGAACGTGATGTATGGCCTGCTCGGGTTCAAGACGCACGCCAAGGTGATGATGGTGGTGCGCAAGGAGCGCACCGGCCTTCGTCGCTACGTGCACCTGGCGACCGGCAACTACAACCAGCAAACCGCGCGCTCCTACGAGGATCTCTCGCTGTTCACCGCGCGCGAAGACATCGGCGAAGACGCGACCGCCTTCTTCAACATGCTCACCGGCTACAGCGCGCCGTTGAAGTGGAACCGGCTGATCGTGTCGCCGCTCGGCCTGCACGAGTCCATATTGGGCTTGATCACGCGCGAGGCCGAGCACGCGCGCAGCGGTCGCCCCGCGCAGATCGTGGCTAAGATGAACTCGCTGGTCGACGCGGACGTGATTGCCGCCTTGTACGCGGCCTCGCAGGCCGGCGTGCGAATCGACCTGTTGATCCGCGGCATCTGTTGCTTGCGCCCCAACGTGCCGGGCGTCAGCGAGAACATCCGCGTGCATGCCGTGATCGACCGCTATTTGGAGCATGCGCGGACCTTTCACTTCAGCAACGGCGGACAGGACGAAGTATTTTGCTCCAGCGCCGACTGGATGCCGCGCAACTTCCGGCGTCGCGTCGAGGTCATGTTCCCGATCTTGGACGAGAGCCTGAAGAAGCGGGTGATGGAAGAGGTGCTCGGCACGATGCGCTCGGACAACTGCAAGGGCTGGCTGCTCTCTGCCGATGGCGTGTATCAACGCATCGAAAGCAACGACCCGGTCGTGCGCAGCCAAGTGCGTTTCATGGAGCTTGCACGCGAACGGGCGAGGGAAAGCGAAGCCATCCTGGGCCTGCAAAGCAAGGCGCTGACCCTGACCACGCCGCGTGCGCTCGATAAGCTCCGGCGCCGAGACGGCAAGAAGCGCAAACGCAAAATCCGCCCCGAATAGCGCGGATCCGGCAGGCGCGGCCGCTCGGCTACTCCGGCGTCGGCACCAGCACGATCGGGTTCGAGGGCGCGCCGGTGTGGGCCGCGCCGTCGCCAACCCAGAAGATGTAGGGCAAGGCGCAGGCGCCATCGAGGAAGGTGTCGACTGCGATGGCGGTCTGAGGCTCGGTGTCGAAGGTGAAGCCGTCGAGGTCGTCGCTGGTCTCGGCAACGAACTGGTAGCTGTCCGGGTAGCTCGGATCCGGGAATTTGCCCACCGTGTCCGTGCCGGCCTCCAAATCCTGAGCCACGACGTTGCTGATGGTGCGGCCAACTTCCGGCGTGACGATGATGTCCCAAGCGCACGGGCCGCCGCCCTTCACGACGTTGACATCGCAAGCCGTGCGCAGGGTCCAGTGCCCCCCCTTTGCATACTCGAGGAAAACGCCGGCACCCTCGCCCGCGTGAGTTTCGATCTTCGCGTCGACGTCGATCCAAGCTTCAACCGGCGTGGCCGCGCTGTCCTGACAACTCGGGGTCTCACTCAAAATGCGACGCGCGTCACCGTTGTCGTAAGTGCAAGCGGCCGACAAGAGGGCCAGCGGGAGACCCAAGAACAAAGCTCTACGCATGAATCAGCGCCTCGAAGGAGCGTGGAATGAACGGGACGGGGGCGAGAAAGAAGGCGCCGAGTGGAAAGAAGGCGCCGAGTGGAAAGAAGGCGCCGAATAGGAGCGCGCCGGCGACGAAAAAGAAGGCGCGCGCGCAGGTGCCGAATAGCGGGTAGCCGGCGGACGGTACTGCGTTGAGGGCATCGCATACGTGCGCCCGGACAGGCTCGGAGCGCTGCGGCTGGCACTGCCGAGCGGCGCGTTGGCCGCGCTGCGGCGCGCGTACGTACTCGGGTTGGTGTACGAAGCGGCTCGGTAGCTGCGGGTCGAGGCGGGCCGAGCGCCAGCGTAAGCCGAGGGCGCGAGCGGCCGCGAGCTATTGCTGAACGTGTGGCGCGAGGTGTCCGAGGGCATGGCCGGTATCGAGCGCCCGCCCGCGAACGCCGCGCGCGCCGGCACGCGGCTCATCGGCGCGGCAGACGGGGGAATGCGGGCGCTCTGCAAGGACGGGCCACGCGGCGCCGCCGAGTTGGCCGGCAACACGCGCGGCTTGGCCGCGACGTGTCCGCCGCCGTCCCAATAGTTGTGGGTGTGCGCCGCGACATCCCGAACCATGTGCTGATCGTGCACGACGTAGGTATGCACGTGATACGAGAAGGCGTAGTGACTGGGGCAGAACACGTACGCGCTCGACGGGTACCACCAGAGTGAGACCGCCACCCCGCCGTACCAGCCCCAAGCCGGAGCCATTGGCGCCCAGCCAATGTACCCGTAATTGTCGGTCGGAACGCGCCAGGTGACCCAGGCGTTCGCGTAGCGGCGACCGGCGACCCAAGACCAGCCCACGTTCGGGACCCACACCCAACGCCCGTAGTGGAACACCACACCGCCGAAGGGATAGTCGCTCTGCCAGATCCAATCGTTGTCCTCGGTCAGGGCCCAATGACCGGCGCTGACGTAGGGAGCGAAGTCAGCCCCCACCACGTCCCGGTTCGGGACCCAAACCGTGCCGTACGCGGCATCGTTCACCCACGTGCCGTACGGATCCAAGCTCGAACGAAATTCGGTCATCGCGCGCGGATCGGTCTCGGGCACGTTGTCCTGTTGGGCCGGCGCTTGCGCGCTGGGCGCGTTCGGCACTTGGGGTCGAGGCGCGGCCGAGGGCGCAGTTGCTGCGACGGGCGTCACGGCCGCCTGGGGGGCGGGCGCAGCAGCAGGTGGCGCAGCAGCAGGTGGCGCAGCAGCAGGTGGCGCAGCAGCAGGTGGCGCAGCAGCAGGTGGCGCAGCAGCAGGCGGCGCAGCAGCAGGCGGTGCGGCAGCGGGCGGCGCAGGTGCGGGCGGCGCGGCAGCGGGCGGCGCAGGTGCGGGCGGCGCAGGTGCGGGCGGCGCGGCCTCGGGGGGTGCCGAAGGCTCCTCGAACCAGTTGTCGCCGTCTTGCGCGTGCGCAGGCCGAGCGCTGGCGACGAACGCCAGGCCGAGCAACGCAACCACCGCGGCGACTCGCTTGTTCATACGACAGATCATGCTTCTTCCTCGGGACTCGAGCAACCCAGGGGACGGCTCCCCAATGTGAGCTGTACCGGCCCCTAGTCAGACGGATTGGACCGAGCCCACATTCCAACGAATTCGCGCACCTCACGTTTCGTTCCCAGCCTGAGATTTCAGGGCTGCGGTAGTATGGTGCGGGCATGCTCCCTTTTGCCGACGCCCTGCAACGCATCATCGACGCAGCTCCGCTCCTGGCCAGCGAGCGCGTCGAGCTCGGACTCGGGGTCGGGCGCGTTCTTGCCGAAGATTTAATGGCGCGAGCGCCCCTGCCCGGTTTCGACTACAGCGCCATGGACGGCTACGCCGTCGCGCGCAGTGCGTTTACCGGGGCAGGCCCTTGGTCACTACCGGTGCGCGGGGAGAGCCGCGCAGGTGCGCTCGCTGCACCCCTGCTCCCGGGCAGCGCGTGTAGAATTTTTACGGGTGCGCCCATCCCGGAAACTGCGGACGCGGTGGTGATGCAGGAGGACGTGACGCGCGAGGGCGACCACGCAGGCTTCGCCGTGCCGCCCGCGCTGGGCGCCCACATTCGCCGGCGCGGCGAGGACCTGCTCGAGGGCGCGGTTGCGCTGAGCAAAGGGACACGCTTGAACCCATTTCAAATTGGGTTGGCCGCAGCCGTCGATCGCAGTGAGCTGCTCGTGGCGCGCCGTCCACGCGTGACCATTTTGTGCACGGGTGAGGAGCTGCGAAGCGCCGGTTCGGCGCCTTCGCCGGGCAGCATTCCCGATTCGAATGGGCCGAGCTTGGCGGCGCTGGTCGCCGCGGCCGGCGCGATCCCGGTGCTCGCCCCGCGCATCGGCGATACCCTCGAAGCCACCGAAGCCGCACTGCGCGCTGCACTACGCGGGTGTGATCTGCTGCTCACCGTGGGCGGCGTCAGCGTGGGCGAGCACGACTTGGTGCGTGCCGCCCTGGCGCGCGTCGGCGCTGAGCTCGACTTTTGGAAGCTACTGATTCGTCCCGGCAAGCCGCTCGCCTTCGGTCGCCATGGGGAAACCTTGATCCTCGGCCTGCCGGGCAACCCCGCGTCGGCACAGATCACCTTCGCGCTCTTCGGCATGCCGCTGCTGCGCGCGATGCAGGGCGATCGCACGCCCATCCCGCCGCGCGGGCGCGCCCGCTTGCACAGCGCGCTCCGTCAAAAGCCCGGGCGCACCGGCTTTTACCGCGCACGATTGCAAGGCGATATGGCGATCACCGCCACGAACCAAGCCTCGGGCTCCCCTGCCAGCTTGGCGCATGCGGACGCACTTTTGATCCTGCCCGCGGACAGCGAGGGCCTCGAGGCCGGTGACAGCATCGACTTCATCCGCTTGGCGGAGCTGTGACCCAGCGCATCACGATCGGCATCTTCGTCGGCGGCCAAGGCACGCGCATGGGCGGCGTCGCCAAAGGCTTGTTGCGCGTGCCCGACGGAACCGAAACCTTGATCGAGCGCCTGCTCCGGCAATGCGCGCGAGCGGCTCCCGAGGCCAGATTGTTTCTCGTGGGCCAAGCGGCGCCCTACGCCGCGCTTTCGCTGCCAGAGTTGGCGGACACACCAGCCGGGATCGGACCGATCGGCGGCCTGCGAGCGCTGCTGCTGCGCGCGCTCGAAGACGGGAGCGAGCTTGCGCTGGCGCTAGCCTGCGATCTGCCGTTCCTCGATGAGGGCGTGATCTCGACGTTGCTCGAAGCGACTGGGGCAGCGCGCGTGCCGTTCGTGGAAGGTCGGCTGCAACCGTTGGCCGCGGCGTATGCGCCGTCCAAAACGCTCGCCGCCGTCGACCGTTCGCTCGCGCTCGGTAAGCACGCACTGATGAGCGCGCTCGATCAGTTGGGCAGCGACCTGGAACGCATCGAGTTCGACGCCGAGCGCGCCCGGGCGCTGCGCGATTGGGACACGCCAGAAGACATCCGGTGATGGAAAATGGAGCTCGAATTCCAATGCCGATCGGTTAGCGGCCCAAAGGATCGAAATCCCTTACGAAAAACAAGCCCGCTCCTTTTGTCGGAGCTGAGAATCATTCACGCTCACATTCGCGCGGCAGGGGTCGACACGCGAAAAATCGAGTACGAATTCGAACTCGATTTTCTAGGTGTGAACCCACTTCGCGCGAAATTCCGCGCGAAAGTCTTTTAAGTGAACGGCGCCCGTTCCCCTCTCTCTCCGTGCCCCGCTTCCCCGATTGAAAACCGAGTACGAATTCGAACTCCATTTTTGACAACAGGAGGCTCACTTTGCGACGCAAGAGATGCGAGAGAGGCGAGAGGGGGCGCCCGCGATCCGGCATCGCAGCTCGCGTTGCCCCGTGTTCCCGTCACTTGACGCCGAAGGCTGAGCCGAAGCCCGACGCCCTTCGTGACCATCAAAAAATCACTGGTCGTGGTCGCGATGATGACCGTGACCGTGGCCGTGCCCGTGCTCCGCGCCTGGCTCGCAGCGCGCGTCTTCCCAGCCCACCCAATACGGGCCGCTTGGACCGTGCTCGCGCTTCCAGATCGGGACGCGCGCTTTGATGCGGTCGATGAGCAGCCGGCAGGCGTGGAAAGCTTCGGCGCGGTGCGGCGTGCTGGCGGCGCACACCACGGCCGCGTCGCCCACGACCAGCGAGCCCACGCGGTGCAGCACCGCCAAGCGCACGTCTTTGACTTCGAGCGCGATTTCGGCGCCGATGCGCGCCATTTCTTTGGCAGCCATCGAGGCGTAGGCCTGATATTCCAGGCGCGTGACCGGTAGGCCCGCGTTCTCGCTGCGCACGGTGCCGACGAACACGGCGATGCCGCCTGCCTCGGGACGAGTCACTGCTGCGATCACTTCTGCGACCGACAGCTCACTGTCGCGGATCTCGAACAGGCTCATCGCTTGAAGTCCCCGGAGCGCCCGCCGCTCTTGGCCACCAGCCGAGTCGGGCCGATCTCCATCGCGCGATCGATGCCCTTCAACATGTCGTAGATGGTCAGCGCAGCGACCGAGACGGCGGTCAGTGCCTCCATCTCGACACCGGTGCGGTCGAAGGCTTCGACCGTGGCGCGCACGAAAATGGCGGAGGCCGCGTCGTCGAGATCGAGCGCCAGATCCAGCTTGGTCAGCGCTAGCGGATGACACAAGGGGATCAGCTCCGCCGTGCGCTTGGCAGCCATGATACCGGCGAGGCGTGCCGTACCGAGCACGTCCCCCTTGGGCACCGTCGCGCTTTTGACACGCGCGAAGGCCTCGGGGCTCATCGACACCCGCGATTCGGCGACCGCGTGCCGGTGCGAGGCGGCTTTCTGCGAGACGTCCACCATGCGCGCGCCACCCGCAGGCCCGAGGTGCGTGGAGAGCGCGCTGTGGCCGACGATTTCCGCGTAGGCGGCCTCCAGGCGCTCCGGCTTACCTCGGCGGGCAACCTTGAGCAGCGCATAGCGATCGAGCGGTGACAGGGCATTCCAGAGCGCTTGCGAAATCGGCCGGCTGGTGCCGAGCGCGCCCGACAACTCCGCTGGCACGGCCGAAATGCCGGGCTCGACGCTGCGCTCGATGCGCGTCACGGTGCCATGGGCGAGCACCAGCGCGAGCGCCGCCTCGACCCGCGCGCTGTCGACCACGCTTTCGCTCCCGCTTTCGACGATCACGCGGCGAGCATCCGGCGACAGCGCGCGCCAACTCTCGAGCGACACTTTGAGGCCGGCGACGTCGAGGGCACGCCGCGCCGCCAGCGGCAGCAGCTCGAGCGCGGTATCCACGCCATCGAACGAATAGAGCTTCACGGAGCGGACGATAGCAGGTGTTCCGGGCCGGAGGAGCCCGGAAAGCGGGCAAAGTGGCGGCAAACCGCGCGCGACAATGCTATGCAGTGAAGCATGAACCCGGTCCGCGACCAGCTCGGTCGATCCCTTACGGATCTGCGAGTGAGCGTCACCGATCGCTGCAATTTCCGTTGCCGCTATTGCATGCCGCGCGAACACTTCGACCAGGAGCACCGTTACCTGCCGCGCGCCGAGATCCTGAGCTTCGAGGAGATCGCGCGGGTGGTCGCTTCGCTCGTGCCCCTCGGCCTGCGTAAGCTGCGCTTGACGGGCGGTGAGCCGCTCTTGCGCAGTGAGCTGCACAAGCTCGTGGCGCTGCTCCGACGGGAGCCGGGGCTCGAGCTCGCGCTCACGACCAACGGCTCACTCTTGGCCAAGCAGGCGCGAGCACTTTACGATGCGGGCCTGCATCGCATCACGGTGAGCTTGGATTCTCTCTCCCCGGAGGTCTTCGCGCGCATGACCGACTCCGGCCTCCCCGTCAGCGACGTGCTTTCGGGCATCGAAGCCGCGCACGCCGTCGGCTTTGGACCGATCAAGATCAACGCGGTCGTGCGCCGCGGCGTGAATGATCACACGATCGTCGAGCTTGCCCGTCATTTCAAAGGCAGCGGCGACATCGTGCGCTTCATCGAATACATGGACGTGGGGCTGACCAATGGCTGGCGCATGGATCACGTGCTGAGCGGGAGCGAAATCGTGGCTCGCATTGGCGCGGAGCTGCCGCTCGAAGCCGTGGGCATGAACTACCCGGGCGAGGTCGCCAAGCGCTACCGTTACCTCGACGGCAGCGGGGAAATTGGCGTGATCACCAGCGTGACCCAGCCTTTTTGCGGAGCTTGCGGGCGCCTGCGCTTGAGCGCCGATGGTCGGATCTTCGGCTGCTTGTTCGCGCGCGCGGGTGCTGATTTGCGGGCCGTGCTGCGCAGCACGGAAGACAACGCCCTGTTGACCGAGCAGCTCGGGGCCTTCTGGCGCCAGCGCGCCGATCGCTACTCCGAGCTGCGCACGGCCGGCGTACGCAGCTTGCCTCGACTCGAAATGTCGTACCTCGGAGGTTAGGCTGGTCGTGGCGCCGCTTTCCTGGTTGCTGTTACTCGCGGTGCTGGCTACCGCGACCGACGCCCCTCGCGCCCGCTTCTCGTCCCTGCCGGTGCCAGATTTTTCAGCCTCGCTCGTGCGCTTGCCCGAGGGCCAGGAAAAGGCGCCCGTGATCGTGGTCACGCACGGCGCGGGCGGCTCGGCCGAACAGCATTGTGACTTGTGGTCACGCATCGTGGGCGAGCGTGCGATCCTACTGTGCGTGCGCGGCCGAGCGCGCGGGCCAAACCCGGTCGACGGCGAGTACTATCCGGACCATCTCGCGCTCGAGCGCGAGACGTTCGCGGCACTTTCTGCGCTGCGGGCTGCCTACGCCGAGCGCATCGCCGAGGGCGGCGTGTACTACGCCGGCTTCTCCCAAGGCGCGACCATGGGAGCGCTGATGCTGGTGGAGCACGCGGCCGAAGTGAAGCGCCTCGCGCTGGTCGAGGGTGGCGTCAAAGAGTGGAGCGTGGCCCGTGCGCGCGCGTTCCGCGAACGCGGCGGCGAGCGCGTGCTGTTCGTTTGTGGCCAGAAAGACTGCGCGGACGCCGCGCGCAAGTCTGCTTACTGGTTCAAGCTCGCGGGCGTCCCGGCGCGGCTCGAATACGTGGCCGGCGCGGGCCATAGTCACGACGCGCGCGTCGCAGCGCGCGTGATCGGCGCGCTACCTTGGCTCACCGCGAGCGATACGCGCTTTGCGCACTGACGCTAGCGCGCGTACAGCCAAACGATCGGTACGCCGTCGAACGTGCGGATCGCGGCCGGAGCATCATGGCCGTACTCGACCCAGGTTTGGTATTCGACGCGCCGCATGTGCGGTTCGTGATGAAAGAGGGCAAGCGTGCTGATGGGGATCGATAACCGCCCACGCAGATCCTCGCGCAGGCGATGGTCCAAGCGCAGCATCTCCCAGCTCGCCAAGGCCATGTCGTGCACGAACACGTAGCCGCGCTGCGGAGCGCGTTGGTTGATCTCGTCTTGCAAGGTGCCCGTGGTGTAACCCCAAAACGAGCGATTCAAGCCCAGGCTCGCGGCGCCCGGAGCACCGCCTACGAGCGGCGTGTAGAAGCTGAGGCCCCAAGGCGTGGAGTGCAGCGTCATGCACAACGGACCGAGCAGCACGCATAGCGAAAGCGCGGGCGGCGCGGCGAGCGCCCACGATTTGCCGGGCGATAGCCGTGCGATGCGCGAGGCGGCGAATGCAAAGCCGGTGCCCGCGAACAGACACAAGAACGGATACGCGGTCATCCAATGCTTGGTGCCGCCGAAGATCGGCGTCGCGCTGGACCACCAAGGCGCGTAACACATCAGTAAACACAGGCCCCACAAGAGCGGCGTGGAGGGCAGCGGCCGCCGCCACAGACTTTTGCCGAGGCCGATCGCAAACAGCAAGAGCGTGATGCTGGGCACGGTCGCGAGCGTCATCAGCCAGGCGTACAGCCGCGGCATGGGCGGCTTCCAGTACGTCTGGCCCAAGAACTCCATGTTGTAATAATCGTGCTGCAGGTGGAAGTTCACGTACTCGCGCAAGCGCGGCAACGTATCGTGCCAAATCCAAGGCCAACCCGCGTAGAAAACCAGCGGAGAGATCAGCAGCATGGCCAGGAACGCGTGCGGCACGGGCCAACGCTTTTCGCGTAGCTCCGCCAGCACGCCCTTGCCGCGCGTGAGCAGAAAGTGAAGCCCAAACGCGCCGGGTAAAAGCCAAGCATTGTGCTTGGTGTTCAGCAAGAGCCCGTAAATGACGCCCGTCGCCACGGGCCAACGCCAGCCGCCTTCGAGCGAGCGCGCGTATGCGTAGCTCGTGAGCAACAGCAGTGACGTGACCGGCATGTCGAAACAAGCCAAGTGTGAGTGATAAAAAACACGCGGCATGAGCGAAAGCGACAACGCGCCCACCACGCCCGCCAAGCGCCCCGACTCGCGTGCGCCCCAAACGTACGTCACCAGCACGCCCAGGGTGCTGACGACCATCCCCGGAAAGCGATAGGCCGTGCCTGGTTCGCGAAACAGCTGCAAGGCCGTGAACAGATAACGGTGCGACAGCGCGAACAGCGTCTTCATCAGCACCGGATGCTCGCGGTTCACGTACCAGTAGCGATCGACCTCGAGCGGCTCGATGGCTTTCGAAAAGTCGCTGCCCAAGAGCTCGAACCACGCCTCGTAGCTGCGGGCGGCCTGGAAGTAGAAGCCTTCGTCCCGCGCGTAGCCGAGGTCGTGCACGGTCGACAGCAAGAGCGACAGGTAAGCCAGCGCCAGCACCACGCACACGGCCAGGTCCCAGCGATCGAGTTTGCGCGGCTCGCTCGTGGTCATCGGCTAGCGGGCGGCCTTGGTCGTGATCGGCATCGCGCTGCCGAGCCTGCCACAGCGCGGGGAAAAGCGGTACGCTGCAAGCTCGGATGAGCGACCCACTTCGACGGCTTTCGCGCGTGTGCCAGGCCGTCGCGGGTTTGGCCAGCTTCGGCTTTGCGCTGGCTGCCTTTTGGGAGCTGGGCGACACCTTCGCGGCCGGGCATTTCGCCGCTGCGTCGGCCGTGTGCACCGCGGGCGAGAACATCTGGCGCTGGGGCCTGGCAGGTCCGGTCACCCACGCCTTGGCCCAGGCGCCGATGCCCAACGAGTTCTACTGTCATCACCCTTGGGGTATATTCTGGATCAGCGCGTTGTTCATGAAGCTGCTCGGGCACCACGCTTGGGCCTGCCGCTTGCCTGCTGCAATTCAAAGCGCGCTCACCGTGCCTGCCTTGTACTTCGCCGGGCGCGCGCTGTGGGGACCGGTCGCGGGCGCCGTCGCCGCCGTGAGCTTCGCGGTCTTGCCGATCGCCCTCAGCTTCTCGGATTTCAATGCCTTGGAAGTCCCCGCGATCTTCGGCACCGTACTCGCCATCTGGGGCTACGCGCGATTCCGTCGAAGCTATCGTTGGCGCGACGCCCTGCTCTCACTGGCCGGTCTGATTCACGGCATCTGCGCGGACTGGCCGGTGGTCGTGTTCGCTTTTGGCATGTTGAGCGCGATCTTCGGCAGCGTGTTCCTGCTCCGGCGTTGGACGGTCCCCGCCGATCGCCGTCGCAGCGCGACTTTTTGGGCGTTCGCGGTCGTGTTGTGCACAATCGCCGTCGGTGCGCATTTGCTTGCATTCGCCCAACTCGGACAACTGAGCGAATGGTTCGAGCAGGGCAACCGGCGTTCGGCGGGCGCGCATATCCCGCTGGCGCTCGTGCTCGCGGCGCGTAAATTCTGGATCGAAGTCTCTTTCACCGGTCTTGCCATTGCGCTCGGCAAGCTCGCGCTGCCGGTCCTCGGCTTACGCCTGCTGCTGCGACGCACTGAGCTCGAGGCGCTGCCCTTGGCCGTGTTTGCGATGGCCGCGCTCCAATACGTGGTGTTCAAGCAAGGCGCCGACGTGCACATCTTCTGGCCGCACTACTTCGCGCTCTATTTCGCGCTCGCCTGCGCGGGGCTCGCGCAAAGCGCGCTCGACCTAGCGCAACTGCTGTCACGGCACTGGCCGCGATTGGCGGGGGTTTGGCCCAATTATGGCGTGCTCGGTATGTTCCTGCTCCCGCCGCTGATCGTTTTACCAGATGGTCTTCGCGCTCTCCACTATGCGCATCGCTCGGGTGGTCGCTTCAACGAAAACGGGCGCCCAATCAAGCCCGACAAAGACAAAGTCGCAGCGCTCGAATGGCTCACTCAGCGCTGGGCCCCCAACACGGGAGTCACGCTGCACCCGGGCATGCGCCAATCACTGTGGGTCGATTGGTCGTTGCAACGCCCCGTGACGACGGTAACGCAGCTACCGAGCGGGCCCGTCACGGCCCGCGATCGCTACTACGTCGCCGATTTGCGCTTCATGAGCGGCGCCGAGCAAGACACCCTCGCGACCAATTTCGCATTGACTGCGCTCGGACCCTTCCTGGCCATCGACCGCGCGGTGCACACGGGTGAGCTACGCGCCTTCGACATCGAACGCCTCGAACCATCCGCGCTCGAGGCCTATTGGGTCTCCAGCAGTCACGCGCTGCGCCAAGTCAGCCCGAATCCATTTTTGACCTGGGAGCTACGCGACCGCTTCGAGCTGAGCCCCAACCCCGCGCCCAACCGCCCGCCCCAAAGCTTCGAAGAACTACGGATCGCCCACAATATCGCGGTTTCACGCGCGGACATGCCGAGCGCCGCGCATTTTCGAGCGGCGCTGCTCGAAGCTTGCGAGCAGAGTCACACGCTCGGCTTCGGCAGCGGCAACACCCTGTTGGGCACGCGCCTCGAACGCGGCACTTCGCTCGTGCTCAGCGTGTACGTGCACGCCGCAGGCGCCGATCCTTTTGAGCCCGAGCTCAGCATGCATTCACGAGTCATCGGCGCTCCCGCGAGCTCCCTGGTCGAGCGCGACGCCACCTTGGCCGAAGTCGGCATGCCCTTCGCGATCCCCGCGAGCCGCTGGAAGTCCGGCTACATCTACTCCTCGGTCACCGAAATCATCCGCCGCATCGGCCAGGAACGCTGGACCGCGAGCTTCCGAACGCACGACGTCGGAGGCGCTCGGAGCACTCCTGAATTCGAGTTGTTGCGGCTAGAATGACGGCGATGATCAAGAACATCGACAACGCGGAACATTACCGCTGGGGCCAAGTCTGCGACGGTTGGCGCCTGTTGGATGGCCCCGATCTGAGCGTGATCCAGGAACGCATCCCGCCCGGCGAAGGTGAAGTCACCCACTACCACTCCCACGCGCGACAATGCTTCTTCGTGCTCGCGGGCGAGCTACAGATCCAAATCGACGAACAACTGTTTCGACTCACGACCGGTGACTCACTCGAGGTAGCCCCGGGCAAGCGACATCGGGTTCGCAACGCCGGCCACGTCGATGCCGCGTTTTTGGTCGTATCCGCGCCCACGACTCGGGGCGATCGCGTCAATGTGGAGCCGTAACTGGGGGGGCGCTCGCGCTCCGGCATCGCAGCTTGCTGCGCGCGTCCTCGGAGCTATTGATCCGGCGACGCGAGCCAAGCCGGTGTCGTTGCATTGAAGTGGACGTTCAGATCGTCGAAAACTGAAGCGCTACCGCGATGCTCTGTGAACTGTTCCGAAGTCACGCTCGGCGAGCAATTGATTGTGCGCAGCGCAAAGCAGCCGCAAGTTGTCGACCGTTTCCTGGCCGCCCCGCGCCCAGGGCCGCTCATGATGAACTTGGAGAAACGCCCGAGCCGTACATCGGCAGTCGTTCGCCCCCCGATAAGTACAGCGCAAGTCGTCACGCTCGGCGACTTCGCGCAGCACGGCGTTGGGTACGTGCTTGCGCTTTCGCTCGGTCTCTCGTGCATTCTGCATCTTCAACTTCGTCTGGACGAGTATTCGACGTCGTACGCGCGGACGGTTCGTCTGGGCGAATCGTTGCTTTTCGATCTTTTCGAGCGCCAAATCCAACGCGCGCTCGATCACCACCGCGATGTCCCCGCTCGGATTCGAGTGGCTAGTGAGCGCCCGCAACCGATCGAGCTTTTGTTTGAGCGCCGCGCCGGCGTTCAACTGGATGCGGTAGCGCGCTTCGGACAGCGGCTCGACGGGGATGGGAATTGGGGCGGGTTCCGCACGGAGCCGAGGACGCGCGCTCGGTTCCTCCGTGACTAGACTGGACTCAGGCGCAGAACGCCTGGCCTCCGGGGTCGCGGTTGGCGCCGGTGCGGGTCGCGGCGGAGGCAGCTTTCGCACTCGGGATTCAACGTCGGCACGCGGAAAGCGACGTGCAAGCAACTCTTGCACCTGCCATTTGGTCTTGTGACAGGCCTCGGCCAGGAGCTCGTGGTGGTTCTCTGGAGTGAGGTAATCGCGCAGCAGACAGACGCCGGTCAAGTGCAGTTGACGCCGTTCAACCAGGCTGAACACAATCGGAAATTGTCGAGCAACGCGCGCGGCCGTGATGCGATGGAAAGCTTCGCTGTTGCTCAAGTGAAGCACGCTTGTGCAATAGTCGAAGAGCGACTCGCTGCCGTCCCTCAGGTGCAGCTTGCGCTGCTCGATCTCCGCCAGGTGCGCGATGATACGCGCCTCGGTACGATAGCCTGTCGCCAAGAGCTCGCTCAGGGCGCTTCGCAATCGCGTATCTGAAACTTCCTCCAAGTGCCAGAATCCCCTATTTCCCATGACCCAACGGTAGCACGAGGATTTTCGAGCTCTTGACTAAGTGCCGCGCAAGAGCTGACGCAGACCTCGAACCGCCACACAGCCCCCCACTTCGCCCAGCCGAAGTCGCGCCGCGCTATCCCCGCAAGATGGCTCGTGCCAGGTCGTCGAAGCGCGGCGCGACCAACTCGGGGCGCACCTCGGGGCCAGAGCGGAGCGGGCAGAGCTCGCAGCGATTCGTGGCGAAGACCAGCGCGCCGCGTACGTTCGCGGCGCGGGCGGCCAGCGCGTCCGCGCTCGAGTCACCGATCATCCAAGTGCGCGCGGGGTCGAAGCCGGCGTGTTCCATGGCCGCCAGCAGCAAGCCGGGCTTGGGCTTGCGACAGTTGCACTCGCCCACCAAGCTGGGATCGCCGCCCGGCCCGCCCTGTGGATGATGCATGCACACTTCGACGGTCGCGATTTCGATGCCTTGGGCGCTCAGCACGTCGAGCAGCGCTTGGTTCGTGCGCTCGACCGCGCCGCGCGAGATTTGGCCCTTGGCGGGGCCGGGTTGGTTGCTCGCGATCGCGAAGCCGTAGCCGGCCGCGGCGAGCAATTTCAGGCCTTCGACCACACCGGGCAATAGCCGCACGTGGTCCGGGTGAAAGGCGACCGAGACGGTGCCGGTCTCGTCGTCGCGCAGGACGTCGATCAGCGTGCCATCGCGATCCAAGATCACGCCTGGGCGGAGCGTCGGGTTCGGATTGGGGAGTGACAAATCGCGTGCAACGTAGCTCGACTGGGCTTTTGAGTCGACCTCAGCCGTGAGGGTGGGAGAGCGCGGCCAGCGCGAGCCAGTAGCTGACCAGGGTCCAGCCGATCACGGTCAGGCCGATCCCGAGCAGGAGGGTTCGTAGGCGACGGATGCGCGTCAAGCGTTTCGGCGTCTGGACTTCGGCCAAGCCGAGCAGCCAAGCCACCGTTTGCTCGGCCGCAGGGCGCAGCTTCTCGGCTTCGTTTGCGTCGAGCGCTTCGACCGCGAGCACTTCGTCCGTGGCGAACGCGCTGCGCGTGACGGCAAACACGGGCGGGGCTACCGCCGACTCCGGCAGCTGATTGAAGCGCTCCCACGCGACCTTGGCCGAGGAAGCGGGCGGCGGCGCAGCGGGCTCGCCGACCTCGATCGCGCACAGCGCGTAGAAGGCCGCATCGCGCAGCAAACCGAGCGCGACCGCCTGTGTGTCCGGATCGCGCAGCTCGAGCGCAACCGAGTAGCGTGCGCGTGAGGCCTTGACCCAGGGGCTCATGCGCGCTCGTGCGCTGTCGGTCAGCACGCGCGCGCGGCGCGAAGCTTTGCGCAGCAAAATCGGCTCCAGCAGCGGGCTGTCGAGCAAGCTAAGATTCTGAGCGGGCATCTCGAACCTTGAAGATAGCGCGCTTATTGGGCGACGCGAGCGCATCACCCGCTGCGCACACGGGCCTACAACTGTGGGCTTGCGTTCCGTGTGCGACGCTGGCTGAGTTGGCCGGAAAAGGCTGCGCCTCCCTAGCCACCGTTCACTCATGACGCAAGATTTCAGCCCAGAAGACGTAGCTTTCGTACAGCGCGCACTCGTCAGCATCGATCTGGTGCTGTTGCTCGCGGCGGGCTTGCTCTCACTCTTTGCGCTGCGCCGCTTGGCGCCATTCGGCGAGGCGCTACGTGCACGCATCCCGCCGCGCGCACGTACGGCAGTGCTCGCGGCAGCGTCGCTGCTCGCGCTCGCCGCTGCGAGCGCGCTCGGTGTTCTTTGGCTCGGGAGCCAAAGCTTCCCGGCGCGGCTCGCAGAGACGCTCACGCTCGAATCCGCACCCCAGACATTGCTCGCGGTGTGCGCGGTGCTGCTCGGTTTGGCGATTGGGCTGCGCCTGCTGGGCACGCGCGCCCCGATTTGGCTGTGCCTTTCGTGCGAGCTGTTGCTGGTGCCTTGCGCGTACGTGATCGGGCTGGCCATCATTTATTTGGCACTGTCCTCGATCGAGTTGGAAAGGTGGAACGGCTTTCCGCGCGCGGCCTTCTACTCGGCCGCGGTGTTTGCGCTACCGGTTGCGTTGATCCCGGGCTTTTATCGCGCCCGAGGCTTTGCCGTGGTGATCGGCGTCTTGCTCTTGATCGTGTTCGGCGACCTGATTTACCTGCGCTATTTCGGCAACATTTTGCCGGTTTTGGCCATCAGCAGCGGCGGGCAACTGTGGGACGTGCGTGACGTCATCGTCAAGTACACGCGCGGGCGCGATGCCTGGCTGTTGCTGGTATTCGCCGTGAGCGTCAGCTTGCCGTTCGTGTGGCCGAAACCGAAAAAGGCGGACGCGCCGATCGCAGTGCGCAGCGGGCTCGATCTGTTGCTGGTCTGCACTTGCATTTCGTTCCTGCTGCCGCTGTCTGATCTGGTGCAGCGTTGGATGGATAGTGACCGCTCTTGGCGCGTGCTCAACGGCACGGACGCGGTGCAGGACTCGGGCATCGTCGTTGCGCACATCAAAGAGATCGCGCGTTCGATCCGTGATGCGCGCCAGCATGACAGCCTCAGCGAGGCGGGCTTCGCGAAGCTCAAAGAGTACCATGAGGCGCGCGCGCAGGAGCCCACGGATGACCCGGACTTCGGCCTCGCGCGTGGCAGTAATTTGCTGCTTTTGCAGGTGGAAGCGATGCAAAAGTGGGTGATCGGTGCGCACGATCACGGCCAAGAGCTGACGCCGTTTTTGAATCGTCTGCGCGAGCGCGCGTGGTTCTTCGATCGACTTTACGATGAGACCGGGGATTCATCGACTTCGGACTGCGAGTACATGGTGCTCAATTCGCAATTTCCGATCCCCCAAGGCTCGGTTGCGTTTCGTCGTGACGAGAACCACTTCGTGACCCTGCTGCACAGCTTCAAGGAGGCGGGCTACACGGCGTTTGCAGGACACGCTTACCTGGCCGGCATGTGGAACCGAGCCGTGCTCTATCCGCGCTACGGCTTCGATCAAACCGCGTTCAAGGATGAGCTCGGTGAAGGTCCCAAGCTCGGCTGGGGCATTGGCGACAAATTGTTTTTCCAGCGCGTCGTGCCGCGCATCGAGCGCTTGAAGACACCGTTCGTGAGCATGCTGATCACGCTCACTTCACACAGTCCCTACCAATACGTGCCCCCTGCCGAACGCAAGCTGAAGCTCGGCCCGATCGAGGGCTCGGATTTCGCCGGCTACCTGCACTCGATGCGTTACAACGACGAGGCCATCGAGCAGCTGTTCGAGCAGCTGCAAAAGAGCGGGATTTTGCAGAATACGACCGTGGTCATTTACGGCGACCATGACTCGCGCACGAAGTTCTCGGCGCGCCTGATGACCGAAACCGATCTCAGCCCCGACACGCAACGTCGCCTGGCGATTCGCGACTACACCACGAAACAGATCCCGCTGTTCGTGGTGCTACCCGAGCGGCTACAGGCCGCAGCGCGCGTGGTGCATACCGTCGGCGGCCAGGTCGATATCGGCGCCACCATTTTGCATCTGTTCGGTTTAAAGCAACCGCACTCATTCATCGGTCAAGCGCTCGTACCGGAGCGCCTCGGTCACGCTTCGCGCATCGACGGCTCGGGCGTGGACGGGCAGCACATTTACATCGCGCCCGGCGGTGGCCGCTGCGAGTCGTTCCCTGACTTTCAACGTCAGGACCGCGCGGCGTGCAACGCGCTCGCGCAGCGCACGCAGGAAGAGCTCAATATGAGCTGGAACGTGACGCTGCTCGATTTGGCCGGCAGGCTCGCCGGCAAAGTGCCTGAAAAAGCGGCCGCCGCGCGCTAGGAATTCAGGCTGGCAGCGAGTTGCGTGGCTAGAGCACGAGCGCCCACTCCCTCACTCTGCACGCCCTTCCGCCCACTACGGGCAAAGGGCTCAGCCCGCGTTGCGTTCGTACAGGTCGAAGTCTTCGATGCGTTTCACGAATTGGTAGCCGTCGGCGATGAAGCCCGCGAGCTCCGGAAAGCCAGGCAACTCGTCGTGGGAGTCGAGCACGTGGCCAGTGACCGAGGGGAACACGTCGTTGTGTTGCACGATGACCAAGGCGGGGACGTTTTTCCGCAGGTCGTGCATCAACTCACGGCGCGCGTAGTCCTTTTGCCATTCGCTGCGTTGGGCCACATCGTAGATGAAGCGGCTCGCGGGAGCCCGTTCGGAGAACCAATAGATGGCCGGCTCGAAGCCCCAGACGAAAATCGTGTCGGAGCTACGGGTGTGCGAGCGGACTTCGAGCGCCACGTCGCGATCGGCGGCCAGGTTGAAATCAGCCACGTAGGACAGCTCGCGATCGATCGCGTCTCGAGTCTTGTAGGGTGCCATTCGAAACGCGTAGCGTAGGCGCATCAGCGCGCGTTCGCTGTAATCCTGCGGCAAATCGCGGCTCGCGGTGCGCATGCTGGTCACGACCACCACGAAAGACATGAAGGCCAGCGCGCCGCCGAAGCCACCGCCCGCGCCGCCGACGCAGCGGCGCCAAAGCTTGTACAGGCCGAGCCCCGCCAGAAAAGCAATCAGCTGCAGCGTAGCAGTGTAGTGATAGGGAAAGAATTTCCCCTGCATCGCCACGCCGGCGATCTGAATGGCGATGATCCCGAGGACCAAGTACGTGCCCTCGCGCTCGCGGGTGTGCAGCGGCGTGATCGCGGCCATGGCTACGACGCCTGCGGCGGCCAGCGCAGAGAACTTGAAAAAGACCTCTTCCAGCGCGTAGTACAACATGCCCGCGGCTTGACGGTCGCGCCAGCCGAGCGCGGTGTAACCAGGCGTGAACTCACCCAGCGTCCAGTGCAACGCCGGCCACGCGCCGCGCACGGCAAACCAAGCCGCGCACAGTAAAATCGGCAAGACTGCGCTGGCTCCGATGATGACCATCGTGAGCAGGCCGCGCAGCGTGGAATCCGTGCGCTGCTGTTCACGCTTGGCGAGGTAGGCACCGCACACGAACGCGCCGCCGCCGAGCGGCGGCTTGAACAGAAACGCGAGCCCGAACAAGAGCCCCGTCCCGACCCAAACCCACGCGCGTCGACGTGGATGGGGAGTGCTGGTCGCGAGTAGCAGGGCCGCCAAGGTCAGGTAGCCGCCGAACACCTCCGGTTGCGCGGTGTGCCAAAATTCCAGCTCGGCTTGGATCAGGGCCGCCACCGCGCCCCCGATCAAACCGGCCCGCGGCCGATCGAAGAACGTTTCGGCCAGCCGCATGAAGCCGAACACCGAGCCGATCATGCCCAGCACTTCGAGCACGCGAATCGCCGCCATGCCGCGCCCGAACAGGCCCTGGGCCAAGGCGTAGACCAAGAAGATACCGGGTGGCTTGAAATCCCACAGGTCGCGATACGGCATCTTGCCGTGCAGCACACCTTCCCCCACCACGGCATAGATGCTCTGGTCGCGACCGAACGAGAAAGTCAGAATCTGAATTGCGCAGAGCGCAATCACCAGCCAAGCAACCCACGACAACCAAGCGTCCGGATCCCGAATCGATAGGCGAGGAACGACCTCTGCGGAAGGCGGACGAACCGAGGACGTACCCATAGCCGGCACAAACTAGTCAGCCCCGCGGGTACAAGCTAGTCAGCGCTGGCGGCAACCGGCACGACGCCCGGGGTTTCGTGCTTCAATTGGTGCCTCGGGCCGGGCGCTGTGGGCGCAGCTGAGGGTTGGCTTCGGCCCGCAGCGGGTAGCTCGGGCGCTCGAATGGCTCGACCGGCTGGGCATCCTCCGGCGAGCAGCGGCGATCGAGACCTACAGTGGCATTCCTCCGATACCGTATTCGCGCGCAAGGCGCGGCCTAGGCACGACTAGCTTTTTGCCCAAGTCACGCGCGAGACTCGATACCAAGTGAGCTGATCTCGAGAGCGCTGTGCGCGCATTCGAGCATCGCAGTTGGGACTGGATGACGTCCACCCGGCCCGCTTGGGCGCCGCTGCAACTGCGGTTAAGCGCTGATCGACGCCGAATTCCTGTTCTAACGCGCTCCACCGGCGTGCCATCAGCCCAAAAGCCGGCGACCCTCGAGACTGGCCGGTGTCCGAGAAGATATCGATTTTCATTCGGACACCCCGAACCGTGAGCCGCAAACGCAACTCAGCGAGGCCCGTTGCAAACGACGCTAGTGCGCCTTTCGTTGCCTGGAATGAAAGCCTAGGCATATCGGTTGTATCAGCGAGAGACGGTGAGCCCAACGCTTAGGCCTCACGCCGAACACGGAGGCGAAGGCATGAGCGCTCTCGTACAAAACAACTATGGCTGAGCCGACAATCCGTAAACGCGCGCATGTCGCAGCGCGGCACTGCAGACGTGCCTGCAGACGTTAAAGCGTCTCGGAAAGCGACACTGCAATTTCTGGACGTCGCAGCGACGTTACCGTTTCTGACTTGTTGCCGTTCACGCTTGCTCTGATTCGGCATGGTCACATCGTCAGCGACTGCGGATTTCGTCTTCACAAGTTGAAGCTCAAGAGTTATGAATCGATCCTCAAGGTGTGGGGTCGGCAGGGAGTCAGATGCAAGCCGTAGTCAAAGGTATGGTTCAAGTCGCGGGAGCGACGTTCCGGATCGTCCGTATCCAGCGCGGGCACTACGAGGTCGTACGCATCCTCGACGACTCGCGGCTCGGTTCATTCTGGAACGAGCCCACCTTCGCCGTCTCCGAGTCGACCGACCGGGAGCTGCTACGCGAGGTTGCGCGCTGCGCAATCCAAGGCGGCAAGACCACCTGGGTGGGTCGGCTCGACCTGACCGGCTGAGCGCTGCCTTCCCGAGGGAAATTGTGGGAGCGGGAGCGGGGCCAAGCTATTTCGCTTGACCGGCCGCGCGCCTCTCACTTGGATGGCGTTCCTCCGCGCCCCTAGCTCAGCTGGATAGAGCATCGGACTTCGAATCCGAGGGTCGTAGGTTCGAATCCTACGGGGCGCGCCCAACCCTTTCGTCGAATTTCGGCAAGAACCGCGAACGGTTTCTTCAATTCGTACGCGACCTTCCGTCCAGTCAGGGTCGGGTTCGAAACCATCATCTCGAGCAGCGCGCGCTTCTCCGCTCCGGAGCGCGAAACCCACAGCTCTGCCGCGGATTTTGCGAGTTCTAAAGTGCGCTGCGCTGTGAAAGCCATTCATCGTCTAGCTCGGCGTTGGCGGTCTCCACTTTCTTGGCTGCGTCGGTGCGCTGCGTGCGCAAGCGCGCCAACTGCCGACGGTAGCCGTCGTCATCCAGCAAGCCACGCACGCGGCCGTCATAGAGCCGGTCTTCGCGTCGCTCGAGATCGGCAAGCTCCGCCTGAAAGCGCGCCGCGTCGCGTTTCCGAGTGGCTTCAACGGCGTTCTGGCTCTCCGAGAGCACAGCGCCGATCTCTTCGGCCAGGTGGGTGTTGATCGCGATCGAGGCGATTGCGGATGAGAACCCGTTGAACACCTCCTCCTCCGACACAGAGACCAAGCTGGGATGCGCTTTCTTGCCGTTCGCGCAGCGTAGGTACCGGAACTCGCGGCCCGACTTCTTCACCTTGCGCTCAAACGTGATGGCGCAGCCGCATTCGCCGCACTTCATCAGGCCAGCCAGCGGCCTCGTGCTTCCCATAGTTCTTCTCTACCCACTCGAATTCGCCCAGGTAGAAGCGAGATTTCAAAATGTGCTCAACGCGAGCTGCACGGGCCGCGAAAGCGCGCTTGATGTCGAGCGGGGGCGAGTTCTTTCCTCGATGGCGCGCTCCGCGATCGAGGCGAGCGATATTCCGTGCAAGCGTAGTTCGAGCATGCGGCGTCCAAGACGCGTCGCCAATCGGTGAGGACGATCGTTCCGCCATGGTCGCGTACCTGACCGTCCGGGCCGACGGTCTTCTCGTTCCGATACAGGAACTTCGGGCGTCCCGGGTACCAGCCGCTGTCGGCTTTGTGGCGCATCGACTCGCGAGCGCGGCGGCGTTGGTCGCGGCTGCGCTCTCGACATAGCCCTGCCGCATCACGAGCGCACCCCTGCGTTTGCCGAGTGGGTCGACTGGGCGGAGGCGCGGGCCGCGGAGCTCGATCCTCTGACTGCGCCGCAGTCGGTCTCGAAGGTCGTGAGGCTCGACTTCTCCAAGCTCAGCAACCAGAAGTTCGAAGGGTGGCTGAAGCGAGTACCCGGTGGCGGGTCGCGGTGATGAGGCAGCGGTCTGATGATGGTGATGGTGATGGTGGTGGTGGTGCTGCTGGTCCGGACCAGTTGCTATGCGCGCGCGGGGTGAAGCGCGTTGCAGCCGCGTCCGCCGAGGCAAGAGACCTGCGCACAGCCTTCGGCGCTCTTTAAAAACTGGACGCCCCTTC
>Ga0247768_1000126_pt1 | contig 26945 bp, 32 predicted proteins | sample UWRJL016104C6_FD_179944 | JGI IMG/M metagenome (GOLD analysis project Ga0247768, IMG submission 179944) | Plant litter microbial communities from Arlington Agricultural Research Station in Wisconsin, United States - UWRJ-L016-104C-6 | ecosystem: Environmental > Terrestrial > Plant litter >... | reverse complement strand
GGTCCAGGTGTAGGAGTTGTTCGGGACCATCTTGGCGTTCTTGGCGAACGCCTCCTCCAGCGCGGCCGGCGTGGGGAAGACGTCCAGGAAGTCCTTCTTGGGCTTGCGGAGCAAGCGGCCGGCCAGGACCTCGTCCAGCTTGGGCCCGTCCGGGACATACGCCTCCATGTTGCCCGTCTTGCGGACCTCCTCGGAGTGCTCGCGCGTCTGGTCCGTGATGTTGAGGATGCGCTTGCCCTCACGGACCAGGAGCGACTGGGTCCACCAGACGCCCGGATACTCGCCCTTGACGTTCCCGGCCAGCGAGACGACGTCGGCCACCATGCGGTCTTTCAGGCCGGCGTCCTTGGCCTTCTCCTGGCCCTTGGGGACGTACGCCTCGATCCGGTCGACGTGCACCGGGTCGATGATGACCAGGCATCCGACCAGGTTGGCCGGCTTGATGAAGGCTCCACCACCGGTGGAGCCGAGCTTGGGAACCGTGGTGGTGTTCTTGGTGCCGGTGCTTCCGAAATTCGGCATCTGAATCTCTCTCGTAGATCTGGGATCGGGGATCGTCGTGCGGGTCGATCGTACGGTGAGCAGGCTACCTCGTACTGCTCTCCCAGGCTTGGACAACACCACCCCGGTCATGACTCCGGGGCCCTGGACCGATCAACATCTGGCGGACGGCCGCCGGTCTCCCGGTGCCAGTCACGGCGTGCCGTCCGTCGCTCTCCGAGCGGGATTCGAACCCGCACCACCTGATCACCAGGTCAAGCTCACCAGTTGAGCTATCGGAGAACCTCGGCACCTTTCCCGGTCCAGCAAGCCGAGGGCCCGCCTTGCTTCCGCGATACGTACCGATCGTGATCCCGGGAGGAATTGAACCTCCAGCCCGATGTTCCAGGGGCGGCACCAGCAGTATCGAGATCGGCTCCGGTGGTGCACTCACCGGGCTTTTACCGTGTCAACCTGTCCCGAGTCAGTAGCTCCAGCGGAGTTGTCCTACCGTGACCCGTTCCCTGCTGACAAGTGCAACTCTACACAGGGTTGAGCACCCTGTCTAGCTCTGCTGGGCCAGGACCTTGATGCGCTCCAGGCCGGCCCGAGTGAGTTCTTGGGTCCATTCCCCGACCTTCATCGCCTCGGCCCGGATCGACCGGAGCTCGGCCTTGTCGGCGGCGTAGTTGATTCTGTCCATCCAGGTCGGGAGAGGAAGACCTCCCAGGGTGTCCGAACCGTCCTCGTCGAACGGGTCCGGCTCCTCCGCCTCGGCGGCCAGAACCTCCTCATCGGATGGCTCGTGCGCGGCCGGAGTGGCGCCGCACTCATCGCCACCCCCGCCCCTCATCACCATCCGGGTGCAGACCATGCCGGACGATCCCGGGCCTGCCTCGAACGCGTGGTTACGCGGATCGTCCTGCTCGCGCTGGGCCCGTTCGGCGTCCGCCAGGCGGAACCGATCCTCGTCGGAAATCGGCTCGGCCGTCTGCTCTCCGGTCTGCACCGCCAGCGGCACAATGATCATGGACGGTAGGCCGCAGTCACCGCACACCCACGGGCCGACGCCGTCTGCTGGAGCCTTCCAGCCGGCGGAACGAATCGAGCACCGGCAGTGCCCGGCGTCGGTCGGGCCACCGTTGGCTTCTCGTTCGATCAGTTCGCCACGCTCCGCCGCACCTCGGGCGTAGTCCTCATCGGATTCACCAGAGAGACGCATGGCCGTGTTCCGGCTCACCAACCGGGGATCAGCCTCGCCGAGGCATTTGGGCGACCCCCGACGGTGGCCCTTCCGGCCGCAGACGCCGCATCCGCGCTCACCCGGACCGGCCAGCGGCGCCAGCTCGGCCGCGTGGGTGTGGCCATTGTCGGCGGTCTCGTCACCGTCCAGGTTCGGGTTCGACTCGGCGGCTACCCGGGCCACGGTCGCCTCCGCCCGAGCCACCTGCTCCGGTGTGGAGCTGTCACGCCAGCTCTGCTCCAGCTCGGTGATCGGCTTGGTTGGTCCGACCGCGAACGTCGGATGCTGGACGTCGCCCGGCTCGGTGTTCGCCGTCGTCACCACGGTAGAGTCATCACCATCGTAGGTGTCGGACTGCGGACCGACGATCGTCCCGTCCTCCACCGTGACCAGCGGACGCCAGGCTTTCTTGGCCTCCTTGCGGCGGCGGCGGGTCCGATAGGCGGCCTGAAGGTCGGCCTCCAGCTCCACCGGGTCGACGTCGCCGATGTGAATCTGAACGCTGGCCTGGCCCGGGAGCACGTGGACCATCAGGATCTTGTCCCGGCGGATTGTCGGCATCGGCCGCCAGTGCGTGCCGTCCCAGATCGCCCAGGCCGTACCGTACAGACCGAGTTGCTGCTGGATCTTCCAGGCGCCGTAGAGCAACGGGTCCGATCCAGTCTTGTAGTCGGCCAGGATCAGCTCCCACTCCCCGGTCTCGGGGTTGAGCATCTCGACCACCAGGTCCAGCCGTCCGGCCAGACCGCCGGCGTCGCCGTCCTTCAGGTCGGGCCGGACGACGACCATCTCCTGAAGGTCCGGGCGCAGGCGGATGTTGGCGTCCTGGAACGCCGCCATCACCGCGGCCACGTCGCCTTTCCACTGAGTGGGGATGACGAGGTCCTTGTCACCCTCCACCCACCGCTCCAGGAAGCCATGCAGAGCGGTGCCGAGGTTGGAGGACGCCTGGCCCTTGGCGTAGTCGAACGCCTGGTCAGCGATCTTCAGCAGGCCCGCCTTGTCCTCCAGCCTGGCGGCGGCGGCCAGCGCGTACAGGTCCTCCCGGGCGCCGAGGCCCTTCACCACCAGCCGCTTGGTCCACTTGAATATCCCCTCCTTGTCCTCGTGGGTGTCGAGGATGGTAGAGACGCGGGTCCAGGGGACCAGCATTCCGGTACCGGGCGTGGCCTGGATGATCGGGCCGTCGATCGGGTACCGGGGGATCTGGTAGCGGTGGTTCTTGATCGGGACGGCCTGCTTGGGTCCGTCCGTACTAGCGAAACTGGGCACGTGCGCCTCCTGTTGTGTCGTGCTCTGTACTTCCTTGACAGACCTTACACCCCAGCCGAGGACGATCGGCAGGTTCTTGGACGGCCCGAACAGGATGGTGGTGCCGTCCACCGAGTCGCACCCGAAACTCTCGGCGATCTCGTACCTCCGCCAGGTGTTCACCCGGCCCATGTGGAGCCACTTGCCGCGCGCCTTGGCCTCGGAGCTGAACGCCCGGGCCTCCGGGCCCAGCTTCCACTCTGTCGATCCGCCGATGAACAGGGCGTCGAACGAGTCCCAGTCCACCGGCTCGTACTCCATGCCGTCCTGGGCAACGAACGCGGCCCGGATACCGAGGCTGCGGATCGGCTGGAGCCACGGTGCTGATCGAGCCGCAGTGGCCCGGGCGTCTGCTACAACATCCGGAGCCACTGCGAACAGATTCGATCCTTTCGCCTCTTTCGATACTGCTATCGACGCTTGGAGCCAGAGCCACCAGGCGGCGTCCCCGGGGTACCCCTTGCCGAAGCACCCGTTGTCGAAGCACCGGATGGAGCCGAATACCTGGGAGTTGTGCTGAGCTGGCGTGTGGATGACGCCTATCGAGCCTGCGGCCTGAGCCTCACGGACGCGCCAGTTCGACGGGTTCGCCATGTACAGCACGCCGGAGCCACCCTCCGAGCAGGTAGACGACGGTGGGGTACGCCTTGCCGATCAGCTGGCCGAGCAGGGCCGGGAGGATCGCCGCCCAGCCGAACGCCAGCGCCAGGAACACAACGGTATCGGCCAGCGTGCCGACCACGTTGGAGGCCGTCACGGCTCCAGCCCACCGAGGGGAGCCCACCGACGCTCGATTTTTCAGCGGGGTGTAAACTGCCGCATCCAGCACTTCACTCACCACAAAAGCGGCACCGGACGCGACGGCCAGCGTCGGATTTGACGTCAGGACCGAGACCAGTCCACCCGCAAGGATGGCGGCACCTACGGCCCATCGGCCGCCAAGGTCCTGGAGACCGTCCCGCAGGGCCAGGCAGAGGCCCGCGAAGAACGTGCCGGCGGTGGCCTGCTGGCCGAACCCCACCGGGACGAAGTGGTAGCGGGCGGTGGCGTAGTTGGCGAGTGCGACTGAGGCCACCAGGGCCAGGCCGACGATCCAGGTATAGCGTTTCACGGTGCGCTCCTCTGTCGATGGGTGTCTATCTACGTACACCCTACACCTTGGCCGCGTACTTCCGCAGCACGATGTTCGCGTGGCCGACCGTCATCAGGTCGCCGAGCTCGCCCTGGCGCATCCCCTCGTACGGGATGCCGAGCCGCTGGGCCTTGGCCGCCATCGCCTGGCTCGGCTTGGACTTGCGCCAGCTGGCGGTCCGGCTGGAGATCGAGGGGTCCTCGTCCCCGGCGTAGCGCTCGGCCCAGGCCATCCCGGCCTCCAGGGTGAGCTCGCGCTCGGCCCAGTACGCCCGGCCGCCGTTGGCCGGGATGCGACCGAGCCGGAAACCGCCCTCGTTCGGCGGCTGAGCCAAGAACCAGTAGGACTCCCTGGTGGGGATGAACCAGACCTGGCCGTCCGTCTGGAGCCAGGCCGAGTCGGAGTCGGCGAACAGGTCCACCTCCTCGGCGACCAGCTCACCCTCCAGGTAGTCCTTGACGTTCGGGTCGACGTACTCGCCGCCGAGCTCCTCGGTGCCGTCCTCGTCGGTGTAGCTGGCGATCGTCTCCCGGGGATCGCCCTCGTGCCCGGCCAGGTCCTTCAGGCTCATCAGCCGGTGCTTGGCCGAGGAGCCGACGACGTCCAGGACGACGCATTCCGTCTTGCCGCCCGCGGCGAACGGGCGCAGGCCGCGGCCGACGATCTGGATGTAGAGGGCGGCTGACTCGGTCGGCCGGGCGTTGAGGATCGCCTCACACCACGGGGCGTCCCAGCCCTCCGTCAGTACGCCGACGCTCCAGATGACCAGCGTGGTGCCGAGCCGGAACCGCTCGTAGATCGCCTGACGCTGTTCGTCCGGAGTGGTCCCGGTGATGATCTCGGTGGGGATACCGGCCTCGGAGAACGTCTCGGTGAATCGCCGGGCGGAGTAGACGGACGGGGCGAACGCCGCCGTGCGCTTACCGGCCAGGTGGTCCTGATACGCCTTCACCATCGTGTTGCCGGCGTCGGCGTCCACCATCGCCGCACCCAGGTCCTCGTCCTGGAAGTCGCCTCTGCTGCGCTTGACCTCGTCCAGCATCAGGTCCTTGACCCGGACCCGGATACCGCGCGGTTTCACCAGAAAGCGGTTACGCACCCCGAAACCGATGTCGTAATCCGCGACAATTTCCTGCCAGGTGTCGCCCAGGGCCCGAGAGTCACCCCGGACCAGGGTGGCCGTGAAGCCGGACCAGGGCATCCCGTTGAACGCGCCGAAGTACGACATCGCCTGCTGCCAGGTGTCAGCGGCGGAATGGTGGCACTCGTCCGCGATGCCGAGTCTGAACCGGTCGGCCGGAATCCGCCGCTTGCGGAGCTGACGCTCGGTGCCGATGGACGGCACGCTGGCGACCACGATGTCGGCGTCCCACTCGTTCCGGGACCCCTTCACCAGGCCGATGGACGCGGTGGGGTGCTGGCTATGCAGCTTCTGCATCCACTGGTCGGCCAGCTCCTGGCGGTGGGTGAGGACGATGGTCCGCTCCATCCGCTCCAGCGCCAGGGCGGCCATCGTGGAGCCGATCACCGTCTTGCCCAGGCCGGTGGCCAGGACGTTGGCGGTCCGGTTCGCCACCCCGGTGCCGGTCGGCCGCCGCCGGCCCAGGTGGGCGGCCCGGTTGGCCGCCACGGTGTGTTCCTGGTACGGCCGGAGGGTGAACAGGCCGGCGTCCCGGTTGACCGGGCTCACTTCTCCAGCCGATCACCGAACGCGCCACAGGGTACGCACTGGGCGAACACGGTGAGACCACCGGTACGCGATGCGCGTACCCACCTGGTAGACCCGCATCGGGGGCACCTGTGCTCCGACGTTTTGGGCTTGGGCGTGCCGATCCGTACCCGGGCCAGGTCCTCCAGCGACAGAGCCAGAAGCCGGTAGGCGATCCGGGCATGGTCGGCGGGGTAGAGATAGCCATCTGGCGTAGCCACTCGGTAGGCCGGACGGTCGTTCTCTCCCTGGGCCCGCAACTCATGAGGCCAGTACGGCGGGGTGGTGCGCATCGACGACCACCGGCCTGCCGGCTCGTCGGTCGGGAAGATGCATGGGGCCTGGTCATGCCGAGGCCACCGGACGATCTCGCCGTCCTTCTCGCCGCCGATCAGGAGGTACTCGCTCACGCCGACTCCTTGATCCCGCGCAACATGACCTCGCCCAGCGTCCGCGGGTCCGGGTTGAGGGCGATCAGCCGGGACACCCGTCGGTAGGCGATCTTCTCCACACCGTGGTAGCGCTGAATGCGGACGCGTCGCTCACTGAACGTGAGCGGAAAGAATCGCCGCGGGTCCACCGGGTGCGACCGGCCGGGCTGGCCCCTCATCGCAACACCGCCAGCAGACCGAGCGTGATCAGGATGACGGCGGCCCAGGACGACAGGGCCAGGCCGAAGATCACCAGCGCTTTCACCGGACACCTTCGTTCATGCCCAGCCTGAGGCCCTCGGCCGCAGCCTTGATCTGGGAGCGTGTCCAGCCCGGTGCGTCGGTCTGGAGCATTTCCTCCAGGACGGCGAAGGCGTACTGCTCTCGGTCCACCCCGTCCTTGGTGCTGATCTGGTACCGGAGGTAGTCCCGCAGACTGGCCGGGGTGAACTTGCCGCTACGGCCCCGCCGCAGAGCCGGGGCGGCCATCAGGCGGCCAGGGAGTAGTCGGGGGTGTACCTGCGGCGGGGCGTGGTGCCCGATCGGCGCATCCGGGGGAGGCCGGGGTTACGGTGGCGGGGGCCCTTGCCGGCCCGGCGGTCCGTGCCCAGGCGGGCCAATGTGCCGAACCAGCCAAGCATTCCGAACGTGCAGAGGAGAAGATCCATGTTCATGTCGTGCTCCACTCTCGATGGGCAATGGCAGGAGCCTACCGAGCAGGACCGACATGTGCAACCTTGTCTATCCTCCTACGGGCCTGTACCTTGGCACTGACCAGCGGCATCGAGAGCAGGAGCACCCCCGTGGACCACGAGATAAACCGGAACGATCAGGTAGAGCACGACATGATCACTCGATCGGCGGCCGCCGATCTGGTCGGCGTCAACGAGCGCACCATTGACCGGTGGGCGAACGAGCACCGGATCACCCGCTACAAGATCGGCGGGATGCAGTGGGTACGGTTCAAGCGTTCGGAGATCGAGGCGATGGTGACGCCCGTTCCGGACGACCCTTTCGCGGAATAGGGTGAGGGCGGGCCGCCGAAGCAACCCGCCCTCTAGCTCCCATCGAAAGAGCACGTCCGGCGGACCGAGGAACACCATTCGCAATCGGAAGGCTACCCCACATGAGCGACCCCTACCAGGTGACCCTTGGTTTTAACGATCACCAGGTGGCCGAGCTGGCCAAGCGCGCCATCACCCCAAAGCAGGCCCGGGACGCCGGAGTGATCCCCGTGCAGGACGAGGAGGGGATGCAGGCCGTTCAGGACGACATCCCCTCGTACTGGACCACCGATAACGGGTACTTGCCCGGGATGCTCTACCCGCTGGTGAGTCCGACGCCCGGCGTGTCCGTCCAGTACCAACTCAAGCCGGACACCCCGCACGTCAACGCCGACGGCACCGTCTCCAAGTACCTGTTCCCCAAGGGCTTCCAGCCGGTGCTCCATGTGGCCCGGCATGTGACCGGGGCGATGCGGGCCCTGCTGGTGGAAGGTACCCACCAGGTGATCGCCGCCGCCATCTACGCCCCGCCCGAGTGCTCGGTCTACGGCATCTCCGGGTGCTGGAGTTGGCAGTCCGGCGGGGAGCCGACCGAGGACCTGATGGACCTGGCCGGCGTCGGTGACGCGATCATCGTGCTGGACGCCGACGCCGGGACCAACCTCCAGGTGTACGAGGCCGGTCTGGCCCTGGCCGCCGAGCTGGCCATCTACGGCGTCGACTCGGTGAAGTTCGCTCAGGTGCCCGGCCGCGGCAAGGACGGCCTGGACGACGTGCTGGCCAAACGGCCCGAGGCCGTGCGGCACCGGCTCATGGAGCTGATGATCACAGAAGCGATCACCAAGCCGGCGGCGAGGAGACCGAGCGCCACCGATCAGGCCCGCAAGGAGGCCGCCGCGCGGCGGGAGGAGAGGGCCCAGGCCCCGGGCGGAATGTTCTTCGATCCGGTGTCCGGCGGCCTGCTGGTCAAGACGCTCTCGGAGTTCATCCGGGAGTCGTACCCCGCGGCCCTGTCGGCGGAGGGCAAGGTGGCGATGTACGACAACGGGGTCTACGGGATCGACGGACTCAGCTTCCTGTCCGCCATCACCCAGCTTCTCGGCGAGCGGTTCGTGGCCAGCCACCACTCCAACGCCGAGAAGTTCACGATGGGTGAGCTGGCCAACGAGGGCCGGTTCCTGCCGGACCGGATGACGGCCCCGGTCCTGAACGTGCCGAACGGGATGCTGGACCTCGTCAGCGGGGAGCTCCTGCCGCACTCGCCGGACTACTTCAGCACGGCCCAGTTCGCCATTCCCTGGGACCCCGATGCCACGGCGCCGACCTACGAACGGTGGCTGGAGGAGTCGATCGGGCCCGGGCAGATGGCCGACCTGGAGGAGGCGGCCAGCGCGATCCTGGACCCCAGCACGACGCCGACCAAGGCGCTGTTCCTGTTCGGGCCGTCCCGGTCCGGCAAGAGCACGTTCCTGCGCCTGCTGATGGCGCTCGCCGGCTCCCGGAACACCTCAGGGGTGACCCTGCACCAGTTGGTGGAGAACCGGTTCATGGCGGCCAACGTCTACGGCAAGCTGCTCAACGTGGCCGCCGACCTGTCGGCCAACCATGTGGAGGACCTGTCGATCTTCAAGCTCATGACGGGTGAGGACCTGATCATGGCCGACCGCAAGTACGGCGGTCAGTTCTCCTTCACCAACCGGGCGCTGTTCGCTTTCAGCGCCAACGAACTGCCCACGGTCGGCGAGGGGAGCCGGGCCTACTCCGAGCGGATCAAGCCGTTTCAGTTCGGCCGGACGTTCGCCGGGGCCGAGAAGCCCGAGATCGAGTTGGCCATGCTCCAGGAGCTACCGGGCATTCTCGTCCGGCTGGTGGCCGCTTGGCGGGCCCGCCGTGAGCGCGGGGTGGCACTGGTGACCGATCCTCAGGTGCGCGAGACGTTCGAGATCGCCTCGGACCGGGTCCGCCAGTTCCTCGCCGCCCGGTGCGTCGTCGGGAAGGGCTTCATGACGACGGCCGAGGTGCACACCGCGTTCAAGGAATGGGCGGCCGACGAGAGTCGCTCGGCCCTCGGCCGCAACAAGCTGGCCGCCCGTCTGGAGACCGTTCCAGGGGTGGAACAAGTCCGTAACGGGCCGAGCAAGGTACGGGGTTGGAACATCACCATGCTCCACAAGTCCCAGTACGACCAGGGGCCGGTGGCACTTTTCAATCCGGGGGTGGCAGTTTTGAGCCCCGGGGTGGCAGTTTTGGATTCAGGGGACAAAACGGACACCCCGCAGGTCGGGGTGGACGAAACGGACAAAACGGTCTCTGGGGTGGCAGAAGTGGCAGTTTTAAACCCACCCTCACCCGTCGTGAGAAAACACAAAAGTGATGAAGTTGATCATGGTGTGACATCATTTCCTGGAACAGGGCAGGGAGCTGAAAAAGTGCCACTTCTGCCACCGGACAAAACGGACAGTTCCAGTGCAGACCCCGATCAGTACCTGATAGCGTCTGCACACCACTACACATCCTTGTGCGAGCTCGGTCACGAGGAGATCCTGGTGGACGGACTCTGGTACGCCTGCCCCACCTGCCACCCATCGACGGCTCGGAGAGACTCATGATCATCCGCCACACCCTGGGCGGCACCCCCGTCACGATCTACTGCCCGTTCGTCGGTGAGCTGGACCCGTTCGACGTCCCCGGTCCGGCACCAGTCGGGCTCTACGGCCTGGACGTGGAGTCCACCGGCCTGGAGCCGGCCGGCGTCCACCATCCCGACTGGAGGTGCCGGACGATCCAGTTGGCCGAGGACGACACCTCGGCCGTGGTCTACCGGCTGGACGATCCGGATCAGGCCGAGATCGCCCGGGCCGTCCTGGCGCACTCCGGCAACACGTTCGCCTCGCACACCCGGATGGACCCGGAGGCCGTCCAGGTCGCGCTCGGTGTCGACGTCACTGATCGGTTCATCGACACCCACGTGATGGCGATCATGGCCGCACCCGATGCCGCCGCCGGACAGGGCTCGCTCAAGCCTGCGGCTACACGGTTCAACATGCCGGAACTGGAGGCCGCCGAGGAGGCACTCACCGCCCGGTTCGACGTCCTCTACCGGGAGGCTCACCCGGAGATCGGCCGCCGCGCCGTCAAGGCCAAGGAGCTCAAAAAGTGGGGGTTCACCCACGTCCCGCTGGACGACCCCGATTTTCTGCTCTACGCCGGCCTGGACGCCATCGCTGCGCGGCGTCTGGTGCCCCTCCTGGCGTCCGCGAGCGAATCTCCCGCCCATGTGCTCACCACCGAGCGTTGGCTGTCCCAGGTGGCCGCTCGGACTGTCCGCAGAGGCATGAGGGTGGACCGCGAGCGCCTGGCCGAGGTGATCGCCTCCTCGGACGCCGAGGCCCGGGCCGCGGCGGCGATCACGATGGAGGTGTGCGGGCTCAAGCCGAGCCAGGGCGTCGCCCTCCAGAAGTGGTGGGGTGAGCACGGCGTGGACTGGACCACCTGGCCGGACGAGGCTCGCACCGACACCGGTGGGCCGAGCCTGGCCAAGGACAACATCAAACTTCTGCTCCGTCAGCCCCTGGACGAGGCCGGGCGTCTCGTCGCCGACGCTTATGCCCGGTACTCGCGGGTGCTGGATCGCAACCGCCGGACCAAAGAACTTCTGCTGGTGATGGACCCGGACGGGTACGTCCATCCGGGCCTGTCCACGGTCGGCACGGTTACCAGCCGGATGGCCTGCTCGGCACCGAACATGCAGAACTTCAGCAAGAAAGATCACGTCATGCGGGGGCTGTTCCTCCCCGAGGACGGCCACGTCCTGATGTCGTGCGATTTCGCTCAGGTGGAGTTGAGGGTGGTCGCCAGTCTGGCCGGTGAGCAGACGATGATCGACACCATCCTGGCCGGCGGTGATCTCCACCAGCTCACCGCCGATCTGCTCGGCGTGACCCGCCAGGAGGCCAAGACGATCAATTTCCTGATCGTTTACGGTGGCGGTGGCACGGTGCTGGCCAAGAACCTGGGTTACACCCGGACGGTGGCCGAGTGCCGCCAGATCATCCGCGACTACTGGGCTAAGTATCCCGCCATCGCCGCTCTGAACGACGGCCTCAAGCACGAGGGCTCAGTACGGCTCATCTCCGGTCGCCTGGTGCCGGCCAGCCAGGGCCGTGGCTACGCCTTGATGAACTATTTAATTCAAGGGTCCAGTCGTGAAATTCTAGTCGGAGCGTGCCGCCGGTTCTCCGGCGGCGATCCTGAACTTGAACGCATGTTCTGGATGTGGATTCACGATGAGGTAGTTCTCCAGGTGCCGATGAGCAGGACAGACGAGGTTGCGGAGCGCATCGGTTCCGCTATGAGTCTGGACCTTTACGGGGTACCGATCGTTGCTGAGGCGGATGTACTCCTGGACGAAAATGGAGAATCGCGCTGGATGTCAGGGGATCACGCTAAGAAGATCAAGAGCGACTTGCTTGTGAGTTAGTTCATCACTTAGTCTCAGGTGCATGGACGAACCAGAGAAGCCGTTCGAACGACGTAGGTTGTGGGCCGCCGCCGAGTGCTTGGAGGACGGGTGCACTCGGCGGCCCCTGGCCCGTGACCTGTGTAGTCGTCACTACCAGTCGAGAAAGAAGGCTGGCACCTTGCCGCCTACTGTTCGGGCCGAACTGATCGGGACCAAGTGCACGATTGATGGTTGCATCAAGAAGGCGGTAGCGCATCGGATGTGCGGCCGGCACGTGCGTCGGGCCAACCGGTACAGCCTGGGCAAGGACGAGCTGGAGTTGATCGACGCCGTCACCGAGTGCGAATCGTGCGGCGGTCCGCCAGACCATGTCGACCATGATCACGAAACTGGAGACGTACGGGGGATCTTGTGTACCAGTTGCAACACCGCGCTTGGCCTTCTCAAGGACAGTGAAGACCGAATCCTGGCGCTCTACCGCTATGTGGTGACCAAGTGCTGAACGGCCGAGGACGCTCTCAGACGCCCGCTGGGCCCCGGAAACCCCGCCAGGCCCGCACAGAGGCGTCTGAGGCCGCTCACGAGGCGTACGTGGAGCGCACCTACAAGATCACCGTCCGGATGTACCGACTCCTGCTGGAGTTCCAGCTCGGCCGGTGCTGGGGGTGCCGGCGGGCCACCGGCAAGGCCCGCCGGCTGTCGGTGGATCACAACCACCGGACCGGTGAGGTGCGGATGCTCCTGTGCAACACCTGCAACAACATCGTCGGCCACTTTCGCGACGATCCGGAGGGTTTGATCCGGCTTGGTCTGGCTCTCATCGATCCACCGTCGCGTCAGGCGTGGCTCGGTGAGGGCAGGGTACGGCCAGGGTGGGCCAGTCAGGATTCCGAGCTCCTCGATCTGCTGGACGAGTAGACAGAGGATGTGCAGGGATGTAGAGTCCTTGACATGAGGACGTGGAGAGCGACCATTACCCGGATGTGGTTCACCACCGAGCCGACCAAATCGTCTGGGATCAAAAGTGTCGTCCACCTTGAGCTCAGCACGGGTGAGACGATCCATGGTCGCCCCGGGGCGAGCGCCAACTACGCCGTTCATGCCGGTCTGGTGGGCAAGGAGTTCGAGATCACCACGGACCGTAGCGGGTACTTTTTTGACATTGATCTCTAGACAGAGGATCGAACACGGCCCCAGCTTCGGCTGGGGCTTTCGTGCGTGTACGGTAGGCACATGGGGTACGAGGAGGACGTCCGCGACGCGCTGGTCGCCCTGGGGCCCGGGGGTACCCGGGAACTGGCCGAGCGCGCGCTCCAGTACGCCGCTACCGTTGCGGCTCGGCACGCGCGGGTGTCCAATGAGACGGACCGCCTCGGTATCTGGGAGCTCGGCGGCACGGCCGAGGTGTGTGAGCGCCTCGGCGTCACCAAGCAATGGCTCGGTCACGTCCTGGCCGGTCGCCGTCCGACGCCTGCGGTACGCACTCCTGAGCCGCTGGTCACCCTGACCGCTACACCGGTCTGGGGCATGGCAGACTGGGACGCATGGGCCGAGCGCAATTACACCCTGTTACACCCCGGTACGGATCCGTTCGGTGAGTAGGCCGAAGGAAGGCCGTAACGGGGCGATCTATCGTGCCTGGGTGCTGGGCACCACGCAAGAGGCGCTGGCCCAGCAGCACGGTATCGCTCAGACCAGGGTGAGCGAGATCATCCGGGCAGTTCAGGCGAGTATCCCGGAGGAGGATCTGGCCGAGCGCCGGGCCAAGTACCTGGATAGCCTGGACGTTCTCGGCCAGGAGATGGCCGCGATCATGGACGCTGCGCCCACCCAGGCGTACAGCAACGGCCGGCCGATGTTCGATGAGCAGGGTCGGCCGATACTGGACTACTCGGTCCGGATGGCCGCCGCCGACCGCATTCTGAAGATCGGCGAGCGTGCTTCTAAGGTGCTTGGCCTGGACGCCCCGGTCAAGGCCGACGTCACGGTGAGTGAGCAGGCCGACCGTGTGGCCGAGGCCGCCGCGGCTGAGGCGCTGGCCCGGATGGCCACCGATACCCCGGAGTAAGGTGTGTAACCCTGCTCAAGGGTGTAGCCTGAAGCCTTCAGTAACCGAGAACGGGGAGGCAGCATGGCTCAATCGACACCCACCAGTCCACACGTCTGTGGTCAGTGCGGGGGCCGCTTCGGCACGGCGGCGGCCTTGGCCGCGCACAAGCTGGTCAAGGGGCATCGCTGATGGGCTGGGGCAAGGACCGCCCCAAGATGGGTGAGCGGGGCAAGAAAATCGCCCTCCCCAGTACCAAGATCAAGCGCGAGCGCACCGAACGCTCCAGCCGGAACGCATCGGTCCCGGTCAAGAGGGGGAAGAACTGGTGAGCGGCAAAAGGATCTGCCCGAGGTGCCAGTTTCCGATGGGGCCGATGCATTGGCTGGTCTGCCCCAGCTCTACCCGATGACCTGCCCGAAGTGCGGTCACAGCACCCTGTCCGTACAACACTTTCTCGTATGCCTAGGGAGGCGATGATGGAGAAGAACGTCCAATGCCCCACATGCGGGAGCTGGATGCGCCCCGGTGCCCTGGCCTTGCACCGACTTTTGCGGAAGCACTGATGTTCGGGGACATGTTCGAGATGTGCCCGAACTGCTTCCGCCGTCGGATGATCGCAGGTCGGTGCCTCGCCTGCGGAGCGGTGAAGAACTACTGATGGCACGATGGGACGCCGCCTGGTTCCGGCGGCTGGACAACGAGATCATTGATCTGGTGTTCCAGCCTGCCCAGAGCCAGGCGGCGATCCGTCGTGCGCTCGGCGCCGATCCGGTGGCCTTCGCCGTGATCTACTTCGGCCACCACCTGAAAGACCGGGACGGCGCCATGTCCTGGGCTCAGCCCCACTTCGACTGGGCCACGCAGGCCCTGGCCTGGGCCGAGCCGGTATCCGGCCCGATGGAGCACCGGACGGCGGAGATCGCCCCCCGCGAGTGCGGCAAGAGCACCTGGTGGTTCCTCATCCTGCCGGTGTGGGCCGCGGCCAATGGGCACAGCAAGTTCGCCGCGGCGTTCGCCAACGCCACCAGCCAGGCCGAGAGCCACCTGAGCACGCTGAAGCGCGAGCTGGAGACCAACGCCCTGCTCCAGCACGACTACCCGAAGCTCTGCGCACCAGCACGACGCCGGGCCGGCACCACCGTGGCAGACCGGGCGGGGATGCTCCACCAGGCCAACGGCTGGGTGTTCGCCGCGCGTGGGATCGACTCCGCCGTGCTCGGCATGAAAGTGGGCGACAAGCGGCCCGATCTGATCATCCTGGACGACATCGAACCGGATGAGGCCAACTACTCGGCCGACCAGGCGGAGAAACGCCTCGGCACCGTCACGGACGCCATCTTCCCGCTGAACATCTACGCCCGGGTGGTGTTCGTCGGCACGGTCACCATGCCTGGCTCCATCATGCACCAGTTGGTGAAGGCCGCCGACGGCATTGAGACGGCCGACTGGATCCAGGACAACCAGGTCAAGCCCCATCACCACCGGCCCCTGAGGACTCTGGACGACGGTACCGAGGTGTCGATCTGGCCGCAGAAGTGGCCGACCGCCTGGCTCCAGTCCATTAGACACACGCGCTCCTACGCCAAGAACTACGACAACGACCCGATGGCCCGTGAGGGCGTCTACTGGGTGCGAGAGGACTTCCGTTATGGAGAGCCAGAAGGACGGCACTGCACCCGCACCATCCTCGCCGTGGATCCTGCTGTCACCAGCCGTAAAACCAGCGACTTCACCGGCCTTGCCGTCGTTGGGTTTATGCCCGAGTTGCGAGCGCGACCGGTCGGCCGTGAGCCCGCGCGAATGGTGTCCCCATCCGGTTGCGTGATCAAGCACTCGGCCGGCGTCAAGCTCACCGGCCAGCACCTACGGGATCACGTCCTCAAGCTTCTCGCCCGGTTCCCAGAGATCAGGGTGATCGTGGTCGAGACCAACCAGGGCGGAGATCTCTGGAAGGACGTGTTCGCAGGCATTCCCAACGTGACGGTCCGGACCGTGCACACGATCGAGCCGAAGGAAGTACGGTTCGCCACTGAGCTGGAGCACTGGCAGCGCGGCCGGGTGTTTCATGTGGAACGGTTCGCCACGCTGGAGGAGCAGGCCGTGGGGTTCCCCCGGGCGGCCTACGATGACGTGGTGGACGCCGCCGTGACCGGTGTGCGCTACTTCCTGAACAAGGGCAAGACCGTCAAGGCCGCCACGGCCACCACCAGCTACGTAGGAGCACCATGAGCGTCAAGGACTTGCTCACCGGCTGGACGGCCCTGGAGGACGCCCTCCCGGACTACCTGGAGGCCGAGAAGTACGCCAACGGTGAGGTGGAGGAGATCTTCGCCTCGGCCACCGTCCGGGACAAACTGGCCGAGACCGGCGACGGGTACCGGTTCAACCTGATCCGCACCGCCATCACCGCCCGGCTGGACCGGTGCGAGATCGACATGGTCAAGGTGCCGGACAACGAGGCCGCCACCGATCGGCTGATGGAGATCTGGGACGCCAACGAGATGGCGATCCACTACCCCGGCCTGCTCAAGGACACGTTCACCTACGGTGACGCCTACGTCCAGATGTGGGAGATCGACGCTGAAGGCGACATCGCCGGGCTGAAGCCGGAACTGGTGGCCTGCGGTGTGGAGATCACCTGCCACAACCCGAAGAACGCCAGGATGCTGTACGACCCCCAGAACCAGCGACGTGAGCTGTTCCTGATCTTCCGCTGGTGTGAGAAGGTGGCCGGCCAACAGGAAATCTGGCGCGTCGATCTCTACTACGCCGACAGGGTGGAGCGCTGGATCAGCACCGACTCCGGGGCCCTGACCGAGGAGTCCGGCTGGGTGCCGTACGCCGACGATGAGCAGGACTGGGAGCTCCCCCACGACTTCGGCGAGATCCCCTGGTTCCACCACCGGACCGCACTGCCGTACGGCGTGCCCGTGCACAAGGAGGGGTACGGGGCGCAGAATGCCATCAACAAGGAGTTGATCACGCTCCTCACCACCACGGACAGCCAGGGGCACGCTCAGCGGTACCAGCTTCTGGAGCCGGACGCCGTGCTGGACGAGAACAACGACGATCCCCAGTGGGTGGAGGACGGCGACGCGAGCGCGGTCAGCCCTGGTGGGATGACCAAGTCCGGCGGCGTCGGATCCGGCCAGCGCACCGGCCCCGGCACGATGCAGACGTTCACCGGGACCAAGGAGGTGGGCCAGTTCGAAGCGGCCGATCCCGCGGTCTTCCTCGAACCGGTGATGATGTTCATCCGGCTCCTGGCCCAGCTCACCAACACCCCGCTCCACGATTTCGACCCCTCCGGCGACGTCCCGTCGGGAGAGAGCCTGAAGCGGGAGGAGGCGCCCCTGGTCAAATCGATTGAGTGGCTCCAGGTGCTCCAATCCTCACCGCTGCGGGACCAATGGCGGTTCGCCCTGGGCATCGTCGGCGTCACCGTGCCGCGGGTCGAGGTGCAGTGGGCACCGGTCACCTCGGCCGACTCGGTGGACGACTGGGCCGTGGTGGCCGCCAAGCAAGCCGGCGGCGTGCCGGTGGATCAGACCCTCATGGAGGCCGGTTACGTGCCGGAACAGGTGGCCGCCTGGCTGGACTCCACTGCCGAGGCTGCCACCCTGGCCCAGCGGGTTGCCCTGCTCGGCCAGATCGGTACCGCGGTCCGGGACATGGCCAGCGGTGTGGCGCTCGGCGTGATGTCCGAGGAGTCGGCCAACGCCGCGGTGGAATTGGTGCTGGCCCAGGTCAACCAGTCCGGCACCAATGCTGATCCGTCATGACACCGGCTCAGGAGGACCAGGCCGCCGCCGCGCTGAAGGCCGAGGAGATCGCCCAGCAACAGGCGTCCCAGCGGCTGGCCGCCGAGCTGGCCGCCATCGCCGCCGTGTTGATTGCCGCCGGTCTGCGCAACGCCACGCCGGACGTGCTGCGCACGCTGGTCCGTCGGCTCCTCACCGAGCTCACCCCGGCGGCTGGGAGTGCCCTGGAGGTGGCCCGTGCCCGAGGTCTGGACCTGGGGCAAGGAGAGCTCTCGTCGTCGGAACGTCCTGCTGGACCGGGCATCCCGGACGCCACCCTCCAGCGCGTCATTGACACCTCGGACACCCGGGCCGGTGCTCACCTGGACAACGCCATCCAGCTCTCCACCCAGCTACCGATGACCGATCAGGCCGACATCATGGCCGTGATCGGCAAGGCTCAGGCGGCTGTACGTACTCAGGCCACCGACGCCTCGTGGGTGACGCACCGGTCCATCGCCCTCGGTGTGGCCGAAGTAGCCCGCGAGCACGGGCAGAACATCGTCTGGGTGGCCGAGCGCGACGCCTGCCTGCACTGCCTGGCCTACCAGGGGCGGGTGACGGCGCCCGGTCTGCCGTTCCCACCTGGGCTCACTTACGCCGACAAGGCCCTGGTGCAGTTCGGCCTCCTGCTCGGCCCGCCCCTGCACCCGCACTGCCGGTGCCAACTGGAGCTCACCGATCTGGAGGCTGGGACGCTGGACGTCGGGCTCGCGCGGGAGGCCGCCCGGTCGGTGGCCCGGGGTCTCACCGATCACGCCTCGGAGCCCGCCCGGTTCCGGGCGGCTGATCGGCTGGTCAAGAGCGCAACCACCTTGCTGCCCAAGTCGGTGCTGGACCGCGCTCGCCGCAACGTCCGGGACCGGAAGTTCAGGGACCGCCCGGACTCCACCGGTGCCAAGGCGGAGATAGCCCGCCGGAACCAGGCCCGGGCCGACGCCGGTCCCCAGGTGCGCCCGGCCGCACCGCTCACCGGCAAGGAGGCGGCCCGGGCGCTGAAGGGCGCGGCACTACCGCAGAGCCTGGAGCGCAAGGCGCTTCTGCGGTACACCGGTGGGGAGTTTGAGGGGATCAACCGCAGAGTCCGGGCTGGTGCGAGCACCGTGGACGATCGGAAGGTGCTGGGCGCCTTGAGCCGGATCGCCGTACCGGCCCCGTTCCCTCTCACCGTCTACCGAGGTGGAGCCCGGCCCGGCACCGATCCGGCACCGATCTCCACCTCGTTGTCACCGGCCAAGGCCCTGTCGTTCGGGGAGACAACGCCGATCTTGATCCCAGCCGGCACGCCGGTTATCCCTGTGAGCCAGCTCCAGCGCGGGGATAACTACCGCTGGGGCATGGCCGGTAGCGAGGAGGAGATACTCCTCCCACCGGGCACTACTCTGGACATCGTTGACGGTGTCCTGACCGTCACATCGTAGGAGGCACCCGTGAGTGAGCAACTGCCCGAGAACGACGAGATCGAGCCGGACGACGTCGACACCGACGACCCGGACACCGGCGATGAGGACGAGGTCCAGGAGGAGAAGCCGTACAAGCCGCCGACCAAGGGCGAGTGGGACCGGCTTCAGCGGCGGATCAAGCGACTGACCGAGACCAAGGGCAAGGGCCCGGCCGACGTCGATCGGAAGATGCGTGAGCAGATCTCCGGCGGCAAGGCGGACGAGGACGAGGCCCCGGCCGACTCTCGGTGGCGGGACATCGCCATCACCAACGCCGCCGCCGCTCAGATCTCCGCCGCCGGCTTCACCGGCTCGGCCAAGCAGGCCGCCCGGCTGGCCAACCTGATCGACCGGGCCGGAATCGAGCCGGACAGTCATGGGTCATTCGATCTGGAGGACGAGATCGAGGAGCTCAAGGAGGAGTACCCGCAACTGTTCTCCGCCGAAACCGGTAGTCGTCGTAACCCGCGAGTGCGGACGGCACCGTCGGGCGACAGGACACCGGCCAAGGATCCGACCGAGTTGACGTCGGCCAAGATGATGAAGCAGGCCGGTTACCGGTAGGTGTACCCTGGCCTGGACTAGGAGACTCTCACCGGACGGTCGAGGGTTACCGCACCGTAGCTTCCCCGGACGGGGTGAGCGCCAACCACTCACCCCGTCCGGAAGGTTCACCTGTGAACAACGTGGTGCCGACGTCGGTCTACACCGACGAGAGCAAGGCCATCGTTGCGGCGGCTTGTGACGCCTACGCCGCAGAGTGGAATGCCCAGGCCGCCATCGAGGCAGCCTGGATGAGTACCGGCACGGATCACTACACCCACTGTGCCGGGATGCGCGATGCGTTCCTGGCCATCTCCACCAACCTCAGGAGTTAGGCCATGCCCAACCGCGAATCATTCGGCGGTAACGGTTCCGGCGGCTGGATCGCCGTCGAATCCGGAGACGTCGCCATCCAGGCGCTCATCCAGTACTCGGCCACCGAGAAGCTGGCCCGGCCTGAGCCGATGGCCACCGACACCAAGCAGATTCCCCGGTCCGGTGACTTCGCCATCTCGTCCGTGGCCAAGGGTGCCGCGTACACCGAGACCTCGGGCGTCAACGACTACGTCCAGCTCACCGCCCGCAAGGCCGGTGGCGTCCTGCGTGTGGCCGAGGAAGACCTCACCGACGCCGGCCCGGACATCCTGGCCACCAAGCGCATCGGCGCGTCCCGGAACATGGCGCTGTTCTTCGACAACGGCACCCTCGGCACCAGTGCCGCCGAGAACGGCACCACCGTCAACTGGACCAGCGTCTACAAGGCGTTGCGGACCACCAACTCCGCCTCGGGTGTCTACCAGTACACCGCCGACACCAACTACCAGACCATCTCGGCCTCGGCCACCGGTGCGGTGAAGTACACAGCGTTCTCTGACTTCGTCGGCAAGTACGAACAGTCGAATTTCTTCGACGAGTCCCAGGGGTTCGTCATCGCCAACCCGGCCTGGAAAGCGTTCCTGCGGGGCGTCCTCGACACCACCGGTCAGCCGATCTTCAACGAGAGTCCGACCCTGGAGGGGATCACCCGGGCCACCCTGTTCGGGTACCCGGTCACCTGGTCGATGGGTGCCCGGGTGTCGGCCGTCAACACGTCCAACCCGACCGGGAACCCGTTGCTGATCATCGGCAACCGGGACTTGTTCGTGAAGGGCATGGCCCGCCTGTCTCCGCAGATCGCCAGCCCGAACCCCGGATTCGCCCTCCAGCGTGCCGGTAACGGGGTCGGGTACCTGACGGACGAGGCGCTGATGAAGGCGGCCATGCGGCGCGGGTTCGTGCTCGGCACCGAGAACGGTTTCGCCATCGCCGAGCGCGTGGCGTAAGCGATGGCCAAGAACGAGAGCACCAAGCCTGCGCCCCCGGCCGACGATCAGTCGATCACGGTCAAGGGCACGCCTCGGTTCAAGGACGAGAACGAGTTGACCGATCACGAGATCGTTCAGCGTCGAACCCCGGATACCGCCGGGCGTGACCCCTGGCCGGCGGATGGCCGGTTCCACCGGGTGTTCAACATCCAGAAGCCGGTGGTCTCGGATCCGAACCTCCAGGACGACGCTACGTCGGACTGGAACTCCAGCGACCACGACGCCATGCACGAGGCCAACAAGGTTGCTGTTCTCCAGGAGGCCCTGAACTTGGGCCTGCACCCTCGGGCGGAGGCCACATTCGACGGTGCCGGACCGGTGAACAAGTGGACCGGTACTTGTGCCCTCACCTACTCGGTGGAGGTGGTTCCGGCCAGCTCGGAGGAGCCGGAAGCGGCGGCCAGTGTCGTGGTTCCCGGCAACGCCATCGCGGCCCAGGGCGGATCGACCCTCCCGGACAAGGCCAAGTAGAGCCCCGGCCGGCGGAGATTCTGGGGTGCCTCCTGCTCCGCCGGCCGGACCTACCGACGAAAGGATCGTGCGATGACCTGGGGCGTAACGATCTCCGACGTCACCAACACCACCGGTGTCACGCCGTCGGCCGCTGACCTGGCGGCCTCGGACGGCATCGTCACCGTCTACATCAACCGGACGCCGGACGCTTCCGGGGGGATCAGTGGGCGGGATCTGTACTGGATCCGGGCGGCCATTCAGTGGCAGGCCGCCTGGGTGTCGTCCCAGCCGAACCTCACCGGGTCCAGCCAGTACGACTCTCTGTCGTCGGACGGCCTGTCCGTACAGACCACGGCCGAGTGGGCCAAGGTGCTGGCACCGATCGCCGCCCGGTCACTGAAGAACCTGACCTGGAAGGGTACGCGCACCTTGCGGACGCCGCCGGTGCGCCAGGGCCGCGGCCTGGTGCTGGACTTCCTGAACGAGGAGTCCGATTCGTACACCGAATGGTCTGCGCCGTGAGGGCCCTGGCCACTACGCGGGTGAGTGTCCTTCGTGGCGCCGGCACCAGCTTGTTCGATGACCCGACGGACACCGGCACGGTGGTCACGGTCGGCGTGCCGATCTCCATCATCGAGACAGCCCGGTCGACGACGGACCACGCCGACGACCGGCAGAAATCGGTGATCACCTTCACCGGCCGGTGCAACGCGAACGTCGATGTCCGCCAGGGTGATCGGCTCCTGGACCGGGACGGCGTCACCTACTACCAGGTGGACGCCGCTACCACGGTGAGCAACCCGATCACCGGGAACGATCGACGCCTGGACCTCACCCGGGTGCCCACCACCAGCTAGACTGAAACCGCTGGCGGCCTGGAGAACGGGCTCACGTCGGCACCGGTACCTACGGCGAGAAGCCAAGGGATGTGATCGTGTGACAGTCGTTGTGCTGGACCCTGACGCATTCCTGAAGATCCAGAATCTTGCCGACCGGTGCGTGGAAAACGTGACCGACGACGTGGAGAAAGACGCCAAGCGGTACGTGCCGATCGACACTGGCGAACTGCGAGCGTCCATCCACCAGTTCCATTTCGCCGGTACCGCGAAGATTTTCGTCGGTACCGACCACTGGGCTCCCACCGAGTACGGCTCCCGCCCCCACATCATCCGGGCCCATGGTGACTATGCCCTGGCCAACCGGGAGACCGGCTTTTACGCACGCTCTGGCGTCGTCCATCATCCTGGCACCCCAGAGCAGGCGTACATGCGTCCTGCTCTCTACCAGAAGCGCCACATCCGAGCAGGGAGATAGACATGGCTATCCAGACCGCCACCCAGCGCCAGACACTGGCCGTTGCCTACGGGGCCGCGGCTCTCTGGGGTGCCGCCTACACCACCGCGCCCGGTTCCGCCGCCGGCACCGAGGTGACCGGCGGTAGCCCGGCCTACGCCCGTAAGTCACTGTCCTGGTCCGGTGCGTCCGGTGTCGTCACCGCGAGCGCCACGTTCGACATCCCGGCCGGAACCACCGTCCTCGGCGTCGGCGTGCACTCGGCGTCGGCGGCCGGCACCTACCTGGACGGGGCCTCGGTCACCAGCCAGGCGTTCGCGTCCCAGGGCACCTACGTGGTGACCTTCACCTACACCCAGACCTGAGGCACCCATGGCCAATCCCACCGCCAGCGCGGCATTCAACAAGTCGACGTACGCCCCTGGCGAACTGATGACGCTGACCGTCACCCACGCGGACATCGACAGGGCGCCGCTCACCGTGACCATCGTGGTCACCGACACCACCGGTGGCACCGGGACAGCGACCACCACTGTCCAGATCGACCCCGGTTCGGTGGCCGTCTCCAGCGTCCCGGCTCGCACCTGGACCCCGGGTGCGGCCACCTCCAGTCAGTCGATCTTCACCGCGACTGCCTGATGGTCTCGATCGTCGTCACCGCTACCGTTACGGATGCGGGGGGTCACGTCGGTACGGCGTCAGCCTCGGCGACGATCAGCACCGGAATACCGACCGACGCCGAGATGGCGACCTGGGGGCAGACCACCAGCACCATCACGTCGAACACCACCTATTCTGGTTCCGGCACGGTGGTGAACGGCGTGCACTTCGACGGCGCCCGGGTGTCGTTCACCGGCACCGACATCACGCTGAACGACTGCATCATCACCGGTGACACCTCCGGCTCCCCGCTGGTGAGCGTGACCAATACAGCCGCGCGCCGGATCACCTTGAACCGGTGCATCTTGCGGACCAAGACGCCCGGCAACCGCAATGCCATCCAGGGCCAGAACTTCATCCTGAATGACGTCCTGATCGAGAAGACGACGGATGGCGTCTCGGTGGCCAAGTCCGGCTACACCGCGAGCGCGGCCAACTGGGCTACCGGTGTGGAACTGCACCGGGTAGTGATTCGCAAGCTGGCCCGGTGGACGGGGGCGGCCCCGGGTGACGTCCACCCCACGGACCAGGTCACCCACAATGACGGGTTCGTCCAGGCCGGCGGTTCCGGCACCATCCTGGACCGGGTTTTGATCGACGCCCGGCCAGCCCTCCAGTACGCCCATGTGGCCCTGGTCTCGGCGTCCGGGACGCTCTACACCGAGGCCCAGGCGTACGGGCTCGCGGACAACGCGCCGCGTACCAGCGTGGCCGTCGGCTCCCAGCCCGGGGGCTGGCCGTTCGTCCCGGCCTGGACGTCGAACGGGACCGGGAAGTGGAGCACCGGGGAGATGTCGGGGCCGGACTTCAGCGCCATGATGATCCTGTCCAGCCAGGGCCCATCCACTGGTTTCGTCGTCACGGACTGCGAGTTCCGGGGCGGAGAGAACTGCATCAACGGCGGCGGCAACCCGTGGTCCACCGGTGTGGCTAGTCTCGGTACCTGGCTGCGCAACCGGTTCGACCGGTCCCAGGCCAATCAGGGATCGGGGCCGGACGACACGAACACCGCTCGGTTCTCCGGTAACTGGGCCGGTCACATCACGTTCCCCACCCTCGGGACTGACGCCAACACCTATGTGGACGGCGCGACCATGACAGGAGTCCAATTCTGATGACCGATTTGATCTTTCAGAAGTTCGAACGATCCACCTACGCCTGGGATCTTCAGGTGGATGAGCCCGGTGAAAGCGGCCTTACTGGCGGACTGCCGTACATCGAGATGGTGTTTCCCAAGCCCGAGGGCTACCAGCACCTGGCAGTGGTGGAGTCCAACATCCGGATGTACGCGAGCTATTCAATCAACTACAACGACCCCGGCCAGGAGTACGAGCGAGGCATTCCGTCCATCGGACCGCAGAGCCCAGACGCCGACACTTTTATTGTCCGATTCGTGTTCCCCAACAATTTGAACGGTCGCCCTGTAGTCGGCTGGTTCAAGTCCGCTTTCTACCGGGAGTAAACCCCTGTGACCAGGTTGAACAACAACGCCGAGGGAGGTACTCCCGGAGCTAGCGCAACGTCGGGAGATACCGGCTCCGGTGATTCGTTCACCTCGGTTGTCGGTAACCCGATTTACACCGGGACTGGCCCGCTTTCGGATGCCCTGTCCTATTTGTTCAGCACCACGGCTACTCAGTTCGTTGCCTGGACTGATACAGCGTCGGCGTCCGGGGCGTTCCGGTTCGAGGTGTCGGTGCCATCCGCGCCGTCCGGTGATCACCGGATCCTGGACATCCGCTCCAGCTCGGCCAGCCTGGGCAATATCATCATGCCGTCGGGCACCACCACGATTACGGCGAACTCCGGTACTGGAGCTTCAGCTACCACGGCCGCCACCTCGGCCCTTACCGCAGGCTCCAAGTACACCATCACCGGGACGATGACCGGCTGGGGAACCTCGTCCAGCGTGATCAACCTCAAGGTGTACGACTCAACCGGCACGCTGGTGGACTCCAAGTCCTCCAGCAACGGCACCACGGCCAGCACCATCAACATCCTGCGGTACGGGCGTCCGACGTCCACGGCCAGCAACATGGCTACGGGCATGAAGATGGACAACCTGGCCCAGGAGATCGGCACAGCCGTAGAGATCGGTCCGGTCTCGGCCCCGTCGTTCTCCGGCTCGGCCAGCTTCACCGGGGCCGGAACGCTCACCAGCAACGCCACCATCGGCGTGGCCGGTAGCGCCAGCTTGTCCGGTGCTGGGACGATGACTGCGGCCGGGACACCCAGTGCGGCCGGGCCTGCTACGGCCTCGGGTTCCGGCACGCTCTCCCCCTCGGGTGTCCCGGCCATCACCGGATCAGCCGTCCTGTCCGGCTCTGGCACGCTGTCCGCCGTCGGCTCACCGCGTGTCACCGGTACAGCCGTGCTGGCCGGTGCCGGAACCCTTACCTCGTCCGCAGGGCTGTCCGTGGGCGGCGTGGGAGCGCTCTCCGGCGGCGGCACGCTCACGGCAACGGCCTCTGGTGCCGGGTTCGGCACGGCGGCCCTGTCCGGTGCCGGTACGCTCGCGGCCACGGGGGTGCCGTCCGTCCCCGGTGTGGCAGCGCTTGGTGGGACTGGCACGCTGGCCGCCGTCGGCACCCCCTCCCCGTCGACCGCCGTCGGGCTGTCCGGTAGCGGGACGCTGGCCACCGTTGTGGTGCCGAACATCGCCGCCGCGCTCGGCCTGTCCGGACAGGGCACGCTCCAGGCCGCCGCTCAGGGGACCTCGTTCGGCTCGGCCGCGCTCGGCGGAGCCGGGACGCTCACGGTTGCCGCCGCCCTGTCGGTGGCCGGGGCCGTCGGCCTGTCCGGCGTCGGTGCGCTCTCGGCGTTCGGCCAGGTGGCCGGGCCGATCACCGCCGACGTGAGCCTGTCCGGACAGGGCACCCTGTCGGCTGTTGCCGTCCTCGTCACCCTCACCGGATCGGTCCAGCTCGGATCGATCGGCTACCTACGCGACACCGGAGGCTCCCGCGTGGGATTCACACCGAGCAATGAGATGGTCACCGTCGCCTGGCTGAAAGCGTCCGTGCCGTACCTGGGCAACCGGGTCGCCACTGAGCTTCCGGCCGACAACTCCACCTGGTCGGCGTCTGGTTTCACCACCGTGGCCACCACCGGTGGAACCCCGAACACCGAGGTTCCGGTGAACGAGCCGGTGATGTCGATCGACAACTGGGGTGTGTCCCTCAACTCCGGCCGGCCACCGTGGAACCTCGCGGCCCAGCCAGCCGAAGCCATCAAGGCCGCCGCTGTGGCTCACGGGCTGATCCCGAAGATCCTCGTCATGCCGGCGGGGTTCAACCAGGTCCGGGTCTTCAGCGTGACGCCCCGGACCGAGCCGCGGCGGATCCCCGGTGATGGTGCCGGGTACGCCCACTACCAGCAGGACCTCCACCTCCGGTGGGTGAGCGCATGAGCCAATTCGCCCTGGAGACCACCACCGGTGACGTGTTCACTCTGGGAGGTGCGATCCTGGTCCACGACAACCCGTCGGAGCTGGAGTTCCTGTTCCCCGGGCGTAAGGCACGAGACGTCACGGGCACCCGGTGCCCGGTCCGTCCGTGGAAAGATCACCC
>Ga0247768_1000123_pt1 | contig 27478 bp, 24 predicted proteins | sample UWRJL016104C6_FD_179944 | JGI IMG/M metagenome (GOLD analysis project Ga0247768, IMG submission 179944) | Plant litter microbial communities from Arlington Agricultural Research Station in Wisconsin, United States - UWRJ-L016-104C-6 | ecosystem: Environmental > Terrestrial > Plant litter >... | reverse complement strand
CCCGCTCGACGAGATTTCGAAGCTCGACCTGCTGCAAGGGATCGGGTCGATCCCGGAGCTGGCCGCGGCGAGCAAGCGCGCACCGGCCTGCGAACCGCTGGCGGTCAAGGAAACCGCGCCGCGCTGACGAGGCCTTCCCCCGGTGCGGGAAAGGCCTCGCCAGGGCTTACGGCTTGGGGAGCGCGCAACCCGGCTTGGCCAGGTCGATCTCGCTGCCGGCGACCAGGCAGCCGTAGAACAGGTAAGTCTCTTCGCCGTAGTTCGTGCCTTGCCGCACGGTCACGGTGCCGTCCGGGGCGACCTCGCACGGGTTGTTCAGCGTGCAGCGGGCGCCGTCCTCGTTGCCGGTGTTGTTGATCCCGACGACCTTGCCGGTGGCGGTCTCGACGATCGGCGAGCCGGAGGTGCCGCCGATGGTCTTGCACTCGGGGGTGTAGCGGATGGAGTCCTTCCACACCCACTCGCCTTCGTGCAACTCGTTGACGAAGCCGTCGACCGAACAGGAGTAGATCGTCTTCCAGTACCCGGAAACGACGTCGATGTGTGTTCCCGCAACGGGATGCGACGCCGAGAGCTCCAGCGCGGAGATGCCGTAGCGCTGCTTGATCTGGGCGTAGGTGGTGGTGAGCTGGTACAAGGAAGTGTCGGTGTCCGTCATCGTCGCGTAGACGATCTTGGTGGCACGCAGGGTGCCGAGGGTGGATTTGCCGTTCGCCGAGAGGAGGCTGAAGGTGCGGCTGGAGGGCCTGTCGACGATCACTTCACCCGCGGCCGGGAAGCCTTCCGCGAGGCAGTGGCCGTTGGACAGCACCAGCGCGCGATCGGTCTCCGCGGCACCCGCGAGCTTCACCACGGAACCGGAACAATTGGACAGGGCGACGGTGCCGGCGAAGGTCGTCGACGTGGCGGCCGACGCCGTCGCGGGCGAGCTGATGAGTGCGGTGGCGGTCAAAGTGGCGATTAAGGTGCCGAGGAGGCGTCTGCTGCGCATCGTGGATTCCCTTCGGGGTGCGTGGGTAGTGAGTCAATCGTTGGCAAGTGACGCCCGCCACCGTCGAACGGAGGGTATGCGGGTGGTTACTTAAGGCCCCCCAGCCGGGACGTGTCCGAAGTCACGTGCTAGCTCTGGAAAAGAAACAACTTCGAGGTCAAGGCCGATGCGCTGCACAGGGCGTATACGGCGTGTTGCGCCACCTGGGCGCCGATCGACCGGTGCCAGCGTGCACACTGACTGGTCGAACAGGTGTCGCGGCGGCGGCGAGGAATGAGCGGAGAGCGGGACAGCGTGGCTGGATCGGCACGGACGGGCAAGAGCGGCACAGGGTCGGATGGCGCTGCGATCAGGCGTTTGGTGATCGTCGAGTCGCCTACCAAGGCCCGCAAGATCGCCCCTTATCTCGGGGGCAACTATGTCGTCGAGTCGTCCGTCGGGCACATCCGCGACCTGCCGCGAGGCGCGGCCGACGTGCCCGCCCAGTTCAAGGGCGAGGCGTGGGCCAGGCTCGGTGTGGACGTCGACAACGACTTCAAGCCGCTCTACATCGTCACCCCGGACAAGAAGACCAAGGTCGCGGAGCTGAAGGCGCTGCTGAAGGACGTCGACGAGCTTTACCTCGCGACGGACCCCGACCGCGAGGGCGAGGCCATCGCCTGGCACCTGCTGGAGACGCTGAAGCCCAAGGTCCCGGTCCGCCGGATGGTCTTCCACGAGGTCACCGAGCAGGCGATCCAGGCCGCCGCGGCGGACACCCGTGAGCTCGACGGCGACCTGGTCGACGCCCAGGAGACGCGCCGCATCCTCGATCGGCTGTACGGCTACGAGGTCAGCCCGGTCCTGTGGAAGAAGGTCATGCCGAAACTTTCGGCGGGCCGTGTGCAGTCGGTGGCGACCCGGATCGTCGTGGAGCGTGAGCGGGAGCGCATGCGCTTCACCTCCGCGTCGTACTGGGACATCTCCGCGACGATGGACGCCGGTGCCGAGGCGACGCCGCGGGACTTCTCGGCCCGCATGATCGCCGTGGACGGCGCGCGCCTGGCCAGCGGCCGTGACTTCGGCTCGGACGGCAAGCTCAAAGCCGCCTCCAGCGAGGTCCGGATCCTGTCCGAGGCCGACGCGAACCGCCTGGCCCAGGCCCTGAACTCGCGTGAGTTCAAGGTCGCGAGCGTCGAAGAGAAGCCGTACACCCGCAAGCCGTACGCGCCCTTCATGACCTCGACGCTGCAGCAGGAGGCGGGCCGCAAGATGCGGTTCACCTCCGAGCGCACGATGCGGATCGCGCAGAAGCTCTACGAAAACGGTTACATCACCTATATGCGTACCGACTCGACGACGCTGTCGGAGACGGCGATCTCGGCGGCGCGCAGCCAGGCGACGCAGCTCTACGGCAAGGAGTACGTCTCCGACAAGCCGAGGCAGTACACCCGGAAGGTGAAGAACGCCCAGGAAGCCCATGAGGCGATCCGGCCTTCCGGCGAGGTCTTCCGCACGCCGGGCCAGGTCGCGGGCGAGTTGCAGGCCGACGAGTTCCGCCTGTACGAGATGATCTGGCAGCGCACCATCGCGTCGCAGATGAACGACGCCAAGGGCACCACGATGTCGGTCCGGATCGTCGGGACGGCCACGAGCGGCGAGGAGTGCACGTTCGCGGCTTCCGGCCGCACGATCACCTTCGCCGGGTTCCTCAAGGCCTACGTCGAAGCCGTCGACACCGAGACGGGTGGCGAGGCCGACGACAAGCAGAGCCGGCTCCCGGTGCTGGTCAAGGACCAGGGCCTGACCGCGTCGGAGCTGAGCCCGGACGGCCATACCACCTCGCCTCCGGCGCGCTACTCCGAGCCGAGCCTGGTCAGCAAGCTGGAAGAGCTGGGCATCGGCCGCCCGTCGACGTACGCGTCGATCATCAAGACCATCCAGGACCGCGGTTACGTCTGGAAAAAGGGCTCCGCGCTGGTGCCGTCGTGGGTCGCGTTCGCCGTGATCGGGCTGATGGAGCGGCACTTCGAGCGGCTCGTCGACTACGGCTTCACCGCCGGTATGGAGGACGAGCTCGACCGCATCGCCAACGGCGACGAGCAGCGCACACAGTGGTTGTCGAAGTTCTACTTCGGCGGCGACATGGGTGTCGACGGCTCGATCGGGCGGCTGGGCGGGTTGAAGAAGCTCGTCGGGTCCAGTGTCGAGGACATCGACGCGCGGGAGATCAACTCGATCCCGCTGTTCAAGGACGCCGACGAGCACACCGTCGTCGTGCGTGTCGGCCGCTACGGGCCGTACCTCGAGCGCGAGGTCGACGGCAACTCGCAGCGGGCGAACCTGCCCGACGAGATGCCGCCGGACGAGTTGACGCTGGAGATCGCGGAGAAGCTGTTCGCGACCCCGCAGGAAGGCCGCGTGCTGGGCACCGACCCGGTCAGCGGGCACGAGATCGTCGCCAAGGACGGCCGGTTCGGGCCGTACGTGACCGAGATCCTGCCCGAGGGCGACCCGCTGCCGGAGACGGCGACGGCGGCGCAGAAGAAGGCCGCCAAGGCCAAGGCACCGAAGCCGCGGACGGGCTCGCTCTTCAAGTCGATGTCCATCGAGACGGTGAACATCGACGACGCGCTGAAGCTGCTTTCGCTGCCCCGCGTGGTCGGCAAGGACCCGGAGTCCGGCGACGAGATCACCGCCCAGAACGGCCGGTACGGGCCGTATCTGAAGAAGGGCACCGACTCGCGTTCGCTGACCACCGAAGACCAGCTATTCGAGATCACCCTCGAAGAGGCGCTGAAGATCTACGCCGAGCCGAAGCAGCGTGGCCGCTCCGCCACGGCGAAGCCGCCGCTGAAGGAGCTGGGCCCGGATCCGGTCTCGGGCAAGCCGATGGTCGTCAAGGACGGCCGGTTCGGCCCGTACGTCACGGATGGCGAGTTCAACGCGACGCTCCGCAAGGGCGACGAGATCGAAGAACTCACCACCGAGCGCGCGGCCGAGCTGATCGCGGAGAAGCGCGCGAAGGGCCCGGCTCCGAAGAAGGCCCCGGCACGTCGTAAGACCCCGGCCAAGGCCACCACCGCCAAGACCACCACCGCCAAGACCACGGCGACGAAGGCCACGACGACCAAGGCCGCCGCCGCGAAGACGACGAAGGCGGCCGCGGCCAAGACGAACGGCACCACCAAGACCGCCGCGAAGCCCCGCACCACCGCCAGCAAGGCCGCCAAGTAGGCCCTGCCCTGCCCGACGTGACATGAAAGGGTCTTTCAGGACAGAAGATGTCCTGAAAGACCCTTTCATGTCATCCAGGGTCACCGGATCGGGCGAGATTCAGACTTTCGAACGTTTGTTCGAGAAATTGTCGGTGCCAGGGTGTTCAATGCTGAGGTGACCAACTCAACGCTTGCCGTGTTCGACGTCATCGACGAAGTGATCGCGCCCATCAACGCCGAGGTCCCCGACCGTCCGTCGGTGATGGAGTTCTTCGACCCGCAGTTCCACCTTCCCGCCGTGTTCGGCGCCGGTCCGCCCGAGGGCGGCGGGGACCTGGTCTCCGAGGTCGAGGAGTACGCGGCGTTCGTGGCGGGGATGTCGGAGATCGGCCTCGTCCAGGGCGGCGAGGTCACGCCGGAGGCCGTCGGGCTGTACCGGGCGCTGCGCGGCGGGTTCATCCGCGGTGTCGTGACCGGAGTCTTCCCGGCGAAGCCGGAGCCGTGGGAGGTCCGGTTCTTCGGCGACGAGGACTACACGACGGTGCTCAACAAGCTGGGCGACCAGGCGCGGCTCCGGTCGGGCTTCCTCAGCTCGCTCCCGGGCTGGGTGTTCGACGGGCTCCCGGAGCGCCAGCCGGGCCCGGGCGGGACGTTCCTGATCCAGGCTGACGAGCACGGGCTCATCCCGCCGGACTACGCGCCCGCGCTGGACTTCATCCGCGAGTGTGTCGCCCGGCCGCGGCTCGGCACCGTGCTGGTCGACCTCGCCGTGCGCGACGCGATCCTCGCCGAGTACCCGCACGGGGCGTTCGGCCTGCTGGACAACGACCTCGGGCGCTACCAGTTCAGCGCGTCGGTGGACGCGGCCGGCCGGTGGACCATCACCTGGGGCCCGGCGAACCGGACCACCGCCGAGCAATGGATCGTCCGCGCCGTGCAGAGCCATGTGTAAGAGCGAAGACTGGCACCGGAGATGACCAGGGCGAAGTCGCACGAAAGGCGGGAGGTCGGACGGATGAAGTCGCTTTACGAACTGATCGAGCTCGCTGCCCGGCCCGTGCTCGAAGCCATGCCCGATCGGGTGGCGGCCGACAGTTTCTATCACCCCGATTTCACCGATGAGGAGGTCCGCGCGCTCGGCCCGTTGTCGGGCGATCCGGCCGACCTGCCCGCCGAGGTCGAGCGGCACACGGCGCTGGCCCACATGCTCGTGAACACGCCGTTCGGCGAGAAGGGCGAGCTGAATGAGATCGGAATGAAGCTGTTCTCGCTCTTCTTGCGCGGTTCGGTGCGCGCCGCGCTGAGCGGGGTCTTCACCGAGGATCCGGTCACGGCCGATATCCGCTGTTACGCCGACGGGGAATCGGCGCTGCTGTGGAGCGTTCGCCCGGATGGCGGAATCGACTTCTCCGTCGACGATTTCACCGAGTTCTCGAAGCTGATCCTCGAGTATCTGCCCAGCGCGCCGGACGGCGTCTCGGACACCGTCCGGATCTTCGCCGACGAGCAGGGCCTGATCGACCAGTGGCAGGACGACAAGGTCGGCACGGTGGTGGACTTCCTCAACCGGGAGCGCACCGGCACCACTCTTCTGGACCTTTTCGCCTTCGGCGGGCTCTGCGCGGAATACCCGGATCACGCCATGGTGATCGTTGATAACGATCTGGGCAGGCACCTCGTGGCGATGCATCGGGACAGCGGCGGGCGACGCGAATTGGCCCTGCTCAAGTGCAGTGAACTGATCCTGACGACGTGGCTTCGCAAGAGCGTGGAGTGAAGCCGGACGGGCGTCTGGGCGAGTGTGAACCCGCCCACAGTCACTGAGCGTAGTGTACCCGGTGCGGTATATCTGATCCGTTGAGCGGATGCGAAAACCGATTCTGCCACTACCCTGGAAGCGAGACATTCCGTAGTGAGGTGGTCACGATGAGCGCGACCGGTGGAACTCCCTTCTTCGACCCTGACGGCACGCACGCGCCGGTACCCCAGGATTCCTTCGCGGATCCTCTGTCCGGATCAGTCACAGCGAGTGACGCCGACGAATCGGTGGCGGAAGAGTTCGAGCGGCTACGCATCGCGGACCCCGTGCAGCCAGATCCGGACATGGTGCGGGAAATGGTCAACGCCACCGCGCTCGCGGAGAACGGCGGTAACGATCGTCCCTTTCAGCCTGGCGCGGTTCCCCCGCAGGTGAATGGCGCGGGGCAGGCCCCTGGCCAGACCCCGCTCGGCGTGATCCCGCAGCAACGCACCTGGCCCGTTCGTGCGCCCCAGCTCCTTCGCGGGGTCCGGCGGCCGAAACAGCGAGTGATCGACGAAGACCTCGACGAGGTCCGCCCGGCCCGGCAGCGGCGTCCGCGGCCACGCCTCCGCCCGATGAAACCGTCGAGCAATTCGACGGGGGTCATCGTCGCGATCGTTCTCATGATCGTCTTCGCGGTCGTCGCCATTCAACTGCTGGCGAGCCTCTTCAGCAGCATCGCGGGCATCTTCGCTTAACCCATTCGTGTGGTCCCGCTCAAGGGCCGGTGCCACCCGCGCGCTTTCCTCCGGGATACCCTGGCCATACGGTCGGGGGACTCGGCGGCCCGGCGCGTGCTGGTCTCCTCCGGCGCCGCGGTGACTAATGGGGTGGGCGTATCAGCGAGGGCGTGCAAGCGAGGCCTGACGCCGATGCCAAGGCATCGGCGCGTTCTGACGCGTCCACGATCTACCGCGCCCGGCGGGTGCTCGCCATCAAGCCGTTCCGCCGGCTTTGGGGTGTCACCTACCTGTGCAGCACGGCCGACTGGCTCATGCTGTTCGGCCTGGCGGCCCTCGCCAACAGCATGGCGACGAACTACACCGCGCAGAACTTCGCGTTCAGTGGTGTCGTCTTCTCCAGCCTGCTGCCCGGCCTGATCTTCGCCCCGATCGGGGGACTGCTCGCGGACCGCTTCGACCGGCGCAAGATCATGGTCATCGCCGACATCGTGCGCTTCGGGCTGTTGCTCTCCATCGTCTTCGCGAACTCGGCGCTGTGGCTCTACGCCGGCACCTTCCTGATCAACGTCGCCGCGATCATGTGGATCCCGTCGAAGGACGCGGCCGTCCCCAACCTGCTGCGGCGCCCGAGCCAGGTCGAGACAGCGGGTCAGCTCGGCCTCGTCATGACCTACGGCCTGGCGGTGCTTACCGGTCTCGGGTTCTTTGCGCTGGTCACCGGCCTCAAGACCGGTCTGCACATCCCGGTGCCGGGCTACGGCGACTCGGGACCCATCAAGGTCGCGCTCATCGTCGCCTGCCTGCTGTACCTGGCGAGCGCGACGACCATCGCGACCCGGATCCCGGAGCTCTCGCTCCGCAACGTGCACGACATCCCCGGCAGCAAGAAGGCCGTCAAGGCCGAGGACGAGCCGTCGAAGGGCGGCTTCCGGGCGATGCTCAAGGACGCCATCCGCTTCCTCCGCAGCACCCCGCTGGTCCGCGGCCTGTTCATCGGGATGAGCGGTGCGTTCGCGGCGGGCGGCGCGGTGATCGGGTCCGCGCAAACGTATGCGTTGAGCCTCGGCGCCGGGCAGTCGGCGTTCGCCTTGCTGGTCATCGCGGTGTTCCTCGGGCTTGTCCTCGGCATGGTCGGCGCGCCGAAGCTCGCCCGGCGCCTGCCGCACGACAGGCTCTTCGGCGTCGCGATCGTCTTCGCCGGGATGGCGTTGCTGCTCGTCGCGCTCTCCCCGCACCTGGCGGTCTCGCTGATCGCGGTCGCGGTGGTCGGCGCCTGCGCCGGCGCGGCCTTCCTGACCGGTGTGACGATCATCGGCTCGAAGATCGAGGACTCGGTCCGCGGCCGCATCAACGCGATCTACCAGTCACTGCTCAAGGTCGTGCTCGGCGGCTCGATCGCGGTGGTGCCCCTGCTCGTCGGCGCGGTGAAGCGCCGCAACGTCGAGGTGTGGGGCCACGAGATCATCATCGACGGCACGCGCCCGGTCATGATCGGCGGCGCGCTGCTGGCGGTGCTGTTCGGTGTCATCGCCTACCGGCTGATGGACTCGCGGCACACCGAGCCGATCCTCTCCGACCTGCGCAACGCGCTGCGCCGCCGCCCGCGCCGGGTGCACGGCCTGCTCATCGCCGTCGAGGGCACCACGGCCATGGATACCGCCGATCAGGCCGCGCGCCTGGCCGAGTGGCTGCGGACGGGCTCGCGGCCGGTCGTGCTGGCCGCCGACCCCGCGCTCGACGAGACCCGGCTCGCCCTGCTCATCTCCGGTGCGTCGCTTTCGGGCGCGCGAGCGCTCGCGCTGGCCGCCGCCGCGGTCCGCGCCGACGTCGTCGAGCGTGACGTGCGACCGGCCCTGGACGCCGGGTCGGTGGTCGTGATGGAGCGTTTCGTGGATTCGCCCCTCGCGCACCTCTCGGCCGTCGCGGGCCTGCAGGCCGAGGAGTTCGAGGGGCTCGCCGACTGGGCCACGGGCAAGGTGCGGCCGGACATCACCGTGCTGCTCGACGCCGATCCGGGCGCCGGTTTCACACCGGGCGAGCCCAGCGCACCAGGAGACCAATGGCGGGTGCAGCACCTGCTCGCCGAGATGGCCGCCGCGGACCCGGACCGGTACGTGGTGGTCGACGCGGACGGAACCGAGGACGAGATCGGTGAACGAGTGAAGACGGCGGTACGAGCTGTGCTGGTCGGCAGGCTTTCCCAACTGGCCCCCGAGGAAGTCGCGGGCGGCGTGGCATGACCCAGGCACCGGCCCGGATCGGGGTCTGGACTCAGCTCGTCGGGCAGGAACCGGCCGTCGAAACGTTGTCCGCGGCCGCGGCCGCCGCGGCGAAGATCGCCGATGGCGAGACCGTCGCCGGTGGCGCGATGACCCACGCCTGGCTGATCACCGGCCCGCCCGGCTCCGGCCGCTCGGTCGCCGCGCGGACGTTCGCCGCGGCGCTGCAGTGCAGCACCGGCATCGGCTGTGGCGGTTGCCCCGGTTGCCGGACGGTGCTGGCCGGGACGCACGCCGACGTCAAACTCGTTGTCCCCGAAGGACTTTCGATCTCGGTCGCCGAAATGCGCTCGCTGGTGCAGTCGGCCGCGCGCCGCCCGACCACCGGGCAATGGCAGGTCGTGATCATCGAGGACGCCGACAGGCTCACCGAAGGCGCGTCGAACGCGCTGCTGAAAGCCGTCGAAGAGCCGCCCACCCGCACGGTTTTCCTGCTGTGCGCGCCTTCCGACCATCCCGACGACGTCTCCGTGACCATCCGTTCGCGCTGCCGGCTCGTCAGCCTGCGCACACCGCCACCGGACGCGATCGCCCGTGTCCTCATGGATCGGGACGGCGTCGAGCCCGAACTCGCCCAGTGGGCCGCGTCGGTCTGTGGCGGCCACGTCGGCCGCGCGCGCCGTCTGGCGACCGACCCGGGTGCCAGGGAGCGGCGCGCGACGGTCCTGAAGATCCCGACGGGTCTTCGCCGTCCATCGGATGTCTTCACGAGCGCCGACCAGCTCATCAGCACCGCGGAAGCCGACGCCAGCACGGAAAGCAAGACCCGCGACGAGGACGAACGCTCGGAGCTGCGCACCGCGATGGGCGGCGACGGCGTCGGCAAGGGTGTCGCCGGTGCCAAGCGCTCCGCGGAAGCCGCCGTCAAGCAGCTTGAGAAGCGCCAGAAGTCGCGCGCGACCCGAACGCAGCGGGACAGCCTCGACCTCGCGCTGATCGACCTAGCGGGCTTTTACCGCGACGTCCTGGTCGCCGCGAGCCGGTCCGGCGCCGCGCTGACCCACCCGGACCACGCGTCGATCATCGCCTCGGCCGCCGCCGAGTGGACTCCGGATTCGACCCTGCGGCGCCTCGAGGCCGTCCTCGAATGCCGCACCGCGATCGACCTGAACGTCAAGCCCCGCATCGCCGTCGAAGCGATGGTCACCACCCTCCGACAGGGTTAGACACGAAGAGGGCCCCCAGGACGTGTCCTGGGGGCCCTTTCGCGTCTGTGTTAAGTGCGAGGCCTCGGTGACGGCTTGACGGCCGTCGCCGGAGCAACTTGACGGCGGCGCGCCGGGATCGCGGCCACGAGCACCACACCGACCAGCAGCAACGCCGAGCCGGTCCAGAACATCGGGACCGCGTCGTACGCGCCGCCGGTGTAGGCGAGGTTCTTCGTCGGCGGGTTGGCCGGCGCCGCGCCACCGGCGGGCGGTGCGGTGGTGCCGCACTGGACGCCGCCTTCCGGCGCGTACGCCCGGGCGATCTGCTCACCCAGGGAGATCTGCGCCAGCGAGGACGGCAGGTTCTTCGCGAACTCGGCGGGCACGATGCTCTTCAGCTTCTCGGTCGGCAGCACCTGCAGGTCGAAGAGCCGGGCCGACGCGCCGAGTTGGTAGCCCTTGAAGGGGTCGGTCATGGCCTGGCCCTTCTGGTCCAGGCCCGCGATGCTCAGCCGCAGCACACCGAGGTCGAGCACAAAGCCCGTGGCGTCGCCCGTGATCGGCTTGAGCCCGCCGGTGACGAGGTCCGCGAGCCCGCCGATGACCGGCACGTTCTTCAGCGAGTCCGTCGGCGCCTTCAGCGCGTCCAGGAGACCGGAAAGCGGCAGGCCGATCGGGATGTCCTTGGTCGGGTGGGCCGCGTCCAGCGTGTAAAGCACGGTGTCGCCGCGCTTGATCTGCAGCACCGGCGCGGTGTACTCGACCTTCGACGTCTTCTGGTCGCCGGTCGAGGTGACCTTCAGCGTCGGCTGGCTGACCACGCCGATGGTGAGGCCGAGCGGGGTGTTCTTGAGGAGCTCGATGCTCGCGGCCTGCAGCGTCGACGTCGACTCGACGGCCTTGTTCTTCGAGTTCGGCAGGTCCACCAGCTTGACGACCGAGCGCGAGGACAACGTGTTCGGCACGCTCAGCAACGATCCGGTGCCATCGGTGCTGGTCGCGCCACCACCGGAGAGCAGGCCGCCGAGCGCGCCCAGCGGGTCGTTCGGGTTGAGGCCCTTTTCGAGGGTCTGGTTGTCCGGCAGCTTCAGCGCGCTGAGCGGAAGCGTCCCCAGCGAGGGGATGACGTTCAGCAGCGAAAGGCTCGCGACGGACGTGCTCGCGTCGGCGATCGTGTCGACACACGGCCCGAGCGTGTCACTCCACCGCGCGTGCACACTGCCGTTCAGGAGCCCGACGTTCAGCAACGGATTCGACGGCGCGTTGAGCCCGCCGCTGAGCGGCTGCGGATTGTCCGGCAACGCCGTCTGCACCAGGCTTCCCGGCGTCTGCGGCGCGTTGCCCGCGATCGAAAGCCCCAGCGGTGACGACTGCGCGATCGACTTCTCGTAAGTCAGATACGCCTCGGAATTGGCCTGTGCACTGGAAAGCCCCATGCCCGCCTCCAGCGCCGACTGCTTGGGCAGCGTGTCACTGACGCCAGGCAGGATCGCGCTCGTCGGCACCGCCTCCGGCAGCAGCCGCAACATCCCCAGCGCACTCCCGGCGTCACCCACGGCATGCCCCAGCGGCTGCGGCTCGGACGGCGACGAAATCGGCGCCTGCCCCGGATTCGCCGACTGCGGGATCGGTGTGGTGGGGATCACCTGGTCGGCCATCGCGGGCGCCGAGGTCAGCAAAAGCACCGCCGCCGCCATGGGCAGAGCCAACTTGCGAGGCAAACTTCCGCGCATCTGCCGAGTCCTCCTGAGCTGAAGGGCCGGTCAGCCACTGCGACCGGCGTCATAGGACCCTAACGACGACGGGTCCGGAAAGTGACGCGGACGGGTCGCGCTATAGTGTGATCGAGCAACGGGGTTCGCTCCACGCGAGCTCCCAGCTTGTGCCGCCTTAGCTCAGACGGCTAGAGCGATTCACTCGTAATGAATAGGTCAGGGGTTCGATTCCCCTAGGCGGCTCCCAGATCAGGCCCCCTCCGCGTCCGCGCGGAGGGGGCCTGATTTTTTTTGCCCCGCTCGCCGACCGTCGTGTGCTCTGAAGGCCACCTTGAGGGCGTTAGGTTCCCTCAAGGTGGCCTTCAGAGCACACGAAACTGGGGGCAGGCGCGGATGGGGCAGGTCACTGAAGAGCGGTGTGGGCCTTCAGGACGTGCACCTCGATTAGGCCCTCGACGCCGCTGAGGAACGTCTCTCCCGCGACGTCTGGATCGCCTAGGCAGCCGGCGGCCATGACGCCGTCGCGCAGCATGACGAAATGCCGGGCGGCGCCTTCCGGGGGGCGGTCGCAGGTCTGGGCGAAGAGGTCGATGAGCGTGTTCAGGAACCATTCCCGGTGGGCGAGCACCGTCCGGTGGACCGGGTGCCCGGCGTCCGGGTATTCGGCCGCCGCGTTGAGGAAGGCGCAGCCGCGGAAGCCGGGGGTGCGGATCTCCTCGACGATTTTCCGGCCGATCTCCCGCAGGATCTCGGCGGCCGGTTCGCCGCTGGCCACGGCCTGGTCGTACTGGTCGCGGACGTGCTGGTGGACGCGCTCCAGGTAGGCGACGATCAGGTCTTCCTTGCCGGGGAAGTGCCGGTAGAAGGTCGCGCGGGTCACCTTCGCCTCGGCGAGGATGCGTTCCACGCCGACGGAGTGGATGCCTTCCGCGTAGAAGAGCGCGATGGCTGTGTTCAGCAGGCGTTCCCTCGCTTCGGAGGCGCGCCCGGTCGGTTCCGCTGGAGTCACCCCTCCACCGTAACAGAGCAGAAAGAACGATCGGTCTTGACGGCGTTCTCCCGCCCGTGGCACTGTTCAAGGGACAAGACCGATCGTTCTTTCTTTCTGAATCGAGGGGTATCTCATGACCGCCACTACGGCCGAAACCCAGACCTCCGGCACCGCGCCCGCGCTGCGCAGGCTTTATTTCGCGCGCTTCGGGTTTGCTGTCGTCTGGGCCGGTCTGCTGGCCCTCACCGCGTCCGGCCTGGGGGTCGCCGCCGGTGTGCTGCTCGTGCTCTACCCACTTTTCGACGTCGCCGCAGCCGTCATCGACCTCCGGTCGTCGCGAGCCCGGGAGCTGGTGCTGAACATCGCGATCAGTTCGCTGGCGGCGATCGGGCTGGCGTTCGCCGCGACCTCCGGCATTCCCGCCGCGCTCCGGGTGTGGGGTGCCTGGGCCATTCTGGCCGGGGTCGTCCAGCTGGTCGTCGCGTTGCGACGCCGTCGGCTCGGCGGCCAGTGGGCGATGATCCTGAGTGGAGGGATCTCCGTGCTTGCCGGTGGGTCCTTTGTGGTGATGGGGGGCGCGGACAAGCCGTCGCTGACGAGCCTTGCCGGGTACGCCGTGCTCGGCGGGGTGTTCTTCCTGATCTCGGCGATCCGGCTCCGGCGGGCCGCTCGCTAGGCGTCTCGGGCTCAGGTGTGGATACTGCTGACAGGACAGAAGAACCGCACTGTCCATAACGGACTCGAACGAAGTCGTATCGACAGGACGTGAGCGGCTCATGCAAAAGCCGCCCGGCGCTTGCGCGGCCGGACGGCTCCCCGAAGGACGGTGCTCGTGAGCGTTCCCGCCGGTTCTAACCGGCCGCAACGCTCACGAGTCCCTAGTCGGGCAGGCCCATCGCGACGATGGTCGCCGTGGTTTCACCGGCCGGGGTGCGGTAGGAGATTTCGTCGCCCGCCTGGTGGCCGATGAGGGCCGAGCCGAGCGGGCTGTCGGCGGACAGGGTCGAGACGTCCGCGTCCTGACCTGGGATCGAGGCGACCGTCAAGGTGTCTTCGTCGCCGTCGGCGAAGCGCAGCGTGACGACTGTTCCGTCGGGGAGCAGCGAGCCGTTCGGCAGGCCGTGTTCGAGGATGGCTTCGATTTCGGCGATCCGGCGGTTGAGCCGGGCGGCCATCTCGGCGTGTTCGAGGAGGTCGGCCTGGTCGGCCGCGTCCCCGCCCCGATCGTGATCGGCGAGACCGGTTGCGCTCGCGGAGCGTTGCTGGCGGAGATCCGTCAGTTCCCGCTCCAGTTGCTGGCGGGCTTTCGGACTCAGTCCGTGTTGCGCTGAGGTGACCATTCACAAGATTGTCCATGGCCCGCTCGCGGGCTGCCACTCTGGGTTTTCACCGGCTAGGCCGCTTTGAGCTGGCTGATCAACCCCAGCGCGTCCTGGACGGCCCAGCTGCCGGTGATTTCACCGCCCGCGAGCCGGTAGATCCGGATCGCCGAGAAGGTGATCGCCCGGCCGGTCGGCGCGATGCCGCGGAATTCTCCCCGGTGTGTGCCGCTGAAGGTCAGTCGCGCGACGACCTGGTCATCTTCGGCGATGAGGTCGTCGATCTCGATGTGCAGATCGGGGAAGGCGGCGGTCAGCACGTCACGCGTCGTGAGCACTTCCTCCCGCGACTCCTCCGCCCAGAGGGCGGGCAGCGCGTCGAGGTGGCCCGCGTTCCACACCTCCTCGATGAGTCGTACGACAACGTTCTTGTTCTCCTGGATCGCCATGGTCGGAACCCCCTTTGTAGGTCACGTGTCCCAAAAGGTAGGCTATGCGTCCTAAGGGCGCAAGGGAGCAAGCATGGGTGTGGCACCGGGACACAGTGACGAGCTGTCGCCGAACCAGTTGCAAAAGCAGCAGCAGATCGTCGACGCCGCTCGGGTGGTGCTCGCGCGCGACGGGCTGGCCGGGTGCACCGTACGGGCCATCGCCGAAGCCGGGCCGCTCACCAAGAGTGCCATTCATTACTACTTCGCCGATATCGACGTGCTGATCGATCGCGCGATGGCCGCGCACATTAACGCTTTCGTGGCATCTTTGCGTGAAGTCGCGGCTCGCCACGAAGATCACAACGACCGGCTGTTCGCCGTGCTGGAGGCGTATCTCGACGCGTTCTCCGTGCAGCCGAACGCCGCGTTCCTCTGGTTCGAGTACTGGATCGCGGCGGGCCGGGCGCAGCACCCGCAGGCGATCGACGCGATGCTGACCACCATCACCGAGCTTCTCGCGGAGCTGCTCGGGCCACTCGACGTCGACGATCCCCGTGACCGGGCCCGCGCGCTGCTCTCGTATCTGCTCGGCGCGATCGTCCAGCAGCGGGTGCGGCCGCGGCCGTTCGTCGCACTCCGCGCCGATATCGAGGCGTTGTGCCTGGCGAATTACACGTAGTCCCGCGCTTTAGATAAGTAGCGATACGGATTGTCCTCGCTTCCGGTGCGCAGCAAGGTGAAGAGCTTGTCCACACCTTGGTGAGACCAGGAGATGACAATGCGCAAAAGACGAAGCATGGTGGCGGCGGTATCGATCCTCGCGATGCTCGCGGCCGCTCCCGCGGTCGCGGCGACCCCTCAAACTCAGGCGCCGCAGGACATCTACGAGGTGCTCGGCACGGCCACCCCGCAGCTGCGGACCGAGGTCGCCCGCACCGGCGCGGACATCCTCGAGGCGACGGACGAGTCGACCACGTTCGTCGGCAGTGCGGAGCAAGCCGCGCAGCTCCGCAAGCTCGGGCTCGTCGTCGAGTCGCGGGGACCGTCCGGCAGGCCGCTCACCGAAGCCGCGCCGGGTGCGGTCTCGGACTTCCCGTCCGCGGATTCCGGTTATCACAACTACGCCGAGACGACGACGGCCCTGCAGCAGACCGTGTCGGGTTTTCCTTCGCTGGCAAAGCTTTCCAGCGTCGGCACCTCCTACGAGGGCCGCAATCTCAATATGATCAAGATCAGTGACAACGTCGCCACGGACGAGGCCGAGCCCGAGGTCCTGTTCACCTGCAACCAGCACGCGCGCGAGCACCTCACCACGGAGATGTGCCTCCACATCGTCCAGCGGCTCACGAGCGGCTACGCCACCGACGCCGCGATCAAGAAGCTCGTCGACGGCCACGAGATCTACGTGATCCCGAACGTCAACCCGGACGGCTCCGAGTACGACATCTCCGGCGGCCGCTACCACTCGTGGCGGAAGAACCGGCAGCCCGCGGCGACCGACACGAACCGGAACTGGGGCTACAACTGGGGTTGCTGCGGCGGTTCCAGCGGGAGCACGAGCAGTGAGACCTACCGCGGGCCCGCCGCGTTCTCCGCGCCCGAGACCAAGGCGATCTCGGCTTGGGTCGAGTCCCGCAAGATCGGCGGTGTGCAGCAGATCAAGACGCACATCGACTTCCACACCTACGCGGAGCTGGTGCTCTGGCCGTTCGGCTACACCTACGACGTCACCGCGCCGGGCATGACCGCGGCGGAGGCACAGAAGTTCAAGACCCTCGGCCAGCAGATGGCCGCGACGAACGGCTACACCGCCGAGCAGTCGAGCGGGCTCTACATCACCGACGGCGACATCAACGACTGGATGTGGGGCACGCAGAAGATCCTGAGCTACACCTTCGAGATGTACCCGGTGAGCAGCAGCCCCGGTTTCTACCCGCCCGACGAGGCGATCGTCCCGCAGACGACCCGCAACGACAAGGCCGTCGACCTGATCATCAACGCGGCCGTCTGACCGGCCGGCGTGTGCCCCGCCCCAGGCCATCTAGGGTGGGGCACATGCCGATGTTTTCGTTCGAGGGCGTCAGCCCCACCGTGCACCCCGACGCCTGGATCGCGCCGACCGCGACACTGATCGGCGACGTTGTCGTCGAGAAGGGCGCGTCGATCTGGTACGGCGTGGTGGTCCGCGGCGACTTCGGGAAGATCATCATCCGGGAGGGCGCGAACATCCAGGACAACTCGGTGATCCACGCCAACGCCGGGGTCACCGAGGTCGGCAAGAACGTGACCGTCGGCCATCAGTGCCTGGTGCACGACTGCACGATCGGCGAGCAGGCCCTCATCGGCAACGGCGCCATCGTGCTGGACAAGGCCGTCGTCGGGTCGCGCGCGCTGGTCGCGGCGGGTGCCACCGTCACCCCCGGCGCGGTCGTGCCGCCCGAGGTGATCGCCATGGGCAGCCCGGCGAAGAAGCACGTCCCGCTGTCGGATTCGGCGAAGATGTGGGTCGACCACAACGCCGAGGTCTACCAAGAACTCGCCAAGCGGCATGCCGCGGGCATCGTGGCCGTGGAGGAGTAGTGCTCGGCTAACATGGTCCGGGCAGCAGCGACTGGCGCCATCGAGGTGGAGCACCACCGGGAAGCGAACCACGAGGCCGGCACCGCGCGCCTGGGTGTGGCCTCATTCGCCTTGTCAGGAGTACGGACATGCCGCACCAGCCCGCCATTCCCACCCTTGCCGCCGCCGACCCGGAGATCGCCGGGCTCGTCGAGGCCGAAGCGCGGCGCCAGCACGAGAAGATCCGCCTGATCGCGTCGGAGAACTACGTCTCGCAGGCTGTCCTGGAAGCGACCGGGACGGTACTGACCAACAAGTACTCCGAGGGCTACGCCGGCAAGCGGTATTACGAGGGCCAGCAGCTCATCGACCAGATCGAGACGCTCGCGATCGAGCGCGCGAAGGCCGTCTTCGGTGTCGACCACGCGAACGTCCAGCCGTACTCCGGCTCTCCGGCGAACCTCGCCGCGTACCTGGCGTTCGCGAACACCGGCGACACCGTGCTCGGCATGGCGCTGCCGGACGGCGGCCACCTCACCCACGGCTGGGGCGTTTCGGCGACAGGCAAGTGGTTCACCCCGGTGCGCTACGGCGTGCGCAAGGAGACCGGTCGCGTCGACCTCGACCAGGTCCGTGAACTCGCGCTGCGGCATCGGCCCAAGCTGATCTTCGCCGGTGGCACGGCGATCCCGCGGACCATCGACTTCCCGGCGTTCGCCGAGATCGCCCGTGAGGTCGACGCCGTGCTCGTCGCCGACATCGCGCACATCGCCGGGCTGATCGCCGGTGGCGCGCACCCGTCGCCGGTCGGGCATGCGCAGGTGATCACCACGACCACGCACAAGACACTGCGCGGCCCGCGCGGCGCGATGATCATGACCGACGCCGACCACGCGAAGGCCATCGACAAGGCTGTCTTCCCCGGCCTGCAGGGCGGCCCGCACAACCACACGACGGCCGCCATCGCCGTCGCGCTCGGCGAAGCGGCGAAGCCGGAGTTCCGCGACTACGCGCACGGGATCGTGGCGAACGCGAAGGCGCTGGCCGAGTCGCTCATCGAGCGCGGTTTCGACCTCGTCTCGGGCGGCACCGACAACCACCTGCTGCTCGTCGACCTGACGAATAAGGAGATCCCCGGCAAGCCCGCCGCGCAGGCGCTGGACCGTGCCGGGATCGAGCTGAACTACAACGCCGTGCCGTTCGACCCGCGCAAGCCGTTCGACCCCTCGGGCATCCGGATCGGCACGTCCGCGATCACCACCCGCGGGCTCACCCCGGAGCACCAGCCGCAGATCGCGGAGTGGATCGACCGCACGGTCACCGCCGCCGCCGCGCAGGACGAGCCCGCCATCGACGCCATCGCGGCCGAGATCCGCGAACTCCTCTCCGCCTACCCGATCCCCGGTTACCGCGCCTGAGACCTGCCCCCAATGTGGCATTGGGGGCACGTTCAGCCGTGGTGGGTGACCAGGCGGGTCGGCGGGCGTTGCCGGGCCCACGAAACGCGATGAACGGACCGTTCCTCTCAAAAAACGAGAGGAACGGTCCGTTCATGGCACGAGGGGGCGATCAGTGCTCGGCGGGGCCGTCGACGGCTTCCTTCGCCAGGCGCTCGGTCTCGCGCTCGTAGGAGCGCTGGATCTCGGCTTCGGCCTCGACCCGGCCCGCCCATGCGGCACCTTCGACGCTCTTGCCGGGCTCGAGGTCCTTGTAGACCTGGAAGAAGTGCTCGATCTCCAGGCGGTGGAACTCGTTCATGTGGTGGATGTCCCGCAGGTGCTCAAGGCGCGGGTCGTACGCCGGCACCGCGATGACCTTGTCGTCGGGGCCTTTTTCGTCGGTCATGCGGAACATGCCGATGGCGCGGCAGTGGATCAGGCAGCCCGGGAAGGTCGGCTCCTGCACGAGAACCATTACGTCCAGGGGGTCGCCGTCCTGGCCGAGGGTGTTGTCGATGAACCCGTAGTCGGCCGGGTACTGGGTGGCCGTGAACAGGGTGCGGTCCAGCTTGATACGCCCGGTCTTGTGGTCCACCTCGTACTTGTTGCGTTCCCCTTTGGGGATTTCGATCGTGACGTCGAAGTCCACGCCGTCCTCGCTAGCTCTCATCAAAGGCATGCCACGTCGTGGGCGGCTCACCGTATCGCGGTAATGACCTCACTAGTGTGGACTACGCGCCGTCGGCGAGCCGCATCGATGTCGGCTACACGGTGTGTGAGTTCGGCCCCTCGCGGGGCGGGCAACAGGAGGGGTACGTGCCGGAAAACGATCAGCCGATGTGGCCGTCGTCGGACGAGGATTCCACGTCGGGGGCGGCGCCTGACCAGGGACGAGACGCCGACGCGACGGCGTATCTACCGGTTCCGAAACCGGCCTCGCCCGCGAAGGACGAGGGGCTGACCGACGAGCTGGCGGTGCCGAAGATCACCCAGCCGGAACAGAAGACGTCGTGGTTCCGGCCGAACGTGCCCGCCGTGCCGCCGCCGCTCGCGCCCCCGCCGACCCCGCCGAAGCCGGAGCCGCCGCGCCCGGAGCAGAAACAGCAGCAAGTGCAACAGCGCCTCAACCAGCCGCCGCCGCAACGTCCAGAGCCGCCGCGCCAGGAACAGCAACAGCAGCAGCGCCCGGAGCCGCCGCGCCAGGAACAGCAACAGCAGCAGCGCCCAGAGCCGCCGCGCCAAGAACAGCAGCAGCGCCCCGAGCCGCCGCGCCAAGAACAGCAGCAACAGCAGCGTCCTGAACCGTCGCGCCAGGAGCAACAGCAGCAACAACGCCCCGAGCCACCCCGCCAAGAACAGCAGCAACAGCGCCCCGACCACCGTCAGCCGCCGCCCAGGGAGCAGCCGCCCGCCCGGCGCCTGCCGCCGATCCCGGTCGCGCCCCACGCCGTCCCGATGCGGCTCGAGCCCACCGGCGAACTGCACCCCGCCGAGGCGACGACCGGTGCCGACCGCGACTGGCCGGACACCAGGAAACCCGCCGAGGACCACAAAGACGACGCCTGGGACGCGGAGGCCACGGCCGCGGTCGGGCCGGTCGACCCGCCGAAGTCCGGTGACGACACCCCGGCCAAGCCGTCGCACAAGCGCCGCAACATCCTGATCGGCGCGTTCGCCCTGCTGCTCGTCGTCGCGCTCGGGGTCGCCGCCGCGCTGCCCCAGGTGTCGAACCGGCTGGAGCTGCCGTGGGCGCCGAACAAGCCGAAGGGCGACGCGCCGGAGCCGGTGGCCGTCACTCTCGCCATGCGCCCACCGGCCGAGTCGGCCCCGGAGCCGACGACCGACGGCGTCACCAAGGCGTTGAGCGGGCTCATCACCAATCCGTTGTTCACCAAGCTGACCGGCAGCGTGATCGACGCCGAGAGCGGCACCGTGCTGTGGGATCACGGTTCGAGCCAGCCGATGACCCCGGCCTCGACGACCAAGCTGCTCACCGTGGCCGCCGCGCTGCTGACCCTCGACCACGGCGCGCAGATCTCGACGAAGGTGGTCGAGGGCGACCAGCCGGGCACGGTCGTCCTGGTCGGTGGCGGCGATCCGACCCTGAACTCGCTGCCCGACGGCAAGGATTCGCTCTACACCGGGCCCGCGCATCTTGATGATCTCGTCGCGCAGGTGAAGGCGGCGACCGGTGGCAAGGTCCAGAAGGTCCTGCTCGACGTCGGGCTCTATACGGGCCCGGCGACCGGGCAGGGCTGGGATCCCACCGACGCGCCGTCGACCTTCGCCGCGCCGATGGTGCCGGTGATGCTGGACGGCGGCCGCACGAACCCCAACGACGACCACTCGATGCGGGTGGCGACCCCGGCGATGTCGGCGGCGAAGGCGCTGGCACAGCGGCTCGGGGTGCAGGCGCAGCCCGTCGTCGGCACCGCGCCCAAGAACGCCAAGGTGCTGGGCGAGGTGAAGTCGGCGCCGCTGCCCGAGATGGTCAACGACCTCCTCCAGCTCTCCGACAACACCCTCGCCGAGGCCGTTTCACGCATGTCCGCGCGCGCGGACAGCGTCGACCAGTCCTTCGCCGGAGCCGCGAAGCACACCATAGATGTGTTGTCCCGCAACAATTTCGACGTCACCGGGGTGCAGCTGAACGACAGCAGCGGGCTGTCCAAGCTCAACAAGGTCCCGGCGAAGCTGCTCAACCAGATCCTCGCCATCGCCGCCGGTCCCGACGGCAAGGACCCCCGGACGGCGAAGCTCCGTCCCCTGCTCGGCGGCCTGCCGGTCGCCGGTGGCAGCGGCACCCTTTCCGAGCGGTACGACGACCCGTTGTCGTCGGTCGGAAAGGGCTATCTCCGGGCGAAAACCGGGACGCTGGCCGACGTCAACACCCTTGGCGGTGTCGTGCTGGACACCGACGGCCGGGTGCTGGTGTTCACCATGATGTCGACCGGCGGTGGTGGTGTCCCCGATCCGGTCCGTGCGGCGCTGGACGACCTGGTAGCCGCTTTGCGCGGCTGTGGTTGCCGATGAATGTGGGCGCCGGGGAATCCGGGTAGCGTCAACAGGGTGAGCGAGGAAATCGAGGCTGGGCACAAGTCGCTGGTCGATTGGTCGTTGGCGGCGACAACGGGTGCTTTCCTGGTCAAGGGCGGCCCGGCCGTGCCCCGCGAGGAGGCCGAGCAGGTCGTCACCGAACTGCGTGAGCTGACCATGGTCGCCGAGGGGCATGTGCGCGAGCTGACCGGCCTCGGCGCCGGGCTGCCGCTGCTGCCCGGCGAGGTCGTCGACAGGCCCGGCTGGGTGAGATCGGCCGCCAGCGGGCTGGACGCGTTGACCCGTAAGGCTTTGCCTCGCACCCAAGGCGGCCCGCTCGGTCCGCTGCTCGCCGGAAGCGCCGGGGTCCAGACGGGCTTGGTGCTGTCCTTCCTGGCGTCGCGAGTGCTCGGCCAGTACGACCCGTTCGGCGGTCCCGAAGAGGCCGGGCAACTGGTGCTCGTCGCGCCGAACGTCGTCGCCGCGCAGCAGGCCATGAAGGTTTCGGGCCCCGATTTCCGGCTGTGGGTCTGCCTGCACGAATGCACGCACCGGCTGCAGTTCACCGCGGTCGGGTGGCTGCGCGACTACTTCGCCGACGAGGTCGAGCGCCTGATCGGCGGCCTCGCCGACACCGACGCCGAAGGGCTGGCCGAAATCTTCGGCCGCCTCCCGGACACGATCAAGGAAGCCCGCAAAGAGAAGTCGCTCGGCCTCGCGGACGTCCTGCAATCGCCGCAGCAGCGCGAAATCCTGCACCGGCTGCTCGCGTTGTCGACACTGCTCGAAGGCCACGCGGACTACGTGATGGACGCGGTCGGCCCGGCCGTGGTGCCGAGTGTCGAGACGATCCGGAGCCGGTTCACCGAACGCCGCAAGGGCGGCGGCCTGTTCGACAGGTTGTTGCGCAGCCTGCTCGGCGTCGAGGCCAAGATGCGGCAGTACGCCGAGGGCGCGGCGTTCACCCGGCACGTGATCGACACGGTCGGCATGACCGGCTTCAACGCGGTCTGGACCTCGCCGAACACCTTGCCGACCAGGTCGGAGATCTCGGATCCGGCCAGCTGGGTCCGCCGGGTCCACAAGTGAGCGAGCGGCCGCATCCGGCCGTGGCACGGGTTCGGCTGGCCGTCCGGGAGTTCCTCGACGGCGAAGCGGCATCACAGCTTGAAGGCGGCGAAGTGTGCGTCGGGGTTTCCGGCGGCGCTGACTCGCTCGCGCTCGCCGAAGCGGCCGCGTACGTCGGCCGTCATCGTGGGCTCCGCGTCCGTGCGCTCGTCGTCGACCACGGACTGCAGGAGGGCTCGGCGGAGGTCGCCGAGTCGGCCGCGAAAGCGGCGCTGGGGCTCGGGGTGGACAAGGCCGAGGTGCTGACGACCACGGTCACCGGCGCCGGTGGCCCGGAGGCCGCCGCCCGGCGCGCCCGCTACGACGCGTTGCGAGGCCGCGCGCTCGTACTGCTCGGGCACACCCTCGACGACCAGGCCGAGACAGTCCTGCTCGGGCTCGGCCGTGGTTCCGGCCCACGGTCGATGGCGGGGATGCGGCCGCTGGACCCGCCGTGGGGACGCCCGCTGCTGGCCGTGCCGAGGTCGGTCACCCGTGAGGCCTGCGAGGCGCTCGGCGTCCGGCCGTGGCAGGACCCGCACAACACCGACCCGCGGTTCACCCGGGTCCGGCTGCGGGCCGAAGTGCTGCCGCTGCTCGAGGACGTGCTCGCCGGCGGTGTCGCCGCGGCGCTGGCCCGCACGGCGGCGCAGTTGCGGGACGACACCGAGGCGTTGGACACACTCGCGGATGACCTACTGGCCCGTTCGCGCACCGGCGAACGGAGCGATCAACTGGACGTGCGGACGCTGGCCGCCGCCCCGGCGGCGCTGCGGCGCCGGACATTACGCAGGTGGTTGCTGGAAGCCGGGGTCCGGGACCTGTCGGACGCGCATCTTCGCGGGATCGACGCGCTGGTGGGCTCATGGCACGGGCAAGGTGGCGTGTGGTTGCCGGGTCACTTGGAGGCCGGACGGGCGCATGGCAGGCTCTCCCTGACGTCACCCGAGCCGTCACCCGGGCCGTCGCCGGGAACCACCATCAGAGGGGACTGAACTGTGTACGAAGGCGAGATCGCCTCCGTGCTCGTCACCGAGCAGCAGATCAACGACAAGATCACCGAACTGGCCGCGCAGGTGGCCGCCGACTACGGGCCCAAGGCCGGCTCGACCGGCGACCTGCTGCTGATCGGCGTGCTCAAGGGCGCGGTCATGTTCATGACCGACTTCGCGCGGGCGCTGCCGTTGCCGACCCAGCTGGAGTTCATGGCCGTCTCTTCCTATGGCTCCGCGACCTCGTCGTCCGGCGTGGTCCGCATCCTCAAGGACCTCGACCGTGACATCACCGATCGCGACGTGCTGATCGTCGAGGACATCGTCGACTCCGGCCTCACGCTCTCGTGGCTGCTGAAGAACCTCGCCAGCCGTAACCCGGCTTCGCTCGAGGTCGTTTCACTACTGCGCAAGCCGGAAGCCAGCAAGGTCGACGTACCGGTCAAATACATCGGATTCGACATTCCGAACGAGTTCGTCGTCGGCTACGGGCTGGATTACGCCGAGCGCTATCGTGATCTTCCTTACATCGGCACACTGGATCCGAAGGTGTACACCTCGTAGTCGTCCCGCCGTCACCTCGGTTGCGGGCGATGGCCATCGGGGCGAAAATTCCGGAACCCGAAGCATGGATATCGCGTCATAGGTCCACGTTCGTTGCGTTAACCTATGCGAAGGCAGAACTCGCGTAGCCGGCGTGACCGGCCGGGGGACTACAGGGAGAGAGTCGAGATGGGCAACAGCAGCTTGGCGGACGCGAACGCGTTCAAGAACGCGGCGGTCGCCGGCCAGGTGGGGGTCGACCCGGACGCGGCACAGGCCGTCCTGCAGAAGATCCGCACCGGCAAGGACGCCGTCGAAAACCTCCTCAACGGCGCCGGCGCGCTGGCCCAGCCCCCGAAGCTCGGCGCCAACCCCGTCGGCCAGGCGATCGCGGCGAAGTTCGTCGAGCGCGCCGACGGCGGCGGTGACTCCTACTCCGCCGCCTTGCAGAACCTCTACAGCCAGTATGAGCAGGCCGAACAGGGAATCGTGACGGCGATGGCGAAGTACCAGGAAATCGACCAGGCAAGCGCCGACCCGTTCAGGCAGGCTTGAGCTAAGAGGGGGAAGTAGACCATGGCACCGAAGCACAGCAGCGACGTCACACCGGACACCGGTTCGGCGGTCCCGCTCGGCGACAGCTCCGCCACCTCGGACATCGTCGCGCAGGCGCGTGGCCGGTCCGACGGCTTCGAAATGGGCGGGGACCGCGCGATCTCCAACCCGCCGAACTGGAACAGCCAGGAGAGCGACCAGCTCTACCTCGGCGCCACCCAGAACAACGACCCGGGCACGGCCGAGGCCACCGGGCAGCTCTGGACAGCCCACGGCCAGGAGCTCAGCCAGGCCTCCAACGACCTGTACGCCGCCATCTCCGAGCTCGGCTCGGCGTGGATCGGGCAGGGCGCGGCGGCCGCGCAGGGCGCGCTCGTCGGCATCGCGAACTCCAGCTCGCAGGCTTCCGAGGCGGCGCACACCATGGCCAGCCGGATGGCGCAGCAGGCCGCTGCCGCCGCCGAGGTCAAGAAGATGCCCGCGCCCAAGAACTACGACCCGGCGAGCGCGATGACCGCGGCACTGGCCGGTGGGCCCGCCGCGATGATCGCCGACCAGAAGGCCCAGGCCGACGCCGCGGCCGACGTCAAGGCCCAGCAGGTCGCGTTTTTCAACGCCTACACCAAGTCCATGTCGGACGTCGACAGCTCGACCCCGAGCTTCGGCCCGGAGTCGCTCGGCCTGAAGCCGACGACCGGCAGCGGTGGCAGCACCAAGTTCAACCAGGTCGGCTCGATCGGCAGCACGCACGGCTACGCGCCGGTCGGCAACACCGGGTCCGGCAATGTCTTCGACAACGCGGGTGTGGCCTTCGGTGACCACGGCAGCGGCTCGGTCGCCGGTTCCGGGTTCGCCCCGGAAGGCGGTCACTTCTCGCAGGCCGGGTTCACCCCCGCGGCGGCTTCGGCCGGTGCGGCGGGCGTGGCCGGTCCCGGTGGGAGCGCGGCCGGTGTCGGCGGCGCTCCCAGCCTGGGAGCGGGCGCGGCGTCCTCGATGACCGCGGGCTCGGCTTCGGCCTCCGCGGCCGCGGCGGCGGCGATGTCCGGCTCGGGCGGCAGTGGCCTCGGCGCCGCGCTCGGCCTCGGCGCGCTCGGTGGTGGTCTCGGCCTCGCCGGCAGCCGCGTGCTCGGCCAGGGCAACCGCAGTGGTGGCAAGTCCGACGACGACTCGACGGCTGCGGCGGCCCACGAGGGCGCCGCTCAGAGCGCGGCTTCCACGGCCGCGCCGCAGCAGGGCCTCGTCTCGTCCGCCGGGACCATCGGCGGCAGCCCGACCCCGCCCCCGCCCATGGGCGGCATGGGTGGCGGTGCCCACCGCCAGGAGGACGAGGAGCACACGCACGCGTCGTTCCTCATCGACCCGGACCCGGACGAAACCTTCGGCGCCAACGAGGCGACTCCGCCGCCGGTCATCGGCGCGTGGTCCGAAGACGAGTAAGCAGGCCGTGACAGCAGAGGCCGCGCGGCCTGGTGAGGCCGCGCGGTTTCTCACTTGGGTAAGGGACGACTGATGGCCGCCGCCGAGCTGCTCACCCTGATGGAGCTGGACTTCCTGTGGGAGATCTCGTCACAGCAGGGTGATGTGCCCTATCCGCTGCGGGTGCGTTCGCACGGCGAAACCATGGACGAGCGCTCGCTGCTACGCCGTCAGACCATGGGCGTGCTGGCGCAGCGGGGCCTGGTGGACCACACCGGCCGTCCCGAACCACACCTCGAGGACTACTTCGAGATCCTCTCTGGCCCGGACGTCAGTCTCGACACCGTCCAGATCAGCGCGCCGAACGCCGAGCCCTTGCTCGCCGTCGCGGCGATGCTGAACGGCCAGGGTGTGCTGGCGGTGCAGGACACCGTCGGCCTGCACCTGCAGCCGATCGCCCCGGACGGCCTCGCCAGCGCGGTCATCTCGCTCCTGCCCGCGGTGCCTCGGGGCACCGAGAAGTCGTTGACCGTCCCGCTGGACCAGCTGATCTCCGCCACCGGCGTGGACTTCATGCAGCGGCGCGCGTCGAGCGACTCCGAGGGCCGCTCCAACGCCGACGAGGACCGCAAAGCACTCGCCAGGCTGCACGCCCAGCCACGCCTGCGCGGCGGCCAGATCGGCGCCAACGCCAAGAACCGGATGGGCAGCCGCTCCCGCTCACCGGTACTCAGCTGGTTCGACACCGAGACCGGGCGGTACTTCACGCAGGCGAGCCGCGGCAACGACGGCCGTGACTGGATCACCATCGCCCCCGCGGACCCGCCCACCCTGCGCCACCGGCTGAGCGAAATGCTCGCGGGCGCCGTCAACTCCGGTGCCAGCGTCTTCTGATTTCGCAAGCCACCCGCCCACCCCCACCTGGGCCAACCCGCCTTCCCTCGCTGGCCCTCACGCCCCCAATGTGGCATTCGGGGCATCGCGGACCCGGGGACCTGGAAGGGCGGGGGGGCCACAACGTCCGCAAGGGCGGGTTCGGGCGATCGGGGGCGGTAACGATCTGCCGAGTGTCGTAGGCAGGCGCTACCCTGGGTCGGAGTTCGAGTCGGGAGGGTCACCCGGCCCCGGGAAGGTGTGGCAGTGCCGCAGCAGGAGTTCTTTTCGCCGATGGCGTTCGACTTCCTCTGGGAAGCGATGGAGATCGGCGAGATACCGTATCCACTACAGGTGCGCTCGCACGGAGCCACCGAGAACGAGCGCCGCATGCTGCGCCAGC
>Ga0247768_1000121_pt1 | contig 27933 bp, 25 predicted proteins | sample UWRJL016104C6_FD_179944 | JGI IMG/M metagenome (GOLD analysis project Ga0247768, IMG submission 179944) | Plant litter microbial communities from Arlington Agricultural Research Station in Wisconsin, United States - UWRJ-L016-104C-6 | ecosystem: Environmental > Terrestrial > Plant litter >... | reverse complement strand
ACGGACGGTTGCTCAGCCTGCTGGGCGTGATCGACGCGCGCACGGTCACGATGGACGACCTCGACGCGTTCTCGCGTCGGTGGGAGCTGTGGGAGCCAGACCGGGTGGCGGGGATCGGCGTGCTCGAGTGCGCCATCGTCTGCGATCGCCTGCGCGCCTCGGACCGGCTCGACCTCGCCTGCCACGCCGCGCTGTGCCTGGTCCGTGCCGCGGGCGCCGCGACGTTCGACGCCGACGCCGACGCCGAACAGCCGGCCATCCTGGGCGGCGAGGCGCTCTTCTCCGACTGCGCGCGCCAGTTGTGGGCCGAGTGCGACGCCCGGCAGCTGAGTGAGGACGGGATGGTCGCGTTCAGTGGCCAGAGGGCCTGGGCCACCTACGCGCTGCGGTGCGTCCGGCTGGCGGAGCTGCTCGGGCTGCTGGCGATCATGGTCGAGGACGACGAGCCCGCGCTCGCCGCCGAGATCATCGCCTGGCTGGCCCAGTTCGTTCAGGCGCAGCCCGGCACGGCACACGCGCCGGGCGACCGCTACGCGGTGTCGGGGGTCCCCGTGGTCCTTGCCCTTCATCGCGGCGGGGAGACTGCATCCGCGAAGCACCTTGTCGAGCGGTCCGCGGTGTGGATGGCGGATCGTTACGACTCCGACGAGCTGGGGCTAGCCGACCACCAAGCCACCCCGCGCGAGGAGATCGATCGGATCCTCGGCGCATCCTTCGAGGCCGTCCGCGAGCCCCGGCGCCGCGAGAGCCACCTTGCCGCCGTGCTGCTCGACCTGTGCGCGCTGCTGTCGTTCAGCGAGTTGTACGCGTTGATCCGCAACGATGTGCTCGCCGTCAACGCCCTACCCGCCCAGCTCCTCCCCGGCGAGGGCGTCGATCGGCTCCTGCAGACCGGGCCCTCCAACCGCTGGGACGTCAACCCCGACTACTCCGACGAGCTCGGCACGCAGACCGCCGCACCTCATCTCGATCTTGCGCGATCGGCCGCCGCGATGCCGAAGCGGGAGGCCTGGAGGCTGCTCGCCGCCTCTGCCGCCCTGCGTGACCGGCATTTCGTGACGGCGATCGCTGCCTTGGCGACTGCACCGACGCGGGAACCGGCTCAAGAGACGTGACCTTCCTGCCGCCCTGCGGTTCCGCCATGCTCGCGACGATGCCACCGGTGACGAGAGACCTCCGCCGTCCAGCGGTCCTCGATCCCGGAGAGCTGGGCGAGAATCGCGGCGGGGTTGCGGTCGCCGACCACGTTCTACAACTCATGCGCCGCTAGTCGAGCCGGGACATCGTCCTCGCCTGGCTGCGCACCGTCGCCGCCGCGAGGCCTGGCGTCTCCGCCCCGCGACCTCCCCGACGACCGGAACGACACCGAGGTAAGCGCGACCCTCGAGAACCTCACCACGCGCTCCAAGGCGTGGAAGATTCTCGACGCCTTCGGTGCTGCGACGACGATCAGCGACCACGTCCTACCTGTTTCTCAACGGCTTGCCCTTTGGCGAGATCGCTACCTGCCAGGACCTCAGGCCCTACATCCGTCAACGAGGCCCTCGTCCACGCCCGACGCACCTCCGTGCCGTCCATGACGCCGGCTGACCGACTCCTCGCAAGGTTCTGGTGGCCCCACCGACAGGACTGGCACACACCTGCATCCTCCGGATGCGCCCGAGGGGAGATGGCAGGTCTCGTCGACTAAGGGACGTGCTCTCCATCGGCAAGGTCGGCGGCGGACAGGGCGATCCGCGCTACTACATTGACAACGTCGCCGCCGGCAAGGACGACTACTACACCGGCCACGGCGAGGCCCAAGGCCAATGGGCAGGCCACGGTGCCGAAGGCCGCGGGCTGACCGGTGGTGTTGAGGACGAGCAGTTCCTTAACCTGCTCACCCAGCCCAGCACGACCGCCAACAAGCCCAAGACCGTCCTGGCCTACGACCTCACCTTCTCAGCGCCCACGTCGGTATCGGTCATCTACGGCATCGGCGACCGCACCATCTCGCCGGTGGCCCGACAAGCCCACGATGACGCGGTCGGCGAGGCGCTCGGCTACCTCGAGCGCCACGCCACCTGTACCCGCCGCGGCAAGAACGGCAAGCACCTCCTCCGCGGCGATGGGCTCACCGTCGCCGCCTTCCGCCACCACACCTCACGCGCCGGCGACCCACAGCTCCACACCCACGCCGTCGTTGCCAACACCACCACCGCCGAGGGCCGCGAGACCGCGCTGGACGGGCGCGCCCTGTACGCCCATCAGCGCACCGCGGGCTTCATCTACCAAGCCGCCCTGCGCCACCTCCTCACCCAGAACCTCGGCGTCGAATGGGAGCCCGTCCACAATGGCGTTGCCGAGATCAGCGGCATCGACGACGAGGTGCTCAAGCACTTCTCCCGCCGCAGCCAGGAGATCCGCGAACGCCTCGCCCAAGTTGGCGGCCGGTCCGCCCACGCCGCCGAGATCGCTGCGTTGGAAACGCGCAAGGTCAAGGACTACAACGTGTCCGCCGGACGCCTTCGAGAAGAGTGGCGAGCCCGCGCCGCAGACCTCGGCCTCGACCGGCACGTCCTCTCGCTGGTGCTCGATCGGCGCGCTCCTGGCCCTCCTGCTCAGCCGGATCTGGCGGCAACGGCCGAGGAGATCGCCGCGCCGGGCGGCATCACCGAGCAGTCCTCCACCTTCGACCGCCGCGACGTCCTGCGCGACTGGGCAGAGGCCCACCGCGAAGGCGCGACCGTCGACCGACTCGAAGCGCTCACCGACCGCTGGCTCGCCTCCAATCACGCCGTCCAGCTCGAACCCGCGAACCAGCGTCAGCAACTCGGCGGCGCCCGCTACTCAACGCCGCAGATGCTCGCACTGGAAGAGCGCTTGATCGCCGACGCCGTCGCTCGTCGCAGCACAGGAGTCGCCGCGATCGACCCCGAAAGGGTCGATGAATTGCTGCTTGCGAAACGAGATCGCTTGGTGGCCGAACAGTCAGCGATGACACGCGCGCTGACCACGTCGGGGGACGGCGTGCAGATCGTCCGCGCCGCAGCAGGCACCGGCAAGACCCGCAGCCTCTCAGCGGCGCGAGATGCCTGGGAGGCCGAAGGCGTCCGCGTCTTCGGTACGGCGCTGGCCGCGCGCGCAGCGGTCGAGATGGAGACGCTCGCGGGGATCGACAGCACGACCATCGCCCGGCTGCTCCTCGACGTCGACCAAGGCAACGGCCTTCCACACGGCTCGGTCCTCGTCGTCGACGAGGCCGGCATGGTCGGCTCTCGCACCATCGACCGCCTCGCCCGCCACGCCACCGAGACGCACTCCAAGCTCGTGCTCGTCGGCGACGATCGACAGCTCCCCGAGATCGACGCCGGCGGCGCCTTCCGACGACTCGCCGGCGAACTCGGTGCCATCGAGCTTCACCAAGTCCACCGTCAAGACGAGCCGTGGGATCGCGACGCGCTCGCCGACCTACGCCAAGGCAGAGTCCAAGCGTGGAGCGACGCCTACCGCGATCATGGGCGGCTCGTCGCACGGTCGACCGCCGGCGAGCTGCGTGCGACGCTGGTGGAGGACTGGTGGGAGGCGGCCCGTCGACCCGAGGCCGGCGATGCGGTGATGATCGCCCACCGGCGGTCCGATGTCGCCGACCTCAACGCGCTGGCGCGCGAGCGCACGGCCCTCGACCGCCGACTCGGCGAGGAGGAGCTGATCACCGACAGGCGAGCGTTCGCGGTCGGCGACCGCGTGATCGCGCGACGCAACGACCGTCGGGCCGGCGTCGTCAACGGCACCCGCGGAGAAGTTGTAGGGGTTGATATGGATGCGCGGAGCGTTGCGGTCCGCGTCGCCGATGGCACCGAGCGCACCCTTTCCTCCGCGTACCTCGATGAGGGCTGGCTGGACCATGCCTACGCCTTGACCGCGCACGCCGCGCAAGGAGCGACGGTCGACCGATCGTTTGTTCTGGGATCCGACGAGCTGTACCGCGAGTGGGGATACACCGCGCTGAGCCGCCATCGCGACCAGGCACGCTTCTACGTCGTCTCCCCCGGCTCCGTCGAACGCGCACTGCCCGGCCTCGAACCCGACCGGGACGCGGTGACCGACGACGTGGTCGCGATGCTCTCCCCCAGCCGCCGCAAGGAGCTCGCGCTCGACGTCGTCGACCGTGCCGCTGACGGTCGCGCCCAGCGCGCCCGCGACGAAGCACAACGTGAGATCGTGGCGGCCCGCCAGCGGATCGAAGCGATGCGCGCCGAGCAGGCCGAGCTTGGGCGCCTGCGACGCTCGCGCCGTGCGGCGATCGAGCAGGACATCGCGCGGCAGGAAGAGGCGATGGAGCGGTGGTCCACCGAGGCGATCGCCGCGGCTCCCGTCCAGGACGTGGCGCCGCCGCGGATCGAGCACGAAGCGACGTCGCTGCTCGATCCTGACGCTGCTCGCGTCGCCGTGCTTGACCCGGACGCGCCGCATCGCCGCGAGCTGGGCCGCCGTCCCGCATCGTTCGGCGCCCGTGAGGCGTGGACGGGCGAGGCAGTGGCGCTGATCGGGCGCGACGCGCCGGCGCCGAGTCCGTCTGTCGAGCCCGCGGGTCTCGACGACGTCGGCCTCGACCTCTGAAGCCGGTGGCTCGACCGAGCCGGCACCGCGCGAGCGCCCCAAGGGACACACGCGCGAGTGCCGGCGGAGGTCGAATCAGGCCGGGAGCCCGTGGTTCTGCACGTGCTCGGAGCCCATCAGCGTCTCGCTCCAGGCCGACGCGGCGGAGATCGCGTCGCGAAGCTCCTCGGGCGTGCCGTCGCCGTCCCGCGTGAACCGCCGCAGCACCGAGGCGAGGTGCTCGGCGGCTTCGGCGGTCGCTCCGCGGATCGCGGGGGCCAGCAGCCAGGTCGGGCCCGACACCACGACGCGACCCTGCTCGTTGGCCGAGGTCGCCGCGAGCTGATCCAGCATCGCCGTCACCGCGGCCAGGATGTCGTCGGGACCAGGTCGGCCGTCGCTCGCGACGCTCTGCCCCGCCGGGCTCGTCGCCGCGTCGTCGGCGACCGCGGCCCGGTGACCGAGCTCCTCCTTCAGCCCGGCGACCTCACGCTCGCGCAGGCGCAACGTCAGCGACGCAGGGTTGCCCGTTCCGGTGACCTTCATCGCCGCGCCCCCATCGCCCCGAAGTCGCGTGTCAACGGCCAGCCGTCGAGGCAGTCGGGCGGGGGCGCCGGATTGCGCGTGTCGCGCGGAGTGACAGGGGCGACGACAGCGTCGCCCCAGGACGGGATAGCGTCCGGGTTGCTCATGGAGTTCCTGCTCCTTGGGCCATGCCCCCGGCCGTTAGCGCGGCGCGGGGGCGCTTTTTGGTTGCGGAGAGAGACCTCTCCGAACCTTGTAGGACCCGAGGACCCAGAACTCGCCCCCACCATGTCCGACGGCGGTCAGCGCCAGCTCGCGCCGTCGCAACTCCATCGCGACAGCGCCCCGTCCTCGTCGTATAGGAGCGGGTCGACGAACGCGATCACGTCGGCGATGAGATCGGTCCAGCGTTCGGGCGGCGCCGCGAGGTAGGACATACGCCGCACCATCGCCGAGTAAGGCTGTTGGCGATCCGGCATGTTCGCCAGCGCCTCGGCCAGCGGCATGACCGTCTGGTGCCGGTGGCCCGCCACGTCGCGGATGTGGCCGAGCAGCTCAGTGGCCTCGAAGTCGAAGCGACGGCTGCACACCCACAGATCGGCGAAGTCCCGATCACGGGTGCTGGTCTCGCGACGCTGCATGGCGGTGACGATCTTCTCCGCCAGGTTGAGCGCCAGCGGATACGCACGGAGCAACACGTCCGGCTGGTCGATGACCGACGCCAGCTCGATCGTCGTCGACGTGCCTGGGTCTCCGAAGGAGATGTCCAACGCGAACAGGATCCTCGCCCGCCCCAGGCCAGCGACGAGCTTGCAGCGCACGCCCTGGTACTCGTCGCCCTCGCGCATCACCTCGGTCCTGATGGTCGCGGGATCGATCACGATCCCATCGTCGGGCTCCGGGACCAGCGAGCAGATCTCGGCGACGATCTCCCGCACGCGCTCAGCGTCGTTGGTGACGCCGTGGGTCGAGAGGTCCGCGTCCTGGGTCATGCGACGCACGCCGCTGGCCGCCATCAGCATCCCGCCCTTGAGCACCATCCGCTCCGCGTAGTTCGACGCCGCCAGCCGCCGGAGGAACGACTCGACGGCGTAGACGACGAGCAGCGGCTGCGTGTTGCCACCGTGCTCAGCGCGGGCTCGGGCCTGCAGGCTCCTGAACGCCTCGACGCCGTGGTCGCTCAACTGAGCAACGCCTCCAGCGCCGGCGTCAGCTGCGCGACGCCGCCGACCTCCCGCGCGATCTCTGCGAGGCGCGCAGGCTGCGCGTCGCCATGGTTCAGGTACTGGCGCAGCGCGTGCAGAGCCACGTCACGCCCGACCCACCGCGACATCCGCATCGCATCGACGATCGATCGCTCGGCGGAGTAGATCCAGAACAACTCATCGGCGTCGGTGCGATGCTGCTCGCGCCCGACGTCGAAGGTTCGTGCGTCAAAGACATGGACTTGAATGGCCGGCTGGTCGATCGAGGGCCGATGCGCCCCGCGCGGAACGGCGACGTGGATCCGCTCCGGGACCTCATCGGTCAGATCCCAGAACGCCAGCGCCGAGTTCAGGCAGATCGTCCCACGCGGCACCCGCGCGGACACCACCGCCAACCCGGAGGACATCCCCATCCCAGCGCCGGGGAGCTGCACGACCCCGCGCCCGACCGCGATCAACTCACCGGCCTCCCGCATCCGGTACAGCGTGGTACGACTCACCCCGGCGGCCACGGCCTCCGAGACGCGAAACGGCTGCTCACCGAACCGTCCGCGCAGGATGTCGACCTGTCTCACGATGGAACAAATACTACACATGACACGCTTCATGTGTAGCTTTTGTTTCACTCCGATCGATCACGACGCGCCGCCGGCAATGAGCGCATCGAACGCCGCGTGCTGCGCCTCGCGGGGCCGACGCTTCATCACGCGAGCGTAGATCTGCAGCGTCGTGCTCTCGTCGGCGTGCCCCACCTGCGCCATCACGTACGGCAACGGATGCCCCGACTCCAGCAACAGCGAGATGTACGTGCAACGTAGGGCGTGCGGCGTGATGCTCGCCGGCAGCGCCGCCCTACCCGCCGCGACGCGGAGCTCGTCCGCCCGGACGACCGCGCGTTTGACGATCTTCTCGCACACCGAGTTGCGGTCGCGATGATGGCCCGCGGCCGTTGGGAACACCGGGGCATCGACGCCGACCTCGCCCAACGCCGCCCGGTAGCCGCGCAGCTCGTCGACCACCCACGGTGAAAGCTCGACCTCGCGCACGCCGGTCGGGGTCTTGGCGTCCTTGACCTCCAGTCGGCGCTTGTCGAGGTTGACGTCGCGCCACGTCAACCCGCACATCTCCGAGACCCGCAAGCCCGAGCCGACAAGGACCGCGATCATCGTCCGGCGCAGCAGCACCACCGGCCGGTTTCGGGTGGCGCGTTGGTAGAGGTACCACGCCGAGCCGCGAGGGATGTTGTAGTCGTTCTCGATGTCGATGTAGGTGAGCCCTCGCTCGTCGCGCAGGTGCTTGACCCACAGCGCACGCTCGGTCGGGCGCACGCGGTCATGATCGAGCAGCTCGGCCGCCTGGAGCAGCGACTGCACCTCGTCGGCTTCCAGGAACGGCCGCCGAGGCCGAACCGCCTTCAGCCGCCGACGACGACCGCGGGCGGGGTTCGCACTGAGGATCTCGTGGTCGACCGCGACATCGAGCATCGTGGCCAGGAGCCCGAGCGTCTTGTTGATGGACTCGTTGCCGAGCGGACGGACACGACAACCGCGGGCATCGATCAGCGGCGTGCCCGCCTTGATCATGTCCTTGACGTGCTCGCGCTCGGCGACCTTGTGAGCGCGGTACGCGTCGACGAGCTTGACGTCGATCTCGGCGACGAGGTGCTCGGCGAAGAACGGCAGCAGGTGACAGGACAGGCGCCAGCGGTAGTCGCCGAGCGTGCTCTCGCGCAGGTCGCCCTTGCGGCTCGCCAGGTACGCCGTCGCGAACTCGTGGAACGTCTGCGCCTCCGGCCGCTGCTGGTCCTCGGCCTTCACGGGTGGCGTCCAGACGCCCGCGCGGATGCGGGCCAGGACGTCCTCGAGCTCCCGGTTCGCTCGCGCGCGCGTCCAGCCGTCCTCCTGCGTCCCGAGCCGCACACGGTGGCGCTCGCCGCCAGCCGTCACGCGCAAGGAGTAGGTGATCAGCCCGTCGTGGCGCTCGTACTCCACCACCGCGCCTCTAGGCGGACGTGCCATGCCGCACCTCCCCGACTCGCGGTCGCACCGGCAGCAACCCCGCCGACCGTGCCACCCGCTTCTTCCTGGCCCTCCGCTGCTTCACATCAGGTTGTAGCTCTTGGAGGTCGAAGCTCGCCCCCTCGGCGAGTGCCCGCACACGTGCCGCGACCGTCCGGGCCTCGAAGCGGATCGGCGCGCGCGACCCCGACCCAAGGCGGAACGCCCCAAGGCTCGCGGCGTGGACGTACACCCACCCGGCCTCGACGTGCAGCACCGCCGCCACCTCGGCGACGGTGAGCAACCGCGGCGCCTCCCCAGCCCCGGCCACAGCCAGGAGCAGCTGCTCAAGCGGATCGGTCGGGGTGTCGGCGTCGAGGCGCACGGGCCTACAACCCCAGTCGACCAACCGACCCGAACACCCTCGCCCTCGTCGCCCGAGGAGTTTCGGCCAAAGCGCGATTCTCTGGCCGAAACCCACCTCAGAAGGCCGCAAAATGCCTGAATCAGCATCCCTCGCGGCAGCGATCTCACGGTCGATTTTGCCTGCAAATGAAGGACTACGCCGGCCGCCTGAGGTGGGATTCACACGCGAGAGGTCGCAGGTTCGAAACCCGCCGCGCCCATGGATTCGGAAGCCCCGCAAGCGCGGGGCTTCTGTCGTTTCGGGCCGCAATCGCGGTCGCTCCGGACCGGCGGGTTGGAAGCAATTTGGAAGCAGCGGGCCAGGAAACGTGTTCTCGCGGTCGCCCGTCTTCCGACCGGTAGAAATCGCACCATCCTGGCTCTATGTGGGACATGCTCATCGCGCCGTACCTGCCGATCCGCAACCCGAGCACAGTCGGCGCCTGGGACCTTGTGCCGCTCCGAGACGCGGCCCGCCCCGCGAACGAACTCGACCCGCCGCGCGAGTGGATCGTGCCGGAGGGCCGCGAGGCCATCCTCCGGCTAGCCGAGGCGTACAGGATGGACGACACGACCATGCCGCTGGGCGCGCTCGTCGCCCCTATCGGCGGCAAGGTCGGCGACCCCGTCAACCGCAGCGCAATGGACGATCTCCGGCGCGCGCTTGTGGCCGGCTGCATCGCGAACAATCCCATGCTGGCGACGCCCGAGGAGAAGCAGGAGGACCCGAACGCAGGGCACGCGATCGGGACCGCCGAGAACGGCTCGCTGTGGGGCCACCCGATCGACGGCGGGGTGTCCTATGCCATCGAGACTGGCTTCCTCGCTCGGACGACGCGGTTCATGACGGCGATGCCGCCGGAGCCGCTGCCGAAGGTGCCCGCACCGATCGAAGTCCCGACGAGCCTTTTTGGAACCTTCGATGTGGAGTTGGCATCCGCGACGCACGCCGCCCTCACCGATGGCACCGAGGAGGCGATGCGCTTCGGCCGGTGCCTCGACTGGTACGAAGTGATCTACAGCAACGCAAGCACGATTCCGGCGAGCGTGCGCGTCGGCGCGGCACGCTCGGCGATGGAGGCGTTCTGGGGGACCGACGACACGAAGAAGGTGATCCGGCGGTACGGGAGGCTCGTCTCGCCGGACGCGCCGACGACCGTCTATGGCCCCGACGAGGTCCGGTGGGCGGACGGCGCCGTCCATCTCACCGCCGACGAGTGGTGGCTGCACCGGCTCACGAAACTGCGAAACACGATCGCGCACGGTCGAGCGGTCCCCGCCGACCTCTGGGAGCACGACGAGCAGCACCAGGTCAACCAGGTCCATGATCGCCTCATCACGATGCTCAAGCGGATCGTCGCGGCCCATGCGGGGGACCCACTGCTCGAGTTCCGAGTCGGCGACCGACTGTTCCCGCGGATCGAGCAAGAGCTCGCCGCCCGCCTTCGCGAAGCCCAGCAACTGGAAGAGCCGGAGTAGCTCAAGCCGGGTCGGCTTCCCCGTCTTCTGCCGGCAGCTGTGCCTGACGCTCGCGGCGTCGTTCCTCCAGGTACTCCCGCTCCCGCTGATCCCGTGCATCGCCGTCTCTGGCGTACACCTTGAGCCCGCGGCTGCCCTCGCTCCAGCCCTTGACGGTCTTGTTCATCTCACGCAGCGCCTTCGCGGCGTCGTGCAGGCCGTACGTCGTAACGAGTTCTCGTTTCAAGACCGTGCCCCAGTCAAGAACGAACTCGAACTCGAAGTTCTCGCGACCGCGCGAGTCCTTGAACGACACGGTCGTTGCGTATCTCTCGGGCAGCCCCGAGTCGTGCCGCTTGAACGCCGAGTCCCAGAGCGTTCGCCACTCCTGGCCGGGAACCAGCAGCGGAATGGACTCCGGGATCATCAGCCCGTCTCCATCGCCGTCGCGGTTGCTGTCGATCGCCCGCTTCGGCAGCGGATCCATCGCAACCCTCACGTCCGTCGCGGCGGTCGAGCCGAGGTTCTTGATGACGAGGTCGATCACCCATTCCCCGCCGGGACTCGTGCCGAGGTAGGCGACGACGTACGGCTGCGCCTGCTCTTCGCGCAGACGACGAGCCTCGCGGACCTGGAAGAACGCGATGACACCGGCGACGACCGCTACCGAAACCGTGGTGCAGGTTCCAATCGCCGACCAGTCTTCGGCAGGAAGTCCCAGGACAGAAGCGAGCATCGATCAAAAGCATGGAGCGAACCGCGGACGCAACGGGGTCCTCGCCGCGGCCGATCCAAACGTCCTCCAGGCCGTCCGATAAGCCGCGACGCTAAGGGCGCCGAACCCGGGATTTGGCACGGCTCGTATGCTGCTTGGCGTAAATCGCCCCGGCGCGGGCCCTTGCCGGCGCCCCGCTTGATCTTGTCCAGCTCGGGCGCGGCCTGCGCAGAGGGCTACGGGCAGCGCGTCGTGACGTCCTTCTGCGCCTTCTTCAGGTCGCGCTTGGCGCTGCTGAGCTGCTTCTTCACCGCGGCCCGGCGCCGCCTCGAGGCCTGCTTGAGCTTCTTCTGCAGCGTCGCGATCGACGCGGTGGCCTTGTCGGCCTTGCGGTGGGCGGAGACGCAGCCGGCCGACTCCTGGATCGTCAGGTCGACGTTCACGGGCGCGCGGTAGAGCGCGGGCTGCTTGGCGGACATGTCGGCGCAGTCGTCGACGCCCGGGCCGTCGCGCCACCCCTTGCCGATCTGGATCCAGTGGGAGCCGGCGGGCACGGTGTAGGTCGCGACCCACTTGTAGGTGTCGTCGAACGGGGCCGGTCGCGACTCGGTCTGCTCACCCCACGCCGCGTCGACGAGCCCGGTGTAGCGAGCGAGGGCGGAGATCGTCCCGGGCACGTCGGTCCACTGCGCGAAGACGATCGCCGAGCAGTTGCCCGGATCGGCGGGGTTCTGGCCGTGGACGAAGACGTACTGGGCGGGGACCGTCTTCGTGACGGTGCCCGCCGAGGCGGCGGCGGGAGCGGCGGCGGCGAGCGCGAACAGCGCGAGGAGCGTGGCGGCGAGGCGTGACGATGACACGGGAGCAACCCTTCTTCCGCGATGGGCGATCCTCCGCGACGACGGATCCTCACCGGCGGACGGTCTGCAGGGAACGATGGGCGAAACCTAGAGCGGCGCGCTAACAGCGCGCTAACAACCCTGTGCGAGCAGCAGGCGTGCGCGTAAGCTGCCGCGATGGCCGAGGAGGCGATGGCCCCGATCCGCGCGCTCGTGCTCGGGCACTCGCGACTGGAGGTCGAGGGCGCGACGGTCGAGCTGACGCGCATCCAGCGGCGCCTGGTCGCGCGGCTCGCGGCGACGCCGGGGCAGGCGGTCGGCCTCGCGGACCTCTCCGTGGCGTTGTGGGACGACGAGCCGCCCGCGACGGCCCGCGCGGCGATCCACAACCAGGTCAGCCGCCTGCGCTCGCTCGCCGGCCAGGACGTGATCGAGACCGCGGCCGACGGCTACCGGCTGATGGTGCCGACCGACGTCGAGGAGCTGCGCACGGCCGTGCGGGAGGCGGAGCGGATGCTCGACGCGGATCCGGAGGGCGCGCTCACGCGCGCCGAGCGCGCACGCGGCCTCGTCGCCGGCGCGGCGTTCGCGGACCTCGCCCCGCACGCCGGCGCCGCCGAACGGCACCGTGAGGTCGCGGTGCTGCTCGACGCCGCCGCCGACCACGAGGTCGAGGCGGCGCTCGCGCTCGGCCTCACGGCGCGGGCGCTGTCCGCGGCGCGGGAGCGCGCCGCCGACGCGCCGCACGACGAGGCTCGCGCGCTGCGCCTGGCGCGCGCGCTCGACCAGGCCGGCCGCCGCGGAGAGGCCCTGACCGAGATCGCCCGCGTGCGCCGCGCCCTGCGCACCGAGCTCGGGCTCGACGCCAGCCCCGGGCTCGACGCCGTCGAGTCGGAGATCCGTGGCGCGAGCGCCTCGCCCGCGGGCGGTCCGCCACCGGTCGATCTCGCCGAGGTCCTGGCCGCGATCGACGCGGGACGGTCGGTCGCCCTGTCGGCTGAGATCGCCTCCGCGATGACGCAGCTCCTCGAGGCCACGCGCACCGCGCTCCTCTCGCGCGGCCTGGTCGCGGTGGCGGTCGCCGAGGTCCGCGGCTACCGCGACGTGGCCGTCGCCGCGCTGCTCGACCTGATGGACCTGCTCGGGCTGGACCTGGTCCCCGAGCTCGGGCCGGTCGGCACGTTCGTCCCGGCCGTCGAGCGGCTGGCCGCGCAGGGACCGGTCGTGCTGGTCGTCGACGGCTTCGACGCGGCGGGCCCCTCGACGCGCCGTGTCCTGCTGGATGCCGCCGACCGGCCGGGGGTCGCGCTGGTCGCGGGGCTCCGCGGCGAGTCCGTCGACGCGGTGGCCGCGGACTTCGACGTGCGGATCCTCGTGGCCGGCCACGAGGACGAGGCGCGACGCGCGGCGCTGCGCCGCCGGTTCGCCGGGCTCCCGCGCGAGCTCCGCGAGACGCTGACCGCCGTGGCGATCGCGGGCGACGGCGTCGGCGGGGCCGCGCTGCGCGAGCTGGGCGCCGACGCGGGCCTGGCCGGCGCGATCGCCCGCGACCTCCTGCGATCGACGGTCTCCGGGGCGATCTCGTTCGCCGATGGCGAGCTGCGCGCGCTGCTCGCCGCCGACACGCCGACCGGGGTCCGCGTCGAGCTGCACCACGCGCTCGGGGTCGTCCTCGCCCGCCACGGCGCGCTCGAGGACGCCGCCGGGCACCTGCTCGCCGGGAGCGAGATCGAGCCGGCGGCCGCGGTCCGCGCCGCGCGCGCCGCCGCGGCGGCGGCCGGAGGGGCGGGCGCCCACCATGACGCCGCGGCCTGGCTGCGCCGCGCCGCGGACGCCTGCCGTGACGATCGGACGCGGATCGCGGTCGCGATCGAGCTCGGCGACGCGCTGCGGCTCGCCGGGGACGCGTCGCACGTCGCCGTCCTTCGCGAGGCGGCCGAGGAGGCGATGCGCCGCGACGACGAGGAGCTGCTCGGAGAAGCGGCCTTCGCCCTGCTGCAGCTGGGTGGCACGACGGCCAACACGGGCGTCGACCCCGCGATGGAGGATCTCCTGGAGCGGACGCTCTCGCGGTTGCGCGACCAGCGGTGGACCGCGGTCGTGCGCGGCGCCGCGAGCCTCGCGTACTCGATGACCGGCCAGGCCGAGCGCAGCCGCTCGCTCTTCCTCACCGCGGAGGCCGAGGCGACCGATCCCGCGACACGCCGTCGGGTCCTGCCGTTCGCCTACCTGGCGCTCGGAACCCCGGCCGACCTCGACCGTCGCCGCGGGCTCACCGAGGAGCTGCTGGCGCTGGGCGCCGAGCACGACGACCCGATCGCCACCTACGAGGGCCTGCACCTGGCCGCGTCGGTCCACCTCCAGGAGGCCGACGGCCCCGCGGTGCGGCGCAGGCACCGGGAGATGACGGCGCTCGTCGACCGCGTGGGCGACGTCGGCCGCCGGTGGGCGCTCCACTACCTGGCGGCGGCGATCGCCCACCTCGAGGGCGACGCCGCGCGCACCGAGCAGCTCAGCAGCGCCGCGTTCGCCCAGTTCGCGCCGGTCTCGGAGTCCCGTGCCACCGCCGTCCTGTTCGCCCAGCTCTTCGGCCTGCGCCTGAGCCAGGGCCGGGTGCCCGAGCTGCGTCCCGTGCTCGAGACGCTCGTCACCGGTCAGCCCGGCACCCCGTGGAACGCGGCGCTGGCCCTCAGCCTCGCGGACGCCGACCCGTCGCGGGCGGTCCTGCTCGCCCGCGACGCGGTCGAGCACGCCCCGCGGGACTTCTCGTGGCTCGCCGGCCAGCTCGTCGCCGCGCGCGCCGTCGCGCTCGCCGCGCGCCGGGGCGCGGGCGACGACGGGCTGCTGGAGCGCTGCCGGGAGCAGCTCGAGCCGTGGTCCGGCCGCGTGTGCTGGCAGGGGACCTGCGCCTACGGGCCGGTCGACACGACCCTCGCGCTGCTGGCCGACGTCGGCGGCGACACCGCCGGGGCCCAAGCCCTCGCCGGCGCCGCGCTGCGCCAGGCGCGGCGGCTCGACGCGCCCGTCTTCGCCGACGAGCTCCGCGCGTTGGGCCTCACCGGCGACGAGCCCCGCGCGACCTGAGCCGCGGAGCGCGGGTCAGCAGGCGGTGCGGACCGCGCGCTGCGCGGTCGTCTGCGCCTTCTGGGCCTGCGTCAGCGCGGCCTGCGCCCGCTTGGCCTGCCTGCGTGCGGCGGGCCGCTTGGCGGCGGGCGCGCGCTTGGCCTGCCTGGCGCGCGTGGCCGCCAGCTTCTTCGCGCTCTTCACGGTCGCGGCGGCCTTCAGGAGCCTCGTCTTCGCGGTGGAGCACGCCTTGGTCGTCGCCAGGGCCGGCCCACCGGCGCCGGCCGCGGGGGCGCCGCCCGCCGCCGGGCCACCGCCGCCCGCCGTCGGGCCACCGGCGCCGGCCGCCGGGCCACCACCCGCCGCCGAGCCGTCACCGGCCGCGGCCGGGCCGCCGCCCGCGCCGCCGGTCCCGCCACCGGTGTCGCCGCCGCCACCGCCCGTGCCCCCGGTCCCACCGCCGTCGCCCGGCGCGGTGCCCTCCGGCACCACGTCGTCGTTGAACACCATGATGCGCTTGCTGACCATGTTCGTGAGGCCCTGCGTGCCGCGGTCCGGGCGGAAGATCGTCGGCACGATGATGTTGCCGCCGATCGGGTCGTCGTGGAAGATCGCGTCGAAGACCACCTTGTGGCCCGCGACCTCGACGACCGGGCCCACCTCGATCTTCAGCGTGCCCATGAGGACCTCGGTGCGCCCCGTGATGCCGGAGTTGTCGAGCGTGATCGGCACGCCCGTCTTGCTCTGGGCGTTGAAGGAGATGGAGCTCTTGACGCCCTCCTGGTGCGTGTGGACGTACTGGATCTTGTTGATGCAGTACAGGTCGCACCCGTCCTCGTCGAACGCGGGCACCGGCGTGAAGCCCAGGAACTTCGAGTGCGAGCTGTAGAAGTCCGCCCGCACGTTGCGCAGGGTGCTGTCGCTCGCGATCCCGGCCGGGTCCCCGGCGCCGCGCGTCTCGACGAAGTACAGCGGGACGTCGACCACGGTGTTCGCCTTGAACGCGCTCGGGTGCGCCTTGATGTCGAGCGTGTAGGAGATCGCCGCGGACGCCGAGGCGGGCACGATCCCCATTGCGAACAGGCAGACGAGTAGTCGAGCAGCAAGACGCATCGCGTCAACGTACAAGGCGGGCGGGCGCTCGGGGGCCGGCCTACCCGTTCGGGGTGGTGGAGCGCCCGGGCTCAGCAGTCGGTCGCGGCCGTGCGCGTGGCCGGGATGAGGTCCTCGATCTCGCCGAACGAGCGCGCGACGCCGATCATCCACTTGCCGCCCTTGCGCGCGACGCCGACGGAGAGGCCCTCCTTCGGGTCCTCGAGGATGACCGTGAAGGTCCCGGCGCTCTTGTAGGTCGCGTCGGCGGTCCGCCACTGGGCCCCGGTCGAGCGGCCGGTGGAGCCGCCGCTGGTCGTGGCGGTCGCGTACTTCCCGTTGGCGCAGAACGTCCAGTCCTCCAGCACCGAGGCGGTGGCCGCGACGAGATGGCTGTCCTTCACGAGCGCCAGCGTCTTCTTGTTCGCGGTGTTCACGTCCGTGCAGCGCTCGAGCCGGCGCTTCGCCGCCGTCCGCTTCGCCCCCGTGGACTTCGAGACCGCCTTCCTCTCGGCGGCGCAGCTGACCTTCTCGGCGGTGGCGCCCGTCGTCGCGGCATCGGCGCCCGCGACGACGGCGGTGGTCGCGGCGAGCGCGAGGAGGGCTGGGACGGCGCGCGTGGGCATGCCGCGCACCCTACGGCAACGTCCTCGACATGCACGATCGCTCAAGGATCTCCAGCACAAGAACCTCCCCGTTGGTCTAGTTCATCGGTGCGATGTCGGACCGACGCGCGACATCCCACAGCGCGCCCCATAGAGTCGCGCGCCATGCGCACACGCACCCCTCTCGCCCTCCTCGCCCTCGGCGCCGTCCTGGGTCTCGCTCCCGCCGCCGACGCGGCGTTGCCGACCTTCAAGGACAAGACGATCGTCGTCGGGAAGAGCATCGCGGGCGTGAAGCTCGGCGCCGGCCGCGCCTCCGGCAAGGCAGCCTGGGGCAAGGCCAACGGCGACTGCTCCGATCCGTTCGTGTGCGAGTTCCGCGTCAAGGGCGCCGTCAGCGGCGACAAGGGCGAAGGCCTCTTCTCGCTGAAGAGCGGCAAGATCACGCGCATCCAGATCACCACCCCGCTGGCCTCCGGCGAGGGACACGCGTTCAAGGCGCCGTTCACCACCCCGAAGACCGCCAAGGGCATCGGCATCGGCTCGACCGAGGCGAAGCTCAAGAAGGCCTACCCGAAGGCGACCTCGCCGTCGACCGGCTCCTTCGTCATCAAGAGCCCAGGGCGAGTGGAGACGAGCTTCAAGGTCGACCAGAGCTCCAAGCGCGTCTTCTCGGTGACGATCGAGATCATCCCCGCCGACTAGCGCGGGCGAGGCGCGGCGCAGGTTCCGCCCGCGAGCGGCGGGGCGGCACGCCGGGCGCGGATCGCGCACCGATGAGTTCGCCCGCCCCGGCCGGTCTAGCCACCATGACCACCACCACACACCCCGGCCGCATGCTGTTCGTGAGCCTCCCCGTCGCCGACGTCGCGCGCAGCAAGGCGTTCTTCGCGGAGCTCGGGTTCGCGTTCAACCCGGCGTTCAGCGACGAGAACGGCGTCTGCATGCTGGTCGGCGAGGACGCGTTCGTGATGCTGCTCGGCCGCGAGAAGTTCGCCGAGTTCTCGAAGCTGCCGATCGCCGATCCCACCACGCACGCGCTGACGCTCTTCTGCTTCGGCGTGCCCTCCCGCGAGGAGGTCGACGCGGTCACCGAGGCCGCCGTCGCCGCCGGCGCCGTCGACCACGACGACGCCGAGGACCACGGCTTCATGTACTCGCGCAGCTTCTTCGACCTCGACGGCCACGGCTGGCAGGTCATGTGGATGGACCCGGCGGCGGCGCAGCAGGGTCCCGAGGCGCTCGCGCAGGAGGCCGACGCCGCGGCCTGACGCGCCGCGCTCGCGCTACGACTCCAGCGCGATCTTCCAGTCGCCGTCCTCCTTGGCGAGCTTGATGTCGTCGGAGCTCGTGCCGGCGCCGCCGCCGCTGACCTTCACGGTGGCGGCGTCGCCGTTGACGGTCACGGTGCCGATCTTCACGTCGGTGCCCTTCTGCGCCTTGGCGAGCTCGGTGCACTTCGCCTTGCCGCCGATCGCCTTGAGCGGCGCCGCGGCGAGGTTCTCGCAGAGCTTCGCCGGCGTCTTCGCGCTGTCGGTCACGATCTGGCGGATCTGATCCTCGTCGCTGTTGCCGCCGCTGCTCCCGCAGGCCGAGAGGGCCAGCACGGGAAGCACGAGGATGGACAGGACCAGGTTGCGGTTCATTGCCTGCTGCCCTACCCGCGCGGAGCGCATCTACCCGGCCGCGGACGAAATGCCCGGTCAGCGCGTCGCGCCGACGCCGACGCAGGCGCCGCGCGAAACGGGACAGCCTGTCTCACTCTTGTACCTGAGACACGCTGTCCCGCCTATCCCTTAGGATCACCGTGATGGCAACAGACCAGAACCCGGTCGGCAAGCGCCGCCGCCGCCGCAGCGACGCCGCGCTCAACCGGACGAAGCTCGTCGAGGCCGCGCGCCACCTCCTGGCCGAGCGGCCCGAGGCGACGATGATCGAGATCGCGGCCGAGGCCGGCGTCGGCCGCGGCACGGCGTACCGCCACTTCCCCAAGCGCGAGGACCTCGTCGACGCGGTCCGCCGCCAGGAGCGCGACGACGCCGAGGCCAACGAGCTCGAGTTCGTCCGCCCCGCCGGCGAGCTGGCCCACACCTCCCCCACGCCGCTCTCGGTCACCGACGTTCTCAACAAGGTCCCGCCCTTCCAGCTCGGCGACCAGATCGTCGCCGAGGCCCAGCGCCTGAGCGGCGTCACCGCGGCCGCGGTCTACCTCTGCGACCTCGACGGCACCACCCTGCAGCTGATGGCCGGCGGCGGCGGCTTCCCCGCGCGGCTCGCGGTCCCGCTGGCCGTCGGCCCGGAGATCCCGCGCGAGGGCGTCGAGCCGCTGCGCGCCTCCATCCAGGAGGTCCTGCCCGGCGTGGCCGTCGCCCCGATGTACCTGCGCGGCCGCGCCATGGGCGTGCTCGTCGCGATCGGCGCCGGCGACGACGCGATCCGCGACCTCGCCGCCGAGGCCGCGGCCGCCATCGCGCTCGCCGACGAGTACACGGACGCCATCGCGGCCGTCCGGCGCACGCGGCCCACGACGCCCGCCGCGGAGATCCAGCAGAACCTCCTGCCGCCGCGGATCCTGCGGATCGCGGGCGCGCTGATCGCCGGCAACGTCCTGCCCGGCTACGACATCGGCGGCGACTGGTTCGACTACGCCGAGAACCGCGACTGCGCGTGGATCGGGATCGCCGACACCGAGGGCGAGGGCCCGGCCGCCGCGGGCCTCGGCGCGGTCCTGCTCGGCGCCTTCCGCGCCGCGCGCCACGGGACCGACGACCCGGCGATCGTCATCCGCGCCATGCACGAGATCCTCCGCGAGGTCTCGCGCGGCAAGGCGACCGCGCACGTGACGATCGCGACCTGGAACGGCGCGACCTCCACGGTCCGCTGGATCACCTGCGGCGAGCACGCGCCGGTGCTGATCACGGCCGACGGGGAGCTCGAGGTGCTCGGCGACGTCCTGCCGCTCCTGGGCCGGCGCGGGCTCGCGGCCGAGCCGCCGGTCAACGAGCGCCGGATGGCCGACGGCGAGCGGCTGCTCCTGCTCTCCGACGCGATCATCCACCGCCCCACGATCGACGGCGAGACGCTCGGCCTGCCGGGCATCCGCGAGGCGGTCGTCAAGGCGCCGCTGGCCTCGGCCGCGGGCACGCTGCGGGCGATCGAGGACGCGGTGCGCGAGGCCGTCGAGGACCCGCTCTCCGACGACGCGACGGTCGTCGTGCTGGTGCCGAACCCGACGGTGGCGGAGGCCGGCTGAGCGCGGGAGCGCCCGGCCGGCCCCACCCGCGGGCTACGCCCCCGCGACGCCCTCGCGCGCGGACTGCGCGTTCTCGGTCGCCGTGTCCTTCAGGTCCTCGGCGTGGGCCTGGCCCTGCTCCTGCGCCGTGGACTTCGCCGCGTCCGCGGCCGCCGCGGCGGTCTCGGTCGCGACGGCCTTGCCGTGCTCCAGCGCCTCGGCGCCGGTGTCCTTGATCTGGTCCTTGACCTGGTCGGCCATCGGCCCGAGCTTCTCGTTCTCGACCCTGGTCGAGGGGATGAGCATGCCGGCCAGGAACCCGACCGCGACCGCGCCGACGGCGAGGCCGAGCGGGTTCTCCTGGGCGATGCCGACGGCCTGCTTGGCGCCGCCCTTGACGTCGCCGCTCGACGGGGTCGCGTCGCTCACGGTGTCCTTCGCGCCGACGATCTTCTCCTTGACGGAGTCGATCCGGCCGGTCACGGACTCCTTCGCGCGGCCCTTCACGTCGGTCTTGTAGCCCAGCGCGTCGACGGTGTCGCCCATGCGGTCCCGCGTCGCTTCGATGTCCTTGCGGATCATGTCCGGGTCTTCGCCCATTGCACGTCCTCCTTCACGGTCTCGACGGTCTGCGGCGCCGGCGGCGTCGCCTCCTTGATCTTGTTCTTGCCCTGCAGCGCCAGGACGCCGGCGACGGCGGCCCAGAGCACGGTGACGATCAGCGCGGCGAGCCAGAACGCCATCGCGGTGTCGAGCACCCCGATGAGCGTCGCGGTCAGCGCGCCCAGCGTCAGCAGCCCGGCGACGCCCGCGCCGCCGAGCATCCCGGCGCCGATGCCGGCGCGCTTGCCCTGCTGCTCGAGCTCGGCCCGCGCGAGCGCGAGCTCCTGCTTGACGAGCGTCGAGGTCTCCTCGGAGAGCTGCTTGAGGAGATCGCCGATCGACTGCTCGCGCAGCTCGTTGCCGGCCATCAGAACGCCCCGGTCGACGGCGCCCCGCCCGCGCGGTCCGGCGGCGGCGTCGGCGTGACGCCGAGCTGCTCGCCGCCGTGGGTGACGAAGCGCGGCTCGTCCGGGCCGACGGGGCGCGGGAGCGCTCCACGGTCCGGCCGCGGCGCGGGCGTGGTGGGCGTGGTGCCGCGGGCCTGGTAGCGATCGGTGCTCGAGGCCTTCAGGAACCGCGACGCGGCGAAGCCGAGCGCGACGCCACCGGCGACGACGGCCCACGGGTTCTTGCGCGCGGCGTCCTCGACGTCGTGCAGGATCTTGTCGGCGTCGGACTCGGTCAGCCAGCTGCCCGCCCGCTCGACGTGGTGCGCGGCCTGGTCGGCGAGCTTCGCCGGGCCGTCCTTGCCCTGCTCGCGCAGCTGGTCGCCCACGGCGCGCAGGTCGCTGCCCTGCGCGCTGACCTTCTCGCCCGCGTCGGTGGAGCGCTGGTCGATCTGGGTGCGCACCTGCTCGCGCGCCTGGCCCGCGGCCTGCTGCGCCTTCTCCTGCGCCTGCCCGGCGACCTCGGTCGCCTTGTCCTTGACCTGCTCGCCGGTCCCGGCGTCGGTCTCGCTCATCGGTCCTCCCTGTGCATCGGGGGTGGTCTTGGCCGCCGAGTTCCCCGGCACGGCTCGACGGTAAACGAGACATCCAGGAGTAGGGCGACCGGCGGACCGGGAACGATGTGGGACATGGAACGCGCCAGCGCAGAGCCGACCCCGGACGATCCCACCGATCTCTCCGGCCGATCCTGGTGGGCGGTGCTCAAGCGCACCGTCAAGGAGTTCAAGGCCGACAACGTGACCGACTGGGCCGCCGCGCTGACCTACTACGGCGTGCTGGCGATCTTCCCGGCGATCATCGCGCTGATCTCGATCATCGGGCTGATCGGGCCGTCGGCGACGCAGCCGATCCTCGACAACCTGAAGGCGCTCGCGCCCGGCCCGGCGAACGACATCCTCTCGGGCGCGGTCAAGCAGGTCGCCGCCGGCCGCGGCGGGGCGAGCGTGGCGTTCGTCTTCGGGATCGCGACCGCGATCTGGAGCGCGTCGGGCTACGTCGGCGCGTTCGCCCGCGCCTCGAACGCGATCTACGAGGTGCCGGAGGGCCGGCCGTTCTGGAAGCTGCGGCCGATGCAGCTGATCGTCACGACGCTGATGATCCTGCTGCTCGCCGCCTGCGCGCTGTCGGTCGTCGTGACCGGCCCGGTCGCGCAGCAGCTCGGCGACGTCGTCGGCGCGGGGTCGGCGGCGGTGACCGCGTGGGACATCGCGAAGTGGCCGATCATCGCGCTCGTCGTCAGCCTGATGTTCTCGGTCCTCTACTACGCGGCGCCGAACGTCAAGCAGCCCGGCTTCCGCTGGATCACGATCGGCGGCGTCGTGGCGCTCGTCGTGCTGCTGGTGGCCTCGGCGCTGTTCGCGCTCTACGTCGCGAACTTCAGCTCCTACAACAAGACCTACGGCGCGGTCGGCGGCGTGATCGCGTTCCTGGTGTGGCTGTGGATCGCGAACATCGCCGTGCTGCTCGGCGCCGAGCTCAACGCCGAGCTCGAGCGCGGCCGCGAGCTGGCGGCCGGCCTGCCCGCGCAGGACGACCTCCAGATCGAGCTGCAGGACGACCGCAAGGTCAAGGGGTGAGCCGGGGGCGTTCCCGGGAACACCGTCGCCCATGGTCGCCATCGTGCTGGTCGTCGTCGTGCTCGTGATCCTCTTCGCCGCCTACGGGATCTACTCCCACAGCGGCAGCGAGATCAGCCAGCACCCGCAGGGGGCCGGGCGCTCGGAGGCGCCGGGCGTCGGGGAGGGCCCGAGCCGCATGTCGAACGTCGAGGACGAGACCGAGGGGAAGATCACGACCCACGGGACGAAGTAGCCCGCGGGCCGCGCGCGCCGCGGCGCGGGGCCGCCGCGCCGCCCGGGCTCAGCCCGCGACCTCCTTGGCCGCGAGGCGCAGCGACGCCTTGCGCACGAGGTCGACGTGCTCGCGCTGCACGGGCACCGCCCAGACGGCGAGCGCGAGGACCTCGTCGGCGCCGAGCGTCTCCGCCATCTTCTCGACGATCTCCCAGTGGCAGAGCTCGCCGGCCACGGCCATGCTCAGGAACTCGAAGCCGTCGAGCGCCTCCTCCTCGCCCTCGAGGTAGGTCTCCATCATCTCGGTCGCCTCGCCCTTGGTCTCGCGGGCCAGGTCGCGGATCGCCGTCTTCTTGCCCTCGAGGCCGTCGATCAGCGCGTCGGTGCGCCGCGCGGTCTCGGCCGCCTCCTCGCCCATCTGCTCCAGGGCGCCGGCGAACGCGTCGGCGTCCTCCATCTTCGCGACGGTCTTCGTCGCGGCCTGCGCGGCCTGCGCGAGCCCGAGCACCTCGGCGAGCTTCTCGTCCAGCGGGGTCAAATCGGCCATGTGGGGTCTCCTTCGGGTTGGCGTGCCGAACCGACGTACCCGCGAGGGCACCGCGGTGCTCGCGGGCTCCTGTGAGCCGCTGTGAGCGGCGTGTGCGCCCCGCGTGAGCGGCGGCGCCGATGCTCCTCCCCATGAACGCCCACCACGACGACCCCGCCGCGCTCGCCATCGAGGCGCGCGGCCTGACCAAGCGGTTCGGGGACACGCAGGCGCTCGACGGCGTGGACCTCAGCGCGCCGGCGGGCACCATCCTCGGCGTCCTCGGCCCCAACGGCGCCGGCAAGACCACGGCGGTCCGCGTCCTCGCGACGCTGCTCCGGGCCGACGCCGGCTTCGCCCGCATCGGCGGCCACGACGTCGCCACGGAGGCCGCGCGCGTGCGCCAGCTCATCGGCCTCACCGGCCAGTACGCCTCGGTCGACGAGGCGCTCAGCGGCACGCAGAACCTCGTGATGATCGGCCGCCTGCTCGACCTCAGCGGCCGCGCCGCGCGGGCCCGGGCGAAGGAGCTGCTCGCGTGGTTCGACCTCTCCGAGGCCGCCGACCGCCCCGCCCGGACCTACTCCGGCGGCATGCGCCGCCGGCTCGACCTCGCCGCGAGCCTCGTCGGCCGTCCGGCCGTCGTGTTCCTCGACGAGCCGACGACGGGCCTCGACCCGGCCAAGCGCGAGGACATGTGGAACGTCGTCCGCGCGATCGTCGCCGACGGCGCCACGGTCCTGCTCACGACGCAGTACCTCGAGGAGGCCGACGCGCTCGCCGACCGCATCACGGTCATCGACCGCGGCCGCGTGATCGCCGACGACACGCCCGACGCGCTCAAGCGCGTCGTCGGCGGCCAGACGCTGAGCGTCCGCCCCGCCGACCCCGCGCGCCTGCACGACGCCGAGGGGATCCTGCTCGAGCTCACCGGCGCCCCGGTCGAGTCGCCGGGCGCGGGCGTCCTGCGCGTCGCCGTCCCCGGCGACGAGGCGCTCACCGCGGTCGTCGCCCGCCTCGCCGCCGCGTCGATCACCGTCACCGAGCTCTCGCTCCACCTCCCCAGCCTCGACGAGGTCTTCTTCAGCCTCACGGGCCGCGACGCGGCGGCCGTCGAGGACACCAACGACGACCACCTGGACGTCGCCGCATGAGCACCATGGACCTCACGCTCGGCACCACCACCGAGCCGACCACCACCCACCGCGTCCCCGCGCTCCTGCGCCACAGCCTCGTGCTCGCGCAGCGCAGCCTCGTCAAGACGACGAGGACCCCCGAGGCGCTGATCGACGTCACGCTGCAGCCGGTCATCTTCCTCGCCCTGTTCACCTACGTCTTCGGCGGCGCGATCGCCGGCGGCTCGCAGCACGACTACCTCCAGTACCTCCTCCCCGGGATCCTCGGCCAGACGATCGCGCTCGGCGGCGTCGCGATCGGGGTCAACCTCAACGAGGACGTCGGCAAGGGCGTCTTCGACCGCTTCCGCGCGCTGCCGATCGGCCGCTCCGCCCCGCTCGTGGGCGCCGTGCTCGCCGACATCGTCCGCTACGTCGTGGTCTTCGTCGTCACGCTCGCGATGGGCTACGCGCTCGGCTTCCGCGCCGACGCGAGCCTGCTCGAGGTCGGGGCCGCGGGCCTGCTCGCCGTGGCCTTCGCGCTCTGCCTGAGCTGGGCGTCGGTCTTCGTCGGCCTGATCGCCCGGACCTCCGGCGCCGTGCAGGGCATCATGATGCTGATCCTGCTGCCGCTGAGCTTCGGGTCCAGCACGTTCGTCCGCAGCGACACGATGCCCGGCTGGCTGCAGACCATCAGCGACAACAACCCGCTGACGCACCTGGTCGACGCCGAGCGCGCGCTGCTGCTGGACCAGCCGATGGGGTCGCACCTCTGGGCGACGCTCGCCTGGATGGCCGGCCTGCTGGTGGTCTTCGTGCCGCTGGCGCTGCGGGCCTACGGGCGCCGCGCGTAGCCCGCGGGGTCGAGCCGGGCGATGGCCGCCTCGCGGTCCAGCGCCCGGCCGGCCGCGAAGGCCGCCGCGAACGCGTCCTCGCCGAGCTCGCCGCGCAGCCGCGCGGTGAGCGCGACGACGTCCGGGCTCGTGCGGTCCGCCGAGCCGCGCAGGCGAGCGGCGGCGCCGAGCATCTCCGCCGCCTCGCGCGCCGCGCCGTCGTGCAGCGCGAGCGCGACGAGCGACAGCCCGACGGCCGAGACGACCGGGAGGTCGTCGGTGCCGACCGCCCACGGGTACGCCGCGGCGGCGTGGCGGCGGGCCTCCTCCGGGCGCCCCGCCTCCAGCTCGAGCAGCGCGGCGGTGCCGTGCACCATCGCCCGCGCGTGGCCGCGCTCGGGCCGCCCGGCGCCGATCCGGTCGACGACGCTCAACGCGTGCCGCAGGACCGACAGGGCCTCCTCGCGCTCGCCGGCCATCCACAGCAGGCGCGCCAGCGCGCTGCCGGTCATGGCCGACTCGGCGCCGCCGAGGTCGGTCGCGGCGTGCGCGAGACGGGCGTGGTCCATGGCCGCGCCGAGGTCGCCCTGGCGGCTGCTGACGTCGGCGAGGCGCAGGTGCAGCATCGCCTGGTCGGCATCGGCGCCGAGCTCGGCCATCAGGTCGCCCGCCTCTCCGAGCGCGCGCGCCGCGCCGTCGAGGTCGTCCTCGAGCAGGCACAGGTTGCCGAGCAGCGCGAGCGAGGCGTTGAGGCCCCAGCGATCGCCGATCTCCCGGAACGCGGCCAGCGCGGCGTCGAGGTGCTCCCGCATCCGCCCCAGCTCGCCGTCGTTCTCGGCGCTGTGGGCCAGCGCGAGCGGCACGGTCGCGCGCACCCATGGGTCGGGATGCGCGCGGGCGCGGTCGAAGAGCGCCTCGGCACGCTCCTGGCTGCCGGTCATCCACATCATGATCGGCAGGGCCGCGACGACCAGCGGGCGCCCGGTCAGGTCCATCGCCGCGAGCCGCTCGACGATCGCCGCGACCCGCGCCCACGGCTCCTCCTCGCCCTCCTCGTCGCCCATCGCGAGCAGGGTCTCGGCGAGCACGCGGTCCAGGGGGTCGGACGGCCCCGGCACGGCCACCGCCACGCGCAGCGCCGCGGTCGCGTCGCCCGGGCTGCTGGCCAGCACCCAGAACCAGCCCGACGACAGCGCCAGCTCCAGCGCGGCGGCGGCGTCGCCGATCTCGGCCAGCCAGCGCAGCGCGGCGAGCACGTTCTCGCGCTCGGCCTGCAGGAGCGAGAACCACTCCAGCTGCTCGCGGCGGCGCAGGTGCGGGTCGGCCTCCTGCACGAGCGCCGCGAAGTGGCGCGCGTGCGCGGTCCGGACGTCGGCGAGCTCGCCGGTCTCGTCGAGCCGCTCCATCCCGTACTCGCGGATCGTCTCGAGCATCCGGTGGCGGCCGCGCTCCCGGTCGACGAGCACGAGCAGCGAGCGGTCCACGAGCGCGGCGAGCAGCTCCGGGACGTCCTCGGCGGCGACGTGCTCCCCGACGCAGACCGCGGCCGCGCTCGCCGCCGTGACGCCCGCGGGGAAGACGGCGAGCCGCCGCGCCATCGCGCGCTCGGGCTCGTCGAGGAGGTCCCAGCTCCAGTCCACGACGGCGCGCAGCGTGCGCTGGCGCGGGAGCGCGGCGCGGCTCCCACCGGTCAGGAGCCGGAAGCGATCGTCCAGGCGGTCGGCGATCTGCTGGGCCGAGAGCGAGCGCAGCCGCGCGGCGGCGAGCTCGATCGCCAGCGGCAGCCCGTCGAGGCGGCGGCAGATCTCCACGACGGCCGCGACGGTCGTGGCGTCGACGGCGAAGTCGGGCGCCGCGGCGGCGGCGCGGTCGGCGAAGAGCCGGACGGCGGGATGGTCGAGCGCCGCCTCGGCGCTCGCGTCGGCGGGCGGGAGCCCGAGCGGCGGGACCATGGCGAGGTGCTCGCCGGCGATCCCGAGCGGCTCGCGGCTGGTGGCGAGGATCCGCAGGTCCGGGCAGTGGGCGAGCAGCCGGTCGGCGAGCACCGCGGCGGCCTCGATCAGGTGCTCGCAGTTGTCGAGGATCAGCAGCGTCTCGCGCTCGGCGAGGACGTCGAGCAGGTGCGTGGTGGCGTCGCCGTCGCTCGCCATCGGCGCGCCGGAGCCGACGAGCATCCGCGCCTCGCGCAGGCCGAGCGCGCCGAGGACGCTCGCGCCGACGTCGTCCGGGTCGGTGGTCGCCGCGAGCTCGACCATCCAGGCGCCGTCCGGCAGGCCGGGGAGCTGGTGCTGCGCGACCTCGCCGGCGAGCCGCGTCTTGCCCGCGCCGCCGGGGCCGATGAGCGTGACGAGCCGGTGCTCGCGCAGCAGCGCGCCGAGGCGCGTGACCTCCGCCTCGCGGCCGACGAAGCTCGTGACGCCGGCGCGGAGGTTGGAGCGGCGCGCGGGCGGCGCGGGCGCCGTCTCCTGCGCGACGACCGCGAGCTGCGCGGCCTGCAGCTCGGGCGAGGGCACGGCGCCGAGCTCGGCGTCGAGACGGACCCGGAGCGCCTCGTAGGCCTCGAGCGCGTCGGCCGGGCGGCCCGCCGCCGCCAGCGCGCGCAGCCGCTGGCTCGCGAGCCGCTCGTGCAGCGGGTGCGCGGCGGTGAGCGCGTCGAGCTCGGCGACCAGCTCGCCGCCCGCGCCGAGCGCGAGGTCGGCCTCGATCCGGTCGGCGGTCGCGGCGAGGCGCAGGTCGTCGAGGCGGCTGCCCGCGGCGGCCGCGAAGCGCTGGACCCCGGCGAGCTCGCCGAGCGCCGGGCCGCGCCAGAGCGCGAGCGCGTCGCGGAGGACCTGGGCGGCGCGCGCGGCGTCCCCGCCGCGCAGGGCGGCGGCGCCGTCGCGGGAGAGGGCCTCGAAGCG
>Ga0247768_1000120_pt1 | contig 27949 bp, 20 predicted proteins | sample UWRJL016104C6_FD_179944 | JGI IMG/M metagenome (GOLD analysis project Ga0247768, IMG submission 179944) | Plant litter microbial communities from Arlington Agricultural Research Station in Wisconsin, United States - UWRJ-L016-104C-6 | ecosystem: Environmental > Terrestrial > Plant litter >... | reverse complement strand
ACGTCGGACGAGCTGCAGGCGAACGCCGTTGCCACCGCTGCGAGCAGCGCAGGGATCGCAAGCGAAGCGAGTGAGTTTCGCGCTTTCAATGGAAGGCCAGGTTCTTGATCTCGTCAGAGGTCAATGCGCGACACGAGATGCGCAGTTCGTCGAACGAACCCTTGAAATATGGGTCCGGGAAGCGAGATTTTCCGAGCCAATGCTCGTTCGTCGCTCCCAGGACGGCAGGCGTTACAGGCGTGGGCGCGTTGCCCACGACACTACCGTCGATGTACAAGCGGGCCTCCGAGGCCGAAACCACCACCGCGACGTGATGCCAGGCAGCGTCGACCGGATACGTGGAGGCCGAGACTAACACTGTCTCTGGCACTGGCGCGTGGGCGTGGATGTTCAGCTGTAGTTTGCCGTCGCTGTTGGAGGGCGTGAGGAACATGAAATTGTCGTTCGTACCGCCGAAGTCGAAGATACGCGCCCACGGTGAGGCCGTCGTTTGCTTGACCCACAGCGCCACCGTCAGTTCAGTCGTGCAACCGGCGAGCGGATTGCTCAGGGTAACGTACTGAGGCGTGGTCGCGGTCCCGGTGAGCAGCACGGCCGCTCCCGATACGCCCGACGCCCAGGTTGCGTCGGTCAAGGTCGCGTTGACCGCGCGCTCGGATGAATCTGCGCTGGTCGTGCCGGCCCCTTCATCGAATGCCAGGCGCGAGTAATCGGCCTTCGGATAGGCCAAGGTCGCGATCTCGGCCGCGCTCAGCACGCGGTCGTAGACGAGGAAGTCGTCCAGTACGCCATTTAGCCCGCCGTCGGAGTCGAAGCGAGATTTGCCGAGCCAAGAGCTGGCCGAAAGCGGTTCGAGCTCCGAGGGAGCCACGTCGACCGTGGTCGCCCTCGCCGTCGGGTAGCCGTCGATGAAGATGGCGCGTTTGCCGCCATCCTCGATGGTCACTGCGACGTGCTTCCATACGTTGAGCGGCAGTAGCGTGCCGTTCGTGATCGTCGCCTCCCGCGCGCTGCTCCCGCCGTAGGTGGAGAAGCGCATGCCTGCTCCGCCGCTATCCGGCGTGAGATACATGAAGCGCGCGTCGGCTCCGGTGCCCGCCCCGCCGAAGTCGAAGATTCGGCTCCACGGAACGTTCGCCCCCAATTTGATCCAGGCGGCGATGGTGGTCGATTTGACGTTGCTGAAGATACCAGGCGGGACCGTCACGTAGGTGGTCGGCAGAACGCCACCGCCCAGCGAGAGTCCGGCGCCGGTGCGGCCATTGGGGGTCCACGCGGGAGTGGCGAGCGTACCGTTGAGCCCGCTCGGTGAACCGTCCACGGCGACGGTGCCTACACCTTCGTTGAAGGCGTAGCTCAGGATCGGGCCCTGATGGGGGCCGGGTGAGCCACCCATACCGCCTGAGCTGCTGGCACCGCCGCCCGAGCCGCCTTTACCGCCTGATCCGCTGGCACCTCCTGAACCACCCGCGCCGCCTTTGCCGGCCGAGCCAGCTGATCCACTGGTACCGCCCGAGCCCGCCGCGCCGCCCTTTCCGGCCGAGCCAGCCGAGCCCCCCGCGCCACCTTTGCCACCCGTGCCAGCCGAGCCGCTTTCGCCCGCGTAGCCCGAGCCGCCTGCGTTAGCCATGCCACTGGCATTGCCTGCACCGGCATCACCGCCCTGGTCCATGCCGCCGTCTTCACCGGCAGCGCCTGCCTTGCCGTCGCTGCCACCAGCGCTGTTACCCGCCGACGGTGTGCCCGCGGCGCCGCTCACTCCGGAACCACCCGCTATGGCACCGGCACCCGCACCGCCTTCGCTCAGCGCGTCATCGTCCGAACAATTGACGAGCGATAGGGCGCAGATTGAACTGGCAAGCAGCACAAAAGATCGCTTCGTGGTTAACATCACAAACACTCCGGCTTGTAGGTTTTGACGCCTTCAGCGTCGAGCACGTAGGGTGGCGAGCAATTGCGGGCCGGCGGCACGGGCATGGCCGGCTTGGATGGGGGGGTGTACGGTACCGCTGCCTTGGGAGCAGCACGCGCGGGACGCTTGATCGGTTCGGTGACCAACGAATCTTGCGAAGCAGGCGCAGGGGCAGTTAGAGGAGACTCGCTGCTCGCAGTTCGGGGTTCGAGTCGCACGCTCAAGTCAGCGTCTCGCGAGATGTCCACTTGGTGGACGCTGGTTTCGTAGCCCGGCGCGCGCACCTCGACACGAGCTTTGCGCTGCGACGCTTCGAGCTCGGCATGCCAAGGGTTCTGCCCAAGCAGCTTGCCATCGAGCAAAATTTCCGCTTCGAGCGGGGAGGCGACGATCTGCACGCGCACGCGGGAATTGACTGCTGCTGCTGCACGACCGCTTGGCGGGTCGCCACGCACATGGGCGAAACCAAACTGCCAAACCGCGAGTGCAACGACGGTCAAGACCGCGCCCGCGATCGCCCAAACGGCCCACTGCGGGCGGCGCCCAAAGTGCGTTTCTGCCAGCTGCGACCGGAGCTGTCCCGGCGCTGAGCGGAACGATGCCTCGCCTTGAAGCGATACTTCCTCCACCTCCGAGATCTCCAGCACGGTGTCCAAGCCCAGCGCAGGCTTCTTTATCTCGGTGTCGACCAGGCGTTGGCGTTCGCGCCGCCACTCTCCGAACTCCGCCTCCATGAAGTTCGCCACTTCTCGCTGCTGCACCGCACCGCCGAGACCCAAAAGGCAGTGCTCGAGCGCGACCTGCATCTCGAGGGCCGTTTCGAAGCGCCGCTCGCGATCGACGGCGGTGGCGCGCACGATCACCTGCTCCATTTCCTTGGAGATCCAGGGGCAGGCTTCGCGGATCGACGGGATGCTCCCGTTCATCAGCGCCCGCGTCATGTCTTGCGATTGCCAGCCGTCCCACAGCCGACGGCGGGCGAACGCTTCCCACAGCATCACGCCGACCGGGAAGATGTCCGCGCGGCGATCGATCGAGGTGTCGCCGAGCAGCTGCTCGGGCGGCATGTAGCTCAACTTCCCCTTGATCGTGCCTGCCATCGTGGCATCCCCATCGCCCGCCCCGCGCACCTTGGCGATCCCGAAATCCAGCACTTTTACAGCGCCTTCATGCATCACGATCACATTCTGTGGCGACACGTCTCGGTGCACCGCCGACAGCGGGTTACCGTCTTCGTCACGCAGTTCGTGGAAGTAATGGAGACCAGCGAGCACTTGCATCAACACGTGCACGTGCAGCCGGACTGGTAAGCGATGCTCCGTGCGGGCGATTACCTGCGAGAGCGAGATCCCCTCGACGTATTCCATCACCATGATCGGCGAGCTGGCCTCTTCGACCACCTCGAAGACCTGCACCACGTTCGGGTGATTGAGCCGTACGCACACTTCCGCCTCGCGCCGAAACGCCGCACGCATTTCGGGATCGGTCGAAAGTGATGGCTCCAAAATCTTGAGCACCACCAGACGCCTGAGACCGCGCGTGGTCTTCTCGGCCAGGTAGACGCGCGCCATGCCGCCGCGTCCCAACTCGATCAGCGGCCGGAATGCATCGCCTTCCGGATTGGCACTGCGAAATTCACCTGATGACGGCTGCCCCGACCCCATCGCCAGCATCTCGCCCGAGGCGACCCGTCGCGGCGCGGTGGCCGGCAAATTGCCTGACGGGGTGCGCCTGATCGTCGTCGACCGCACCTCACCAGACGGCGTTCGCGAGCCCGGCAAGCTCATTAGAACTGCCCTCGGAAGATCAATTGGCCACCGTTGGTCGTCGCGTTGAACGATAGTCCCCGGTTCCCTTGCTTGGCTCGACGATCTGCCTCGGAAGGCCCGGCAGTCAGAAACAAGATCCCGGCCGCGATTGCCGAGGCCGCGCCGACTCCCAGCCCCACATCGGCGATCAAATATTTGGTCTTCAACGAGTCGTATCGAGCCTGTTCGGATTCTGGACAGGTCGGCGCGCACTCTTCGAGCTTCTTTTTGTCGGAGTTGCCCAAAATCGCGAACGTGACGAAGGTGCCGAGGCCCACGACTGCGACGCCGGTCGTCACCCACGCAGCCACGGGGGGGGTGCTCTTGAGCGGCTCAGGCGGCACTTCGACAGGCGCAGCCTGCGCAAGCGCCGCAGCGCTCGCGGGCTTCTGCTTCTCTTCCGGTGCGCGCACTTGGAGCAGTCGATTCTTTTCGCCTTCGCGCACGAGCGCGTCGAGGCTGAGCTCCGATTGGTCTGGGAGTACGAAGCGAAAGTGATAGTTCCCCGGATCGAGCTCCACGGAGCGACCGTCCAGGCCATCGATCAGCAGCGCCTCGTCGATATACACTTTGACGTTGCTGACGTCCGCGCCCTTGCCGTCGAGGGCCGAGAAAATCACGGAAGGAACTGAGGTTTTCACCTTGTCCAAGAGCTCTGAGCATTCTGCTCGGAGCTGCTCAGGGCAAGTATTGTCAGAGCCACAGGCCGTATAAAGCTGCGCGGCTTGCGTGAGCCGACCCGCTTTCGCCTCACGCTGAGCCGAAGCATGCGAGGCTACGCACGTCTTCGTGTCAGCGGCTGCCGGCACTGGCGAAAGCGCGATCGACAACGGGACAGCGAACAGGTAAGTCCACGAAGATTTCGAAGAGTGGTGCATTTCGAATCGACCCGCTCGAGCAGCGGCCCGAAGTGGGACAGCTGTCTCGACTCGAGTGTAGTGCGCAACGGACGCTGTCGAAAAGAATTAGCTCGGCGTTTTTCGCCAGGACGAGTTTGGGGTCGCGGCACACACTGACGATCACCGCCACCTTCGCGAGCGCCACGGGACCGCGTGCTCCCATCGATCTGGTTTCAACGGATACAATCCGATCGGACGCGAATCGTGAGCGCGCACACGTTGCAAAAATGACTTAGGAGGTTTCGCACGGCGCGCACAATGCAACGGTAACGCGCGCACCTCATCACACGTATGCTCGGCGGCGAGAACCGCCTCTCTCCGAGAAGAATGCGGTGCGAACACTCCATAGAGTCGGATCAGGATGGCGAGGGAGCCGAGTTGGAGCCGCCAACCGAGCAAGGAACTGCAACGGGGATCCGTTGAGTGGGCAGTCCAATCGCGCGAGCCCGCTTCATGGCCGTGACTGGTCTGGCGCCGCGGGTGGCGCGTCGGACTCTTTCGAGTTCGCGAGGGCGTAGGGATAAGGCTCCAAAGCACGGCGGGGTTCCCGCTCCCTGCAGCTCGTCAAATGAGCTATGCCTGCGGATCGTCGTCGAGTGCTTTGCGGATGCGGTGCAGCAAGTCTTCCCCGCGAAACGGCTTTTCGAGCAGCACCGCGCCAGGGGGTAGGAGCCGCCGGTAGCGGTCATCGGCGTAGCCGCTCGAGAACAGGACTCGCAGGTTCGGGCGCAACGCGCGCAGCTGTTTCCATGTCTCGGGCCCGCCCAGCCCTGGCATCACCACGTCCAAGAGCACGAGGTGGACGGGCACGGTTGCGTCGCGCAAAAGAGCAATGGCATCGATGCCGTTCGCGGCCGCAATCGTGCGATAGCCGGCGCGCTGTAGGATTTGCACTACCGCAGAGCGAACCTGGTCTTCGTCCTCCGCCAACAAGATGGTTTCTTGGCCGCGCGGCGGCAGCGGTTCGAGCTCGTTACCGACGTTATCGGCCAGTCGCGAGTGCACGGGCAGGTAGACTTTGAAGGTCGTGCCGACGCCAGGCTCGCTGTACAGGTGAACCAAGCCCTCGTGTTGCTGCACGATGCCGTATACGGTCGAGAGACCGAGCCCGGTCCCGTGATACGTCTTCGTCGTGAAGAACGGCTCGAACGCGCGTTCACGCACCTCCGCGGTCATGCCCACACCGGTGTCGGTTACACTCAAGAGGACGTAGCGTCCCGGCTTGGCCCAAGGGTGCGACTCGCAAAATCGAGCATTAATCAGCACGTTTTCTGTCTCGATCGTGAGGCGGCCGCCGCGTTCCATCGCGTCGCGAGCGTTCACGCACAGGTTGACGATGACCTGCTCCAGCTGACCCGGGTCCGCGTTGACGGACGGCAGGTCGTGACCAGGAACCGAATCGATGTCGATGCTCTCCGGCAACAAGCGCCGCAGCATCTTCATCAAGCCGCGGAGGAGGTCGTTGAGGTCGACTGGCACGGGTCGCAGCGGTTGGCGTCGGCTGAAGGCGAGCAGCTGCTTGGTCAGATCTGCGGCACGCTGAGCCGCAGCCTCTATCTCCGCCAGGTGCTCTGCGACCTCCGGAGCGCCCGACGTGAAGTCCCTCGCTAAACTGGTGTTCGCCAGGATAGCGAAAAGCAGATTGTTGAAGTCGTGAGCGACGCCGCCTGCGAGCTGGCCGACTGCGTCCATTTTCTGGGAGTGCCGCAGCTGAGCCTCCGTCGCACGGTGATCGGTGACGTCGCGCGCAACCGCGTACACGTCATCGGTGATCGGGTCGACTGTTGCGCGCCAAGAAAATACGCGAAATTCGCCGTCCTTGCGCCGGTAGCGATTCTCGAAATCAGTGACGGGAGTGCCGCTGCGGACGACTTCCACGGCCGCTATGGTGCGCGCCTGATCATCGGGATGGACGAAGTCGATGAATGGCTTGGCATGAAGCTCGCCCACGTCACGCCCCAGAGTCCGGGCAAAGGCCGGGTTCACGCGCTTGAGGCAGCCGTTGGGCGTGACGACGATCAGCATGTCGAGCGAAAGCGAGAAGAAGCGATCACGGTCAGCGTGCGCACGTCGCTGCTCGGTCACGTCGCTCGATATCGTGACCAGGCCGATCACTCGATTATCGCTGCGGATGGGCGCCACCCGCACGTCCCAGAACAGAACGTTGTCGTGACTTCGAAATAGCATCTCGATACGAGTACCGACGCCGGTCGCCAGCACCTCTTCGTACGCTTCGCGAGCCTTCTCGCGATAATCTGGCGGAGCCAAATCGAGCACGCTCGAACCGATGATGCCTTCGCGCGTCAAGCTAGGGGTCGTCCAGTTGACGTAGCGCACCGTCAACGTGGCATCGATAACGCCGACCACATCGAGCGCACTGCCAGTAATTCCGTCGAGCGCCGCTAACCCCGGCCCAGCGAGCCAGTGTCCGAGCGCGTCGCCGCCGAAGACCCGATCCTCTGACATCTCCTGCAGCATGCGCGCGCTCGAAAAGAAACGAAAGTCTGTCGTGCAAAGCCGGAGCTAAGCCGAGATAACAGCGATCGTGGCTCAGAATTGCCGCCGTGGCTCGGAATTGCCGCCCGGTCAGGAACGTCGTCGGGGCGGACGGGAGCGCGGTCACGCTGACGGCGAGGGCGCTCCTGCTAATGGTCTTTGCGGTGGCGTCACGGTGCGGTGGCGACTCGCGACAGCCGCCGAGCTGGTACAGCGCGCACAGCACGCAAAAGCTGCCTACGCTCGTCGAAGTCAGTTCGCCTCACGCTAGCTCTTGGAAGACACACTGCCGTTGCCCAACAACTCGCGGTGATTGCTGGCTGATTCCGAAGTGCGTCATCGGCTCAGCGTCCGATCGTAGCTAAACCTACTCGGAGTTCGCTAGGATCGGACGCGGGGGAGTTGCCCCACGAAAGGACGGCCAATCTTGATCCAGTCTCGTAACGTTTTGCCCTTGCTGGGCGCGCTCTTGTTAGGAGCATGTGCATCGTCGGGCGGAGTGCCATCGGATGACCTGCAGGGCACCACGGTCCAAGCTGACTCGCACGGCAATCACGGAGGGCACAACAAGCCGGGAGAGCCCTATCCCACGAACGACCCGAAGGCGCTCAAGCTGCGCGAGCAGCACGTGCGCGAGATCTATCAGAACCTGGTGTTTCCGACGCCGATCGGCATTCTCACGGGGGCGACTTCCGTGGCTCACCTGTTCGAGCGCGAATCGGTCAAGGGACGCGTGACGCCCCTCGGGCAGTTTCCGGACTACAGCGCCGTCGTCGAGTACTTCTACGCGCTCGCGGTAACGCCTGGGTCGATCGTCGACGGCGTGAAGTTTCGCTCGTTGCTGTCGGGTGAGGATCAGGTTTCGATCGCTATCGACATTCACTTCTGCCGCTCACCCGATCAGGTCTGCGATCCCGACGTGCCCAATAGCGATACGTCCCAGACGCTCACGCAAGTCGGGTTCTACCGCTTCAACAAGCAGAACCGCGTGATCTCGATGGACCTCAACATCTTGAACCTCGGCAAGGCTTCGGACCCTCCGAACGACCCGGCGGTCCACGCGGGGGCCATCGGACAGCTTTGCACGGCGCTCACCGTGGCCCACTTCGAGCCCACGACCGGCGCCATCGTCAACTCAGGCACCTGCACGAGCTACTTCGATTCGGCCGACGACTTCCCGTCGGGCTTCCCGCTCGGTGCCGGCGCGTTCGAAAACTGCGTGGCCCTCATGCAGTCGATCCCGTACGGCAGCTGGGATCGAGCGAACAGCAACACGGTGACCTGCCGCCAGCTCCACACGTTGCTCACGGCGGTCGATCCCGACATGCATTGCCCGCACGCGAGCGCCGACGGCGGCGGAGCTTGCGTCGATTTTTCCTACGCCTCGTACTACGAAGAGTCGTTCTGAAGTAGCCGCAAATTGGAAACCCGGCGTTCGCGCGCCGGGTTTCCAATTTCTTGTCTCTATCATCGTGAGCTGGCTAGCGCGCCGTGGCTCTGATGACCTGAGTCAGCTCTTTGGTCCGAACGATTGCGAGCCACCGAGGCACGCCCCGTGGTTGTTGTCGGACCAGCTCCTCCGGGTCGTGTGTGGGGATGGCGTGCTCGTCAGCTCCGAGAGCTGCGACGATCACAACACGAGCAGCGGGGACGGCTGCTCGGGCGGATTGCAAGACGTGTGGTTTCAACATCTTGCGGATCCTTGTCCGGATCAGCGCGGCTCGTTCGACGACCGGTTGAAAGGACAACATCCATGTTTACCATCGACATTACCCTCGACATCGCCGTCCCCCTCGCCCGTGTTCGTGCCGCCATCACCACGGAGGCCGGTTACCGCGCGTGGTTTGCAGAGGACGCCGAGTTCGACGGCCAACGAGCGACGTTTCGGTTTTCTCAGCGAGTGTGACGCGCTCGGTCACGCTGCATGTCGACCGTTGTGATGTAAGAGGTATCGTAATGATGTGCACTGCCCACGAGAACAATGCCGATTGGCTCGGTACCACGCTCGCGATCGAGCTGAGCGAGATCGCGACCGGGACGCAGGTTCACCTACTGCATTCAGGCTACCCCGCTAAAAATGAAGTTTACGAACGCTGCAGCGAAGCATGGCCGCACTTCCTGCGCAGCCTCGCGAGCTACATGATGACCGGTACCGGCGAGCCTTACCCGAAGGCTGCTTGAGGAGCGTCCGATGACCCGCGACAACGACAATAGTGACAGCAACGATATCGACACGCGGAAGATCGCGATGCTGATCTTTCGCGACGAGCGAGGTCGTCTTCACGCTGTGCCCGCAGGCGGGGGTAACCGACGAAGCGTTCGAGAAAGACGCGGCGACCATCGCGGCCGACCCGAAACGGCTGGCCGCCGCGCTCGGGGCCAGCTAGCAACGGGCCACATGGCACCCAAGGCAACCCCGACCAAGAAGAAGGCTTCGCCGCTCGTGGCGGCGATTTCTGCGGCCTTGCTCAAGAGCGCAAAGCAGAGCAAGGGCACGACTGTCGCGTCGCGCGGGCGCAAGCCCCAGACGCGACGCGACAAGCGAGGGTGAGCCCTCCTCGACCCGCCAACGAGCTCCGTTCTCAAGCGTCAGTCTGGCAAGAGAAGCGCCGCACGCTCTGCGCCCGCTTAGCCGGCGCCAAGCGCTCAGGCTCGCTGCGGCGCTCCCGACATCGAGTCCGCCCGCGACGGTTCCGGCCTGTTTCGGACGGGCCGCGCTGCCTACTTCAGGCAGATATAGTTACAACTCTCCACCGGGGCGCCGTCGTTACTGCCCCAGAAGGCGGGCCAGCCCAGGGCGCAAGCGTCCGCCAGCTCGGCCGCGTCGATCGGGTTGCGCTCCAGATGCATCTCCGCGCAGCCCTTCAAGACGGGCAGCGTGAAACCGCTCAGCGTCGTGACGTGGTTAGAGATCAGGCCGAAGCGAACCAGCTCTTCGAGCCCGGAGAGCGGGGCGAGATCGGCGATGTCGTTCCGCGCGAGCTGCACGCTTTTGAGATTTTTGAGCGCCGAAACTGGCGAGAGATCGCTGATTGTGCCATCGGTGGCGTTCAAGTGCTGGAGCTTCTTCAGGCATTCGATACCTGCCAAGCTAGCGACGCCGGTAGCGGTCACGGTGGTCAGCGCTTCAGCTTGGGTCCGCGGTATGGGCGCGTCGCCGAGCTTCAGCTCCTTCTGCACCGCGGCTTCCAGCTGCGGATCGGCGAAGACGCAAATCGACTCGGTGTCCCCTGCACCCGCGCCGCCCGTAGTCGCTCCCGCAGCTTGAGCGCTGCCGGCGCTGCCTCCGTTCCCGGTAGCGGCGTCCGCGCCGGAGCCGCCATTTCCGGCGCTGCCGCCTGCTTGCCCGCCGTCTACCACCGGCGCGGTTGCGGCGATTTGGCCGCAAGCAACGCAGACAAGCGAGCAAACGAGGACTAGGCGACTCACGAAAGCTACTGTCATTTGACGATGGGTTGACCCGCAGCAAAGCACGAAAAGCCGGACGTGGTGGAGCCTAAAGTTGCCTGCAGACCGACCCGACGGCTCGGCTCGCCTTCGGGAAGCGAGATATCGAAGGAGAAATCGTAAGCTGCGCCGGCCAACATGGGCACGGCCGGCAGCGTGATGTCTCGCAAGCGAATACGCAGTCGCATCTTGACGCCATCGGTCGAGATGCTCGTTCCAGCAACGTTCGCCCAGGCCGTGTACCACGATTGAACGAGCGGGCCGACGAGCTCGATGCTGGTCGAGGCGTCTTCGATGGCCGCATCGGTGGTGATACGCAGCGACACCGTGCCATTCTGTAGGGACACGTTCGGGAGCTGGAAGCCGCAGCCAGAGACGCGCATGTTGCGCTGCGCCACGTTGTTGAACCCAGGCGCGTTGAACTCGGCCGTGACGGGTAACGTATCACCCGGGGCAGTGATATCGGCGAGCAGGCAGCGATGACCGTCACCGGTCGCTTCCGCGGCTGTCGGCTGCCAATGAAACGGGCCGACCAGCGCGCTGCCGCCAGCCGGCACCGTGACATCGCCCTGATAGTCGGCGCTGCCGACGGCGAGCCAGTCACTGTTGAGCGCTGCAGGATTGGCCGACCTGACCTTGGCCTGCACGCCACTGACCTCGCGGCAGCCGTCGTTTTTGACGCGCACGTAGACGTCGAACTTTCCGCCCGCCGTCACTGCGCTTTGCACGGCCAGACTATCCACGCTGACCATCGTACCTTCCGGCACCACGAAGATGTCTGGGCTCTCCCAGAACGGCTCACCCGCTGGGTTGGACGGAGTTGCGCCCACGTCGCTCAGGCGGTCTCGCACGTAAACGTCGCCCAAACCGGGGGAGCTCGAGTCGAGCGTGGTGCCAGGCGCGTGCACGTTCACGAAGATCGTCTTGGACGAGCGTATGAACGCGAAATCCTCGGCCTGTACGGTGACTTGGTAGCGCCCATTCGGCGTCAACGACGTATCCCAAGCGCCTTCCAAGCCCTGCGAATTGGTCAGGTTGTGGAAGTATTGCTCGCCGCCAGGTGTCGTGTAATCGGACTTGCTGAGGTTTTGGTTGAAGAGCTTGTCGATCACGGTCAGTCCCACTGAAGGCCCGCCGTCCTCTTTTTCCATCCTCAAGAAGAAGTTGGCGAGGGACGGGTTCGGATCGCTCGCCAGCACGCAAGCCTGAGTTTCGGTGCCTGGACGACAGAGCAGCGGCAAGCCGTCGATGTCGTACCAAACGCCGCCGCTCACTTGCTGATTGTCCGCCACCCGCAGCACGGAGTAGCTGGCCCAGCGTAGGCCAGTGTTCGGGTTTAGCGTCGTTTTTCCGGGAAAGTCCGCGAACGCGCCGTTGGTGAAGAACGTGTCGTACATGTCGCCCAGCACATCCACCTTGCCGGAGACTTCCGGGCCGCAGACGCCGGCTACGGTCGCCGGCGTGTCGGTTTGATCCGTCACCAGGCGGACTTCGTTGATGACCGGCGGCTCATCATCCACAATCGTCAGCGACTCACCCGTCTTGCCGGTAGCGACCTGTTGCAAGAACTGGACGGTGTTGACCATCTGGTAGCTCTTGGTGGTGTCGAAGATGCCCAGGTGCACGTGATGCCAGTTGGCGCTCCGAAAGTTGGTGAGACTCGATAGCACCGTGTTTTGCGCGATTTTGCGCTGCTCCGCGGTCGCTGAGCCGTCGTGCACGGCCTCGAATATTTCGCGGATCTCCGTGACTGGCTGGGTCGCATCGGTCGCCGGCTTCTCCGCAAAGTCCACGTGTGAGACGTAGTAGAGGTACTTGCCGTCTGCGGTCGCAAGCCACAACCGGCAGGCGGAGCCGGTCATCAGGCAATCATCGGCGTAGTTGTAGATGCGCTGCAGGGAGCCCGCCGTGGGGTTCACTACGATGTCGCCGTAGTTGCCGCGGACGTCGTGACCCGGGTGCATGTAGGGAACATCGGTGAAGTGTTGATACTCGCCCGCGCTGTTCCAAAGCGCGGGGCGGGGCTCACCCGTGATGGGCGTGAGTCCCGGGCCGGCGTCGTGCCGCACGTAGAGCGGCCAAGTCCATGAATGATTCTGGGCGAGAGCGGGGCTAGTGCTAGCCAGGAGCGTGGCGAGCGACGCGAGCCAGAGAGCGGTTCGATGGCTGAGCTTGTTAATCATGGTGAGCCTCAACGAGCGCGCTGGATATCGAAGGCAGCAAGGCCTGTGGTTTCATTGAGTAACAGCCGAGCGCCGTCCGGGAAGAACTGGGCTGCGGGGCGATAAGCGAGCTGCTCGGCGCTGCGTGAAAGCGAGGATATCGCCGTCCCGGGTGGGCCGACGAGCACGAGCTGACCTACGTGATCGGCGCTTTGACCGCCCACCGCGACGTAACCCGCGTCACTCACGTCGACCGAGACTGCCCAGCGCACGGGTAACACGAGGTTTCGCACGAGCGCGCCGCCGTCGAACAAGTACACGCGATTTTTGGTGGTGGCGACCGAGTAGCGACCAGCGGGAGATACCGCGGCGTTCCAAAACGACTCCGCCAGCACCGTGGACGAATTGACGGCACCGGTGGCGAGATCGACGTTGACGACCTCGCTGCGACCGTCGACGTTCAGCACGCCGATCAGTCGAGTGCCGGCAGCATTGAGCTCGAAGGTGCGCAGGGCGATCGGCTTGCGCCAGGTCTCGACGCCGGCATGCGTCACGCGCACGAGCTCGCTGCGGGTGGCGTAGACGAGATGGCTGCTGGTGAGCCTCGAGACGAGCAGGCCCGGCGTGGCAAAGCGTGCCCGCTGCCCCGAATTATCGAAGAAGCGAGCGAAGGTCGATCTCGGCTTTTCGGGATCCGTACCAACCTCCGGCACGTACACCAGGCCTTTGCCGGGTACGATATTGCCGAAGCCTGCGGGTTCGAGCGCGACGGTCGCGAGCAGGTTTCCGGCGCGGGCGCGCAGCTCGAAGCTCGAGCTCGTGTAGTTGCCGAAGAACGCCGCCGAGCCATCGATCGGAAAGCGGCCGGGCGAGCTCTGCGAGAAGACGGTGCTCACCACGCCACTGCTCGTTACAGCGACGACTGCGTTGGCGGCCGGAGCCAAAAAGCCACCCTGCGCGTCGAAGCTGCCGTTACCGAACGGCGCCGTGCTGGGGCTCGGCAGCGCGAAGCGCGGCACCGGTTTCAGCTTGAAATAGGGCCGATATTTGAGCTGCGTATCGGGCCGCACCTCGAGCGACTTGCCGAAGAACGCGCCTTCGTGCGGTTGAGCACCTGGCCCGAGCACGATGGCGGCGTTGGGAGCCATCACCGTGCCTTTGAAGGAAGCGTCGAGCACGACCGGAGTACTGCCGAACTGCACGACTAGCAGCGTCGGCGGCTCGCCCGTGGTGCTGACGACAGAGCCACGAAAGGTGAACGACGCATCGACGAACAAGCGCACGGCGCCCGCTGCGTCGTCTAGCTTCAACACTGACTGCGGCTCGAGCATGCCCGAAGTGAAGGCGTAGTCACCTGCGCCGAGCGTCAGCTTGCTGCCAGACTTCAGCGCTAGCTCGCCGTAAGCGCCAGGAGCAATGGTTTGGACCTGGTCGACTTCCAGCTTGACCGGCCTGGCTGCGTTCGCGACTAGCGTGGTGCTGAAGGACTCCGTGTTGGCTGGCAGCACCAGCGCGTTTCGCTGGGTGGTGCCCGTGACGAGCGCGTCCGTGCCCAGCACGACGTCGTGGCCGCTCTTCGCGTCACCCTCGATTCTTGCGCGATCTCTGAGCTGAATCGTGGCTTCGCTCGTCACGCTCCCCAGCCGGCTATTGACCCCGCAATCCACCGTGCCGGTGCCGAGTTGGACGGCTCCCGCAGCTGCGCCATCGGTCGTGAGCACCTTCACGCGGTCGCCCACGGCGATGCTGCCATTGAGCGCGACGAGCGGCACGTCACCAGCGCTGCCAGCCGGGTAGCGCAAGCTCACCGTGCGCACGGTGAGCGCTTGCTGCACCGACCCAAGCTGCGCCCCCGATTCGGGCGCTTTCGTGCTGCAACCCAGCGCGCCCACGATCGCGGCGCAGATCACCACCCTCAGATCCCATTTCGACATACGTCTCCTCCGCCAATGCGACACTGGCTTCCCCGGCTCGCAAAGTCAAGCCTCGCGACTGAGTCGGTCCACTCTCCGAGATTTACGGCGTCGAGGATTGGGATGTCAGCGCGACTCTGTCGCTCTCCTGCCTCGGGCTGAAGTCAGTGAACGACTGCAACCAGACGCAGTATCTTTCGGAGTCGCTCTTGTTCGCTAACTCCTCGCGCGTGGCCTGCACGGCCAATGCTTGCGGACGCTGTGACTTATTGCGTTCAAGGGGACGACCTTTGGTTCGGTGGCACTACCGGTTCGGGGAACCAAAGGTCGCGTACAAGTTCAAAAAGATGAGCTGCACCGGGGAGCCAATTCCATGCGCCGCCGGCACCCAAGACCAATGTGTGATGGGGACGGCGTCTGCAGCCAGCTCGATTGTTCCGCTGCGCCGCGTTGCCACGGGAAACACGATCCCTGCGGCGTGTTGAGCCTCGACGCTTGCCACGACGGGCCGGGTTGCCGAGTCGAATGGTGACGCGCACGGTTCGCTGGGCGTTCCAATGATGCATGGGGGGCGTGGTCAATCCGGCTACGGGTTCACTCGTTGATCACCCGCGAGGCGGAGGTGAGGCGAGGTGAGGCGAGGTGAGGACGAATCGTTGCAGCCCGTGAAGCAGGGCCGACGGTGCGCTATGATGTTGGATGGGACCACGGTCGATACTCGCAATGCTCCTCCTTGCTCTTGCCGCGGTGGGCTGCTCGTCGTCGTCGTCGTCGCCGACTCATCTCGAGGATCTGGAGCAGCCGATTCTGCGCTGGGACAGGTCGCGCGGACTCTGCGGCAGCGGGTTTGCGGTGGACGCCGATGGCGAAGTCTGGTTGGACGAAGGCGGCTGCGAAGACGGCCGCGCGGCATTGACGTCGAAGGGGCGTGGCGCCCCTGAAAAGCTCGAGGCGCTCCGCGTGGCGTTCGAGACTCTGCCGAGGGATGGCGGCCCCGATCGAACGACTTGCTCCGGGGATCTGGATTCTTTTTCGAGAACCGCCGAGGTTGATGGTTTCGAGTGTCGGACGTGCGCGTCGGGCCATGGCTCTGAGCTAACGGGGCTGGAAGAGCCATATCTCACCGTGGCGAAGAGCTTTTTGGCTCTTCCGTAGCACTCCGGCAACCGCGCTGCAGCATCTTCATCAAGCCGCGGACTGTCGGAGCTGAGAATCATTCACGCTCGCATTCGCGCGGCAGGGGTTGACCCGCGAAAAATCGAGTTCGAATTCAAACTCGATTTTCTAGTTGTGAACGCACACTTCGCGCGAAAATCGGCGCGAAGTTTAAGTGAACGGCATTGGCGTGAATACAGTATTTTTAATCGAGGTGCGGCGCCCGCTCGAATGGGCGGTGTTCCGGCCTAGTTTCGCATGTCACAGCGCTGCTCCGCCGCCTGATCGCTGCTCCCGTCGGGCCTCGCGGTTGTTCGAAGGTACGCGGCAGAGCCTGCCGATCTCGAGCGCATCGGTCGCCGCGCTGGCGATCGCCATTGCAGTGGACGCGCGAGCTATCTATCTTCGCGTCCGTTCCCGCCGCGAAATCTGCGACGTGGTTCGAGAAGGACGGAAGCACTTACGCATGGCGCAATTCAGGACCCGATTCCGACTCAAGGGAGGCGCATGGCGGGGACCGCTCGCGGTCGTCTGGGTGTGGCTGGCAGGCCCCGCGCACGTTTTCGCCCAAGTGCCGGGCCCCTCGACTCCGGCGGCTGCAGCTCCGGCGCCCGCAGCTCCGGCGCCCGCAGCTCCGGCGCCCGCAGCGCAGGCGGCCGCCGCTCCACCGGCTGCGCCTGCGGCCGTGAAGCTTCCTCCCGAGCAGCTCGACTCGCTCGTGGCACCGATCGCGCTCTACCCCGACCCGGTGCTCGCCCAGGCCCTCGCTGCTTCGACTTATCCCCTCGAGATCATCCAGCTGCAACAGTGGCAGCTCAAGAACCCGAGCTTGAAAGACAAGGCGCTCGCGGACGCTGTGGCACAGCAGCCTTGGGATCCTTCGATCCAATCTCTGGCCGCGATCCCGGAGCTCACGAAACGGCTCGCAGACGACATTCAATGGACGACCGACCTGGGCAACGCCTTCCTCGCGCAGCAATCCGACGTCATGGACGCCGTTCAACGCATGAGAAAGAAGGCGCAGGCCAAAGGCGCTCTTACGTCGAACGAACAGCAGAAGGTCGAGACGAAGATCGTCGAGACGAAGGAAGTCATCGTTGTCGTGCCGGCAAAGCCTGAGGTCGTCTACGTGCCGGTGTACAGCCCAACGGTCGTCTACGGGCCTCCCGTCTATGCGTACCCCCCGGTCTACTATCCACCCCCCCCGCCGCCGGGCGCCGCATTCGTGACATTCGGTGTCGGTGTCCTGGTTGGTGCGGCCATTTGGGGTGGCACGTGCTGTGGCTGCGGCTGGGGGCACGGGCACGGCAACGTCACCGTCAACAACTTCAACAACTTCAACCGGAACACGAACGTCAACCGGAACACGAACGTCAACCGCAACGGCAACGGCAACTGGCAGCACAACGCCGAACACCGAGGTGGCGCTCCGTACTCCGACAGGGCCACCGCGACCAAATACGGGGGCTCGGCACGCGGCGACTCCGCCGCGAACCGTCAGCAACGACCCGCTGGCCCGAGCGCCGGCAATCAGATGAACAGGACTCCGAGCCCGCGTCCCATGAACAACTCACCGTCCGGCCCTGGTGTTTCCGATCGGTCGGCGGGTGCCGGTCGCGACAGCGGAAATCGCGCCACGAGCGCTGGGTCGTCCAATCGCAGTGGCGGAGGCGCTGGCGAGCGGATCGGCGGACGCGAGATCGGCGGCAGCAACTCGAGCCCGAGGAGTGGTGGTGGATTCGGCAGCTCGAGTGGCTTCAGCGGTGACAGCGCACGCGCCAACAGCTCGCGTGGGGCCGCAAGCGCCGGCGGTCGAGGTGGCGGTGGCGGTGGCCGCGGTGGTGGGAGGCGATGAGATGATCCGCTTGATCTCGACGATTCACGCTGCGCGAAAGTGGACCGCTTGCGCTGGCCTCGGCTTGCTGCTCGGCGGCGTGCTCAGCTGTGCTGCATCCACGAGCGGTGCGGAGGCCGCCAAACCCGCGCAGCCATCCCAGCGAACGTTCGCGTCGGAGGCAGCCGCGGCGGACGCGCTCGTCGCCGCTGCAGAGGCATACGATGTCCCGGCGCTGAAAGAGATCCTCGGCCCGGACGGAGTCGATCTGATCGTTACGGATGACCCGGTCCTCGACAAAAACCAGGCGACCGCGTGGGCGGCGAAAGCGCGTGAGAAGATCGTCGTCGTGAGCGACCCGAAGCACGCGCAGACGGCCACGTTGAACGTCGGCCTAGACGACTGGCCCATGCCGATCCCCTTGGTGAACGAGGCTGGCAAGTGGCGCTTCGACTCCCTCGCCGGTCGACAGGAGATTCTGTACCGCCGCATCGGCGAGAACGAGCTCAACGCGATCGAGGTGTGCCGCGGCTACGTCGAAGCCCAGGAGGAGTACGCATCGGAGAAGCACGACGGCGCGCGCGTCCACGCGTACGCACAGCGAATCATCAGCACACCGGGCCGGCACGACGGTCTCGCGTGGCGCAACGCGGACGGCGCCTGGGCTGGTCCGGTAGGCGAGGGTATCGCTCGCGTGATCGCCGAGGGCTATCGCGAGAAGTACCAGCCGTTCCACGGCTACTATTTCAAGATCCTGAAGGGGCAAGGCATAGCTGCGCCGCTCGGAAAGCTCGACTTCGTCGTTCAGGGTGCGATGATCGGCGGCTTCGCGCTGGTCGCCGCACCCGCAAACTACGAGGTGTCGGGCGTGAAGACCTTCATCGTGAGCCACGCCGGCGTCGTGTACGAGAAGGACCTCGGGCCAAAGACGCTCGAACTGTTTAGCGCGATGGAGCTCTTCGATCCAGACAAGAGCTGGAATCCGGTGCAAGCGCCCTGACGGGTTAGGCTGCTCCTAGCCGTGTGGCCTCGCGTTGCGGTCGGCGTGCTCGCATCCCTGCGGGATGCTGCGCGGTGCCCGACTGGACTACGCGGTTCGTGCCGGCTTCGTGGCGTTTAGCGCCGGCAACGCCTGGCGCGCCGCAGCAGCAAGGCGAGTATTCCGAGCGCGGCGAAGGTCGATGCCTGGCGCGGGGCGCCGGGAATGGCACAACCGCAGCCGCCGTCGGATGTCGGGCCAGGCGGCGATTGCGAGGGGGCGCCGGCGTCGCTGGGGCTGGAAGATGTGCCGGCTTGCCCGTCGTCGTCTCCATTTCCACTTCCGTCGTCAGTGCCGCCTTCTCCGCCACTGCCGCCGAGTTGGCTGGCTGGTGCGTTGATGTAGCGGATGACGGTTTTGCCGAGCTCGTGATCTTCGCCGGCCGTGACGACGCGCATGACCTGGGTCGCGGCGTCTTCGACGTTCCCGTCGAGCCACACCAGATCGTTCTCGGCATGGATCGCCGACAGTTGCAGGTATGCGTCGAGGGAAGCGATTTCCTGCACGCTCGCGAGCTCCTCTAGCACTGCCCGGAGCTTCTCGATCGCCTTTTGATCGCCGCCCGCGGCCTGGCTTTGCAGCTCAGTCAATTGCACTGTGAGCTCGGCAATGCGCTGCTGGCTGCCAGCAACGGGACCATGAGGCTCACCGAACCGCTTGCTGAAGAACTCTGACACGGCCTCGAGGCTCGCGTCGGTGACGTAGGCCGCGACTGGGTAGTCCTCGGTTGGGCTAAAAATGGCGCTGACGAAGCGGTCGCTCATCAACAGGCGCTCCGCGGGTGCAAACTGGTCCTGCTCGCTGAATGACGGCATCAAGTTGAGCCGCGCGTCCTGGATGCAGGCCGCGAGCAGGCGTTCTTTACTCGGATCGTCGACCAAATCTTCGGGGGCATACGCCGACGAGGGCCGCTGTTCGTCGAACAGCTCGGCGAGTCGTTGATCGGCCGCGTCCGGCGAGGTCTGCAGCACCTCCGACGCGGCGGCGCCGAGCGGCGCGTCCGGTCCGAGGAAAAACGTCCTGACCTTGGCGAGAAAGTCGTCCGGCTGCTGCTCGGCTCGCGACAGGTAGCGCACCGCCATCGCCTGCACGACCGGCGACTCGAGCTCGAGCGCCGACTGGAAGAGCGCCAACGTCTCGGGATCCTCGTCACTCTCGAGCTGCGAAAGCAGCGTTGCCAGCTCGCCCTCGATCAGGGCCGCGCGCGTGTCGCAGTCGTCGGCCGGCGTATCTCCCAGACAATCCTGGTCGAACGTCTCTGCCGGGTCGGCCCCGGTGTCATCGTAACTGAGCCGAATCGTGTCGGCGCGGGCACTCGAGGCCCAGGCTGCGAGCAACAGGGTTGCAACCAATGGCAGCCATTTCAGCGTCGGGCGCGCCGTCAACAAGCGCTGAGCCGCCCTCATGGCGTCCCCGCCTTCGCCTGATACTGCTTGGCCTTGTTGAGCAGCTCATCCGCTCGCTTCCTGAAGTCCTTGGCTTTGGGGTTCGAAGTGCAGCGAAGCTGCATCCGCGACAGGTCATTGATGGCGTGCTGCACGTTGTAACGATATGCTTCGGCGTCTTCGTCGACGTAGTCTTGAAGCGTGAGCGGCGGCCGATCGCGGTTGGCGAGCCGCCGGCGACAGGCTTCTTCGTGCACGGCCTCGTGGCCGCGATCGCTCTCCCAGATCTCGAGGCAACCTTTCGACTGCTTTCGGTAATCGTCGAGCGAGGTGCCGACTTGGCCGTCGTTCGGGGGTGGGCCATAGACGGTGCAATCCTTCTTGGAAGTGAGCATGCCCGTCCAGGTGCCGCGGAGCTCGCTCTTCGGGGTCACACTCAGCGATTTGCAGTCATTGTATTTGGATGCCTGGGCGTCGAGCTGGGCCTTGGCTTTCTTGGCAAACTTCACATAGGCCAAGGCGGCCAGGTCGTCTCCCTTTGCCGTTGGATCTTCCGCTCGCGCTTCGGCAAGGGCCTCCCGGAAGAGCTTGCCGTCGTATTTGATGCCTTGCACCGTGCGCTTCTTGGCGGCTCGCGTAGTGGGGCTGTTGGCAACGAAGGTTTCGAACAGCAGCATCTTTTCCGCCAGCTCGACCTTGAAGGCGCACAGCAAATCGAAGTCACACTTCGTATCCGTCTTGATGCACTGCTCGGGGCTGCCGAGCGCAGTGCCCAGTGGAGCGAGCAGCAGGGCAGAGAGCCCGGCCGCGAGATAGAGCCACTTGTGCTTGATATTCATGCTCATCGGCTTTGCAGTTCCTCTTTCGGCGAGATTTGGAGTGAGATAACGCGGCGCACCTTGTGCAGCCGGATGCGAGTATCCACGCTGGTCGGATCGCGTTGGAGCGCACGTTCGAGGGCGCTTTCGGCGGCGCCGAGCTGCCCCCGGCGAGCCAGCAGCGTGCCCAAGTTGACGAGCGGACGAAGCTTGTGGACCGTGCGGTCAGCCGCGTCGCGCCAGAGCGCGAGCGGATCTTTGTACAGCGCTGCGCGCTGGCGCGTCATCGGAAATAACACCAGAAAAGCGCCGGCCAGCAGCAGCGTGGCGCCCGCCTCACGCCGCCGGGCCTGCGCCAACCAGGGGGCAACCGCGCAGCCAGCCATTGCCAGCAGGGGCGCCAAGCTGGCCGAGAACGGGCGCGCGGTCAGCACATCCAGCTTCGGCGCGATGCTGTGCGTCGGCAGCAGGATGCATAGCCAGAGCAGCGCGAACAAGCGCAACCGTGCGTGCTTCAGCGCGAGCCAGAGCGCGGCCGCGTACAGTGCGAAGGTCGCCAGGATCAAACCGACCCGCGCGACCCCGATTGGCTCGAACTCCATATCGGGCGTGAACGCGGCCGGGTCGATCAAGAGCAGGAAAGTGCCCTGAGTCAACGCGGCCCACTGCAAGCCGAGACGATTCCAGGCGCCGCCTGCCGAAAACGTCGACTCCAACAACCCGCGCACGCCGCTGGAGCTGAGCAGGAGCAACGCGCCGCACGCCAAGGCGAGGGCTCCCGTCGCCGCGATGCGCTTCGCAGAAACGCCGCGCTGCTGCGCTGCCAGCGCCGCGCACGCTACCACCCAAGGTAGAGCGCTCTCACGTGCGAGCAGCGCGAGCAGTGCGGACGCCAACGCGAGCCCTGGCCGCGCGCGCTCCAAAAGCAGCGCGCTCGCCAAGATCAGGAACAACGACAGCAGCACGGGGCGCCCGGCCAGAGCGATGATCGTCTCCGCGTGCACCGGATGCACGGCCCAAAGGCTGGCCAACAGCAGCGCGAGCGTGGCCGGCACCTTCGCCACCGCCTCGAGCAAATCCTTGAGCAGCACCAGGCAGCCCGCAAACAGCAGCGCGTTCAGCGCGCGTCGCGCGGGCGCGCTTTCGGCCCCCAAGCTACTCTCGAGCGCGTAGCTCAGCTTGGTGAGGGGGCGAAGCGTGCGGGGCAGGAGGTGCCAAAAGCTGGTGAGCGACTGCGATGCCGCGTCTCCTACCGGGGTGTTGTAGTCATCGTACTGGTAGGGCGCTCCGAATGCCGGCAGCCACGCGAACAAAACCAGCGCAGCGGCGACAGCCGGCAACAACGCGAGCCAGCCTGCGCGACGCGCCAGCTCGGGCTGCGCGGTGGAGCGGCCCACGTCCGGTTCTGCGCCGCTTTTCAGCAGTGGTAACGCCATCGTCGATCGTGCGCGGAGTATCGGCGAGGTTGACCGCCACTTCAACGGCTGCGAGGCCCGAGTCGAGCGTAAACAGCTCGCGCGCCTGCCGCGGGCGCTCTAACTGTCGGTCTTCAGTTACGGCGCGGTGAGTACACTGGCGACGCGGATCTTCGAATTGTTCATGGGACACCTTCTGCGAGGCTTGGTTACTGGGACGTGCGAAAGCCAGCCTAAGGGCGGAGAAGGGCGGCGGGCGCGGGCGGCGGAAGTGTGCCGCCGGCGGCGGGCATGTGCCTTACCGGGCTAAGTAGCGCTTCGAGCGTTTGATTGGGCCAAGGCTCTCGTTCGTCAACGTGCTGTGTGGTCCCGATTCTCCGGGCCGCTCTGACAGGGAAGAATCGAGTTCGAATTCGAACTCGATTTTCGGCGCAGCGCAGGTCGCCGCGCGCGGGAAGCGCGGTCGCCTCGCGGGGCATCGTTGGCTAAACGCATTTGCACGCGGGCTCGTAGAACGCTTGTAGAATTGAATCCCAGCCGGGTGAGCGCAAGAGCGTGTTACTTGGGGACACCCACGTCGGAGGAGACAGCCGTGTTCCCCATCAACAAGCGATTTCATGAGCTCTGTCGCACGCTGAAAATCGACCCGGGGGAGGGGTCGGCGCGGCATGAAGAAGGCACGCGGGAATTCTACAACACGCTGCGCAAGAAGTTGTCGAGGCTGCTCGGAAACAGGTACTGCTTGGTCAGTGGCGCGCTGCGCGTGGAGGACCAGCACACCCAGGGGCTCGCGGCTACGCTCAGGCGTGAGCTCAACGGCAGCGGTGGAAAAACCGAAGTGGTCAAGGAGTCGAACGCTCGGACGGCCGTGTATCGGCTGCACGGGTTCGTGGAAACCGCGGGCGGCGGGTGGGTTTTGCCGAAGCGGCGGGAGGCAGAAGAAGACGCGCCGATGAAGTCTGCTGAAGAACAGTTCGAACAAAGCGTTTCCGTGATTCCACGTGAGGTGCGTGAGCGAATCTACGAGCTGTGTGCGCAACGGGGGGACTTGATGAGTCGCTACCTCGAGCAGGCGGCCAAGCACTTGCAGGGCGAAGCGGAAGGGCTCAGCCTTCCGGGGCCGCCTTGGGACGAGCGCTATGAGAGCAAACGCGGGCACGAATTCGCGGAAAAATTCTTGGAGCGCGCCAAGAAAGCTCGCAGCGAGGTCCTGCTTGCCGCAGTAGATTTCTATATTACCGGCGCCATTTGCCAGTCGATCTTGCTCGATCGGCTAAAGAATCACGTGCGCGTGCGGATCTTGATCTTCGATTTCGTTCGTGGAGATACGAGCCATGTTGCGCGCATGGTTCGCCGTTCGCCGCAGGTCCTGTGCGCGCTGAGCAATGACACGGTAGAGGCGTTGCTCTGGCTGCGAGACGAGGCGCGAGCCGCTGGCGTTCTGGAGAATTTAGAGATTGGGCTCGTCGATCGAGATCCGCAAGGTCGCTGGTACATCATCGACCCACTGAGCGAGGAGGGCAGGGGCGCGTACGCCTTCACGGTGCCGCGCGCTTCTGGCACCGCTGAGAAGGCCGCAGACAGCGGGGGAGGTTGGGAGACCACTCTACGAGTCATTCAGTCCCATGCACGCGAAGTCGAACGGTTGTGGACGGAAGCGCAACCCTTCGAGACCTGGCTACCCAATTACGAGAGCTGGAGAGCCCGGCCCGAAACCAAAACGCTACTAGGCGAATAAGCGAGAGGAGCTCAATCATGCCACTTCAGTCTTTGATCGATGCACTGCAGGCACGAGTGCCACGAATCCTCGAGCTTACCCGCGCTTGGGTCGAAGTGAACAGCTACTCGAAGAACACCAGCGGCGTGAACGCTTGCGGCGTTGCCATTGCCGATGCCTTTCGGATGGATGGTCTGACTCTGCGCGTCGAGCGCGGCGGGCCGGGCTCGGGCGATCACCTGTTTTGGGCGACCGAAGCCGCTGCCCGCGAGCCCGCCATTCTGCTCATTGGGCACCACGATACCGTATTTCCCCCCGGCCACTTCGAAGGTTATCGCGTCGCCGACGGGCGCGGCCATGGCCCCGGCTGCTTGGACATGAAGGGGGGCCTTGCGCTCGTCTGGGGCGTCGTGAGCACCCTGGCAGAAGCTGGGCGACTCCGCGATCTACCGCTGGTCATCTTGAGCGTAGGGGACGAAGAGGTCGGCTCTCTCGATTCTGAGCGGCACACCCAGGCGCTCGCCAAAGCCGCCAACTGTGCCTTGGTGTTCGAGGCGGGGCGCCCGAACGATCGCATCGTGACCCGGCGACGAGGCGTGGGTACGGTCCGCGCGCGGGTCAGCGGCCGCGCCGCACACTCGGGTAACGCGCATGCGGAAGGCGCGAACGCCATTTGGAGCTTGGCGCGGTTCATCGACGCTGCGCAAGGGCACACCCGCTACACTGACGGCGTAACCGTCAACGTGGGCCTGGTGAGCGGCGGGACGAGCTTCAACACAGTGCCCGCGCAGGCTGAAGCGAGCATCGATTTGCGTTTCGAAAGCGCCGCCAGCGCTCACTCCTTGCTTGCCTCTTTGCGTGAGAGCGCGGAGCGCTGCGCGGTACCTGGCACTCACATCGAGCTCGAAGGCGGGATCAAGCGATTGCCCATGGAAAAGACGCCCGGGTCGGAGCGCCTGTATCAAGAGTACGCCGTCTGTCAGCGTGCCGCTGGGCTGAGTGCGGACGAGCAACCGCTGGTCGGAGGTGGCAGCGATGGCAACACGGTCGCGGGTGTCGGCTTGCCGGTGATCGATGGCCTAGGTCCGCGCGGCGGGGGCTTTCACACGCTCGATGAGTACGTGGATCTGGATAGCTTCGCGCCCAAAGCAGAGGCGCTCCTTCGCTTCCTTTGTGCCCGCATTGGCGTGTCATGAGGGCCAGTCGTGATCATCGTCGTGCTCGGTGTCATGCTCGCTTACGAGGAGTTCGAAAGCCGGTTCCTGGTGCCGAAGGTGTATGGCAACGCATTGAGATCTCCTGCGAGGCGAAAGCGGCTTACCCTTCGACGGCGTGCGAAAGCGATGACGCCCCGCGCTCGCACCGGAATGCCCCAACCGGGACCTGAACAACGAGCTCAGGTGCGCGTCGGGTTGCAGGGCGGAGCTCGCCTCGCGCCGGCGCTCAAATCGGTCACGAGTGAGACAAGCCAGCATGCGCGCAATGTCACAGGGCCCTCGAGCTGGTTGCCCGCAGCAGCACAGCGTCGTGCGTTCGCGAGGACAATTCACGAATCGCCGTCGCCAAGAGGCGCGTGGCACGAATGTTGTAAACGGTACGGAACCTCCGCTGCTCGAGACGTTCGGCAACGAAGTTTTCATCGCCTCAACCATCCGCCTGCCACCGCATTGGAGCATGTCATGAGTGACTCTAAGTATCCCGAAACCGCAGATCCCCCGGCTAGCGAAGCTCCGGATGCTGAAGTCCCGGCGGTGGCGTCCGCGGGTGGAGCGACAACCGCCGGACTTGCGGAGCCTGCGTTGGTACCCCCGGCCCCACAGCCGCGTGCCCAAACGAAAGGCGTTGCAGACATCGTGTTCGTCGTCGATATCAGCGGTAGCATGGCGCCCTGCATCGATGCGTTACGCAAGAATATCGAAGCTTTCATCGAGTCGCTGAGCCACGGCGACGGGAACAACGTTGCGGCGGTGCGGGATTGGCGCGGCAAAGTCGTTGGCTACCGCGACATCGAATCTGCCGAGAGCGAAGGCTTGCCCTGGGTCGTGGACAACGCCTTCGTGCGTGACGTGAGCACGCTCAAGGCGCAATTGTCCGCGCTCAAGGCCGAAGGCGGCGGTGACGAACCAGAGTCGCTGCTCGACACGCTTTACAAAGTTGCGACCATGCCAGCGAGCCCGAAAGGTGCCCAGTCCGAAGACCCGGAGAAGTGGCGCTATCGCAGTGATGCGGCGCGTGTCGTGATCGTGTTCACCGACGCTTCCTTCAAAGAGACGATGAGCCTGCCGGAGGCCAAGGGTGGCTCGCTGCAGGACGTGGCCAACGTGGTCATGGCCAACCGCATCATTTTGAGCCTGTTCGCCCCGAATTTCGACGGCTACGACCGGCTGAGCCAGATTGACAAGTCCGAATGGGAGGCGGTCGAATTCGAAGGATTGAGCCCACAGGACGCACTCAAGAAGTTCACCTCGGACCCGGTCAATTTCCGGAACACGCTCAAGCAACTCGCGGCCAGTGTGTCGCGCTCGGCTGAGACCGTGGCGCTCTGAGCGTCGCGGCCGCTCGAGCTGCGTGAAGGTCATGGCGAAAAAGCTCAAAGTCGGAGACACCATTCATGGCTACCAAATCAGCAAGGTATTTGGGCCAGGTATGATGGCAATTTCGTACGCGGCCCAAGCGCGGTCGGGTGAGAAAGTATTCTTCAAACAATACAAATCACCGGCCCCGACGGTCGTCTGGTACGCGGCGTACGTGGCGTACCAGAAGGAGCTCAACGCACGCGTCCGCAATGGCAGGGCGGCACACTTCGCTGTTCGTCAGCTGGATGCGTTCGAGGCAATATGGGGCGGACCATGCTACTTCCAGGCGTACGAGTTCGTGGAGCGTGGCGGGGATTTGCAGCAGATGTTGGACACAGAACGGGAGCGCCACCGTCTGACGAAGACAGCGCCTGCGCGGGATCCTGCGGTCTGGGCTCGTCACGTGACGTGGGCCAAAGTCCTCACTGCAGGCGTTGCGGCGTTGCATGAGTCGAATGTGGTGCACGCCGACCTCAAGCCGGCGAATGCCTACCTGGTCGAGGATTCGAGCCTCGCGACCGGCTACCAGCTGAAGCTGATCGACATGGACTTCTCACTTTTGGCGGATCGGCGGGCGCCATGGCACGGCTTCCAGGGTTACGTCGGCAGCGATAACTACCGTTCACCTGAGCACCTCACGCGCGGCGCGGTGCCGGGTGCAGCCTCGGACGTGTTCACCTGCGGGCTCATGCTGTACGAGTTGCTCGTCGGTGAGCACCCCTATTGGAGGGATGATCAAGCCGAGTACGGCGCGCTCGTCCAGGCGTATGCAGCCAAGCCGCGTGCGCTGCTCGGATCGCTGCCCGCCCCCGCACTCAACGCCGCGGTGAGCGCGGCCCTGCACCGCTGTCTTTCGCCCGACCCCGCCGCCAGGCCGACTGCAGGCGAGTTGCGCGATATTCTGAGCGGGCGTGGCCCGAAGGTCGAGCTGCCAACGAAGCCTGCAGTGGCCGGCGCAGCGAGCGCTAGAGCTCCGGCGAGCACGAAAGCTCCCGCGCCCCGTGTGCCTTTGGCATCAGATACGATCGAGCTCCTGGGCAATGACGGACGCTCGCTTCAGATCTCCGTGCGAACCGAACTGGGAAAGGCGATTGTGCGTCAGTTCGGGCCGGAAGGGGAGTTTTGGGAAAACCGTCAATGCGTCGTGGAGCGCAGCGCAGGGCGACAATGGATCGTCTCGCCGGTCCCGGGGACGATCAACGAGACGCTCGTCAATGGCAAGACGCTCACGGCACCTCATGCGCTCTTGCAGGGCGACGTGATCGCAGTCGGCCGTGAGGCAAAAGGCGTGCTCAAGCTACCGCTCACGGCTCGACCGCGCTGATTTCCTACGCATCACAGTTTTGAAATGTCAGACACTCCGGTCGTTGATT